>OJZN01000273.1_pt1 | contig 11389 bp, 7 predicted proteins | sample 1611231 | NCBI WGS metagenome assembly OJZN01 (sample SAMN04436719, study PRJEB24849) | human gut metagenome | biome: human gut; feature: NICU; material: stool | host: Homo sapiens | place: USA: Saint Louis, MO | collected 2010-10-03 | reverse complement strand
AGGCTCAGATTGGTACGCTGATTGAGAGTTTAGGTGATGACCTGATGCACTACACCGATATGTTCATGAACAACGGCGCAGAATATAACAAGACGCTGAAACAGCTTGTCGATAGTGGTCAAACTCTTAACGATGAGCAAATAAGGCAAACTCTGGCATATGGTGACCTGAGTGTAGCGATGGGTAATCTCATGAATGGCGTTGATAACAGCATGTTTACAGGCTTTATGAAAGGCTTTGCTGATGGTGGTGACGACCTGGTGAAGAACACCAAAGTGATAACAGAATCTGCTGGTATGCTCGGAGAGGGATTAGGCGACCTGGCTAAACAGGTGACGGGCTTTGTTGGAGAAATCTCCAGCGTAGCGTCTGATCTTAACAGTGCGCTTCGTCAGCGCTTCCCTGAATGGTTTAGCGATACTAAGAAACCTGCTGTTCAAAATCTTTATGATGGTGCTGTGGGTGGCTCTGCGAATGTTACAGCCGATTGGATTCAGGACAAGACAGGGTTTGATACCCGTAGTGTCGGTCATGCTGTTAAAGGTTGGTTAGGAATAGATGATCAGCCTACAGGGACAGCGGTAGAACAATACGGCCTGAATGGTGATTCTCTGCAAGGGGGAGCGCTTCGTGATTCTGCTATATCATCCCTAACCAGCACAAATAGTGCGCCATCGTACAACCTTGCACCTGTATTCAATCTAAATCTTGAAGCGTCTGTTCCGCTCACCATCGCCAGCGATAGCTCAAGATTGAGCGATTACATTGATTTCCAGGCGAGAGCCTCACAAGCCAGTTTCGCACAGTCGCTAACCTTGTCAGCCTTGAGCGGTCAGTCCTCCACAGGGGGATGATTGTGATGTAAATCACATGGATATACCACATATTGCGCTCAGTTTGTAAATGATGTGTATATGTGGTGTTTTTTTCTTTGACGCCGCTTCGTTTGTCCCTTATTCTTAAAAGGGTAAGCAGTTCACTCTTTATCTTCAAGATGAGGTGTTTTATGGCTAAGAAAACAGTAGTTCGCTCTGCGATAACTGGTCAGTTTGTTAAGCCCATAGAAGCTAAACGGCATCCTGATACTACGGTAACTGAAACTATCAAAGTCCCTACCAAGAAAGCTAAGAAGTAAAAACATCTCAATGCGCCCATAGCGGCGCTTATTCTTTTGAATCTCTGGAGAGAATAAAATGGCAAACAATCTGTTTGTAACCTATGACTTGATTAAAACTAAAAACTATCCAGCAGTTTACGAAGCTATTAAATCATTGGGCGTAGCAGTCAAAGTTACAGAATCAAATTGGTATGTTAATTCACATTACAATTCTGAACAGGCAGCGCAAATAGTTCACAAAGCGATGGATAGTGATGATAAATTGATAGTTGTAGATGCAACAAATAATTATGCATATTGGTATAATATTTCATCTGAAACATCGCAATATATGCAAAGTGTATGGTATAAATAACATAGAGGGGGATTCCCCCTCACATTTAAGGTATTTTAATATTTGATTAATTCGATATATTCTTTTAGTTCCTTCACTATTCGCTCAGGAACGGATTTCGAATACGTCTTGAAAGATTCAGTTTCTCCAAATGAGTGGCCCGCGAGCAAGGCAATACGAGATTCATCCACTCCGGCGGCGTTTAGCTTACTGATCACGGCATGGCGGTACGAGTGAAACACCTTGTTTTCCTGCCCTGGGAGAATATCGCGTTTAAGCCGTCCAAAGCGGTTTACGTGCCATGAGGAGCGCTTGCCGTCCTCTCTCTTGGTCACACTTGCACGGTAAAATAAAAAGCCGTTGTGCGGCTTCTGGCAGCGTTCCAGGACCATTGTTTTAATCGCACTATGGCATGGGATTAGCCTGGAAGCGTTAGCTGTCTTTCCTTCCAATACATCGAAACATAACACCCCCTCAACTTCACGGATATTGTCAGATTTCAAACTGGCTATTTCATTGATGCGCATTCCGCTATAAGCGGCTATGGCGCTTAAATCCCTTAATTCGTCCTCTCCTAACTTGTTAAACGTGCTAATGAGCTTCGTAATTTCTTCGTCCGTGAATGCCTCGTAACTCTGGCGGCTCTGCGCTGTGTTGAGTTTATGCCCTCTGAATACGTTACTTTCCAGCGGTGGGGCGTCCTGGTATCGGGAAGAGGCAAGATCGAGAATGTTTGCCATTGCAGAAAGATAGTTAGCCACTGTTTGGACTGCCTTTGTTTCTCGGAGATGATCAAGCCAGCCTGTAACGGTGGTACGGTTGATATCGTTTAGTTCCACATCCTTCTTTCGCAGGTAATTCAGAAACAGTTCTACGGCTTTCCTGGTCTTGCTTAATGTTCCCATTTTCAGGCGATCAGCGTTATGCGTGAGGTAAATCTCCAACATCTTATTCAGAGAGGGGCATTGGGAGATAATTGGCGCTGATGCTTTCGGGGCAGCTTTTGCGTACTTAGCAACGCTCTTTAGATAGCTGATCGTGTTCTGCAAGCTGTCCGGTTTTGGTGGCTCTGCAATTTGCCTGATGTGGTGAAATTCATCGGCTATAACATCACGCTTCCTACGTGCCACACGAAGATCGGAAGTGTTCAGACTACGGACGAGAGTTTTTCTTCCACCAAATGCATTACGAAGCCATATAGGAATTGAGATCCTGACGTAATAAACTCCGTAACTATCAGAGATGATGTATTGATCCGGCTTGTATTTCATTTTCCACCCCGTTAAAGTTTAGGGGCGTTTATCATGTGCATGATGAATGCCAGATTATCAGTGTGCGTAAAAATCGTTAAATCAGGTAGTTGCGAAGGTCGTAGAAGAAGACCCGAACACAAGATTTATCGCGTGTTACACTCCTATTATCGGCACCATTCAAGCATCTCTCAAAGTCTACTCAAGTTCACCGAAACCCCTTATAATCTGCGTCTTCCAGCTCTCGCTTGTATTCTGACGTCTACTGACATACCCCAAAATCTACATTCATATGGGGGTACATTCGGGGGTATATGCTGTTCGGTCTGATGGAGATACCCCCTGTGAAACTTAACGCCCGACAGGTTAATAGCCTTGTCAAAGGCATGCAGTCGCCGGTGTTTTCCTCTTCCAGTCGAACTGAAGTTTCGCAGCAAAAAATGAGGGACCGTATGCTGTTTTACTACATTTTTCTGCAAATTTAGTGGTTCAGCCATAAACATTTTCTTAATGAGAAACTATTAAATTAATCATCTGGTAGTCAGTCAGTTACCAGTGATGGTAACTGACTTCATTATCAGCGGTTGAGACTAAGAATAGGCCTTGTTGCGCATCGAGTGGTACTAATTAGCCAGTTTTGTGGAAGAAGATCATTTCTTGTTGCTGGGGATTTGGACTCTCCACAAGTGCCCCATGAAGCATCCAAATTACTGAAATCACCTATTCTGGATTTAAACAATAATTCCAATGATTTAATTCTACTTAGGTCTTTTGTCATATAACCAATAGGCAAACTAATCCCACTGTCAGTATTGGGTTGACCATGGTACTGTATAAGGCCGAAAATGCCGGGGATTACAAATAACTCAATTCGATCCAACTCTAGTGGAGTAGATAATCCGTATGGGAATATATTTTTCAGGTACGACCTAACCTCCCATTTTTTCCCTTGATGAATTAGAGATACTTTTGCATCGCTGTCTCTTTGCTCAAGAATACTTTTTAGATCCTGAACAAAGCGGTCTACGTCATCCGAATTAGCGCCCCAAAATGGAACGTTACTAGGCATCCAGAGTGCTTTTAAGTCAGTAACATCATTTTGTTCGTGTATTGTTTTGCGTATCCATTGTAATGCATCACGTCTATTTTCAATCAGATACATAGGCCCAAAAACGCCGCGAGTATCTGGTGAACCATAACCTGTCTTTCTTTCATCCCTAGCATGCATCCAGTTCGAATAATCAATACGGTAGCCGTTTACGAAAGGCTTAAGTACATGGTCATCAGCTATCTGGCAGTATGTTTCCGCATCAGTACCTTTTTCTTCTATGTAATTCGAGCCAAGAAAATCTGCGATATGGGCTTCTAGCTTACTGCTAAGGGGCCGACTCTGATTTGGTCCTAATCGTTCAGCAGAGCGAATCAATTGTTTTGGTTCACCCTTATCCTGCAGATAGGTAAATTCAATATCAACTGCTAACTGAAGGACTTCGCTTGCATTGCAGCCCATCACTTTATAAAGTTGAGTTCGTTGCCGTTCATACTCGTTGTTACGAGTTATTTCCAGATAACTTCGAAATTGCCGACCAAACTCTTCGATAATTTTATCCATTCCTAACCCTTTTAAAGATTCGGGCATAGCAAGTTCTGGTAAACCAAACATCAATCGACTTAGTCGTTGTTCTTTACGTACGGTCAAAGCAAGTGCGTCAAGCACTACATGCTCGGTCTGCTCATTGTATTTGACTAACATCGGTACCCCATCCCCATCGCCTACTTGACCTTTTAATAGTGGGCTTGGGACTAAATAACCCTGGTGGTCTAAAGTAGCTAGACGTTTATCTTCTAGTGAGTTCAGTAATTCTTCCTCTTCTCGTTCAGATAGTCCGAAGAATTCTCGTAGCTCTATAGGCAGCATTCGTTCAAAGAGTATGAGCAATCGGCAAGCAAATAGCTCAATGGCAGGCATGGGCTTTTCTTCAGTCCAAGCTAAGTTCATGATGTATTTTCTAGCAGGGATAAGGATTGTAATGCGATTCCCTATACGAGCTTTAGTTTCTGTAGAAAGCGGAATCATATTGGTGTGGCTTCCTTGTTGAATTCAAGAGTCGTAATCATCTGGTAATGGCTATTTTCTTGTGTTGCTTGCTCCGAGATGTATTCATACACAGAGCCCAATGCAGAGTCATTGTTATCTTTACGCCACATTTTGCTAGCCCCAAGTATTACTAAGCGCTCCTGAGCACGAGAAATAGCTACGTTGATTCGGGGGGTATCCCTTAAGAAACCCTGTAGAGCATCAGAATTATCACGTACTAAACTAAGGATTATGATCTTGTTTTCTTGACCTTGATAAGAGTCAACTGTATCGATTCGGAGCAAATGGCGCAGCGGGCCCATCCACTCTGCTTGATTGAGCTGAGTCTCAATTTCATTTTTCTGGGCCCTATACATGGTAATAATTCCGATTGGATAAGGCTGTTCATTGGTGACAGTTCTTTGAAGATGTTCAACAGCATCTGCCTCAACGAGAACACGTAATGACTGTAATAAAAGATCTATTTCATGTTGGTTGGTATAGCCGGGTTTTGCCTCTTTTTCACCCTGTTCAGAAGTGGTATCTATCCAGCTAACACCTTTATTCCATGGGGAAGGCAATTCATCGTACCAGTATTTAGCTGGCCCTCGTCCAGTGTGCAGTTTGCCAATGTCATCGGCATAAAAACAGGCTGAGACAAGATCTCCAATGGGTTCAATCATCCGATATTGAGTATCCAGGGTTACACCACCACATGCCTTGAATGCTCGCTCGAAATCCGATTCTCTAAAGGCTTCTTGGCTTACATCAAGTAGTTTGCTTGCGTGTTTTATATGACCATTTTGATAAAACGGTGGTAACTGCTTGTGATCGCCTACCAATAAGACTCGTTTCGCACTTTGCAATGCTACCATCAGCTCACTGGCTTGGGCGCGACCAGCTTCATCGACAATGACCCAATCAAATTGGGTCTGCTCCAGCTCCAAACTGCGACGTCCAACGCCCACTAAAGTGCCGCAAGCTAATTGTTTTGTTTTTAACATAAAACGTTCATAGCCAGCTTCGCCGGAGCGTAGGACATCGAGCCATTCCTGGCTTAAGGATAGTAATCGATGCAGGCGGTCTACCTTAACAGGGTTGTTCACTCCATGACTCTGAGCTAGAACCTGAAGCAGCTTTTCTAGTAGAAGCTCACTATCTGTTGGCAACTCGCCAAACGCGCCGTTGAACTGTTGTCTGATTATTGTTTCAACTGTTTCTAACGTCTGCCTTCGCTGATGCATTAATTCTGTTAATTGGGCTGCTTGACTCTCATTGGAATCTCCACCAATAAGTACAAGTCTTTCTCGCAGACGTTGGAACTGCCCTAATTGTGCTAGCAAAGGAGCTAGGCTACGGTGCAATCGTGTTGCATCTCCAATAAGTTCACTTGGTAGCTGCAGTCTTGAGGAAAGAGCATTAACTCGTATGTCATATTCCCGATGAAATTTGTGGCGGATCTTTTGTTGTAAAGCTCGACTGTGTGTCGGCAACATACGATCATCGATTAGTGATTCATTACCAATTCGAATAGTATCCAATTCTAGGCCTTTATCAGCGCAAAGTTCACGGGCTTTTATTGCGACATTATCGACCGCAGAGTGCTGCTGTCCTACCAGAAGTATGTTGTTCGCACCAGCATGCTCAAAAAGATAGTGGATGAATTTACTGACGAAAGTCGTCTTCCCTGTACCAGGCGGACCTTGAAGCACGCCAACAGGACCTTGTCCGACCAGAAATTGAAATGCTTCGAGTTGTCTGCTGTTTGTTTCTTGACCTGGTACATCATATAGTTCTCTAAGCTTCTGGGTTGATGGGCTCTCCGTCATTTCCCTAAGTGCAGGTGGTTGTCTGATATCAAAGTAGTCGACCAAGTTGGGTATGACAGATTTTTTAGTCATAACTCGGTTCAAAGCCTTGAGTCTAAGATCTCTTGAGGACTTGCTACGAATAGATTCGATTTGAAATGTCTTGCCGGGTGTGAACTGTTTACTGGCCCAATTGTTCACAGGTTGTATAGTCACGAAGCTGCTGCTCGTCTCGTTGACAACGAGTTCTCCGAGCTTTTCATCAGACTTAGGTTGATAGATGTAGTAAGTCTCTTCTGTATCGATCTGCAGATCTCGTCCATCGAGGCACGAATATGGGTACATTGGATACCCACTATCGCTCACCTTTTCTTCCGTATTCGATTCAATTTGGAAGGATTGACGAAGCTGTCCTTCTGAATCAGCTAATGTCTTCCATAATTTCTCTGGAGATAATTCTCTGCGTTCTTCATCTGTTAAAGGATCGTCTGAAACGTCTACAGATAAATTTAGTTGATCAATAATCGCATCGATGACTGCTTCCATGCTCAGGATTGCATCCACCAAAGAGCATTTTTCATCCACAGGACCATTCTTCAGAGCAATCAGTTGCGATAAGCGCCCAACAGAACGTCTTTGGGCGCTTACAACGTCACTTAGTGGAATGGAATCTGTATACCGGACTTTGGTAATGATACGTGCTTCAACATCCACGTTTATTTTCAGATAAGCGTTATTACCTGTAATAAAGCATGCAAGTTCATTACTGGCACCGCTAACTCGGTTATTAATCCATTTGCAGTTAAAATAATAGCCGCCGTCGATGGGGGCTAAAAGAGTGGGAACCGTCGGGAGGTTACCCCTCCAACTTAACAATATTGGCTCTTTTTCTTGAACCTCTGATTCTTCTGGTTCTTCTAGTTCTAGGACAGACTGCAGGGAATTGAGCAATGGGGCAAGGGCGATTGGAATTTGCGTTTGATTGTCCCGAGCTCGAATTAGTTCTTCTTGGACCTGCGAAGGTAAGTCTCCCGAGAAAAGTTCCTCAACAATCTTGAATACTGCATAACGATCTCTCCCGTATGCATCAGTAATTGCAGGGTTTGCTGGTCCATAATCTGTATTAAATACCTCAGTCTCACTGCCATAATCAACTACATCTAAGAGCATGATTTGTTCAGCATTACAGTCTTTCACAAGAATGTTGTTTGGATGTAAATCCCCATGTGCAAATCTTTTTTCATGGAAATCCATTACGATACTAATAAGATTAATTGCAAGATCCCTTTTCTCCTCTTGAGACAAACTTAAATCTTGCAAGTAGTGTGACCAAGTTTCGCCCTCTACATATTCTGTCACTACAAACAAACCTTGGGGATTCATCAAACCAAAGTCTATAACTTTTGGTGTTGCTAGAGTTGTTTCTTGGAATTTTTCCAGCCGTTTTAGGAACTGCAATACTCGGCGGTTGGGGCCAGGCTGGTATTGGGAGATCTGTACGTTATCCCATAACTTTACTAGAATTTCCTTATTATCTTTATGAGCTAAGAATGATTTCTTACTGCTTCCACTAGCTAAAGCTTCGAAGGCACTCTGTAGTTGCTCTACGGATGGTGGGAAGTGCTGGAGTATTAAGTATGGTGTTAATTCTTGTCGCCGGTGCGGACTATGCAGTAACTGCTCAAAGATCTGTTGTGATTCTTTATCTTCTTCAGGGCATGTTCCAGTAAGGGAGTTGAATTCTCCCAGCATACTATGGGCTCCGTCGAAGCGTTCCAAGGCATCCCAAGAAAGGGCTTTTTCAAACCAAGAGTTCAATAGCCCATCGAAAGGATCGTTTACCGGAGGAGTCCATTCGGGAACACCATCTACTTGCTCAAGTTTCTGATTAAAACAAATCTGATAAGCTACAGAAGCAAGCAGGAACACATCAATACGAAAAGCGTCAATGATTTCGCCTTCACACATAGCATCTTCAGGTAGTGCAACTGGTGAGCTTTGCAGTAATTTTCGATGTTCGGCAACTGTTCCTGTTTCAGGGAAAAACGCAGCGCCAAAACCAGAAGCCAGAATACTTCCGTGATTGTTGGCATACCAGAGGTTGTGTGGATCTACATCGCGGTGCGCAATGTTCAATGCATGCAAGTCACCAAAAGGGGCAAGAAGAGCTCGAACCCTGTCAATCCGCTGTTCTTTTGACCATGTTGCAGCATCACTTGCTATAACTTCATCCAAACGCTCTGTATTTCGAGGTAACTCATATAACTCGCAAAAATCCTCTGTGACGTCATCGGCTGAAATATCATTTACATACCTAAGCAAATAATCTCGCATATTGCTGTTATCACGGATGAATTTCCCTATCCGATTTTCGCGAAGAGCAATATCTGACCAAGTCGATTGTAAGGCATGTATGGTTCCCAATTGATTAAAGTCCCAGCGGCGGATCAACCCTTTTGCTGATGGCATTGTTTTATCTTGAGCTAAATACTCTTTGTAGATTGAGTTTCTGTGAGCGAACCAAGATTTGTTCGTATGAGCTTGAAAATTGCCAACAACAAGCTCTTTTTTTTGAATTTTTGGTCCTTGGATAAATTTGTAGATGATTTGCAAAGACTTATCGGAGTTTGGTCTTGCTTTCCCTGTGGAACTGAAGAATCTGGCTAGATTTTTATTTCCGACTAAATCGTCATACCTTTCAGGAGAACGAATTGCTAAAAATTCATCGAGTGTATGTACAAAAGGTCTTTCAATCTGGGGCAGATTGTCTGGAGTAGCGTTCCCGCAGAGTACTACATGAGCCTCTACAGTGAGCCAATAACCGAGATTGTGTGACAACTCTCGATCAAGTAACTTTTGCAGCCTTAGGGCGTGTTCTCGTTTGATAGCGAAAGGGCTTTTCCCACGGTTTTGCCCATTCTGGATCCACATTCCGTTGTCATATTCGATTACCCCATTCCATTCTTTGAGCTCAACTAAAAGCAGTCGGTCATGGGTAATGATGAGACAATCAATTTCCATTGGCCCTTGCGCATCAGATGCAACCAGTCCCGCAAATCCGTGCCAGCTGCTTTGGAAGTGCTGTTCCATTTTACTAATTGCTCTTAGTTCACTTGCATGGAGACCAGCTCCACCAACTTTTTTTATGTCCATCGACCCTATGCCCTTGTTTCAGAGGTTTTATCATTTATCGGAAATAGATTATTGCTTATTGCGTGCAGCGGCAATCATGTTAGACATGAAATGTTGAGCCATAACCCAAATTGTTCAATCAGTTATGTGACCATCTTCCAACAAATCGATATTACTCAATCAAGCAATGCCCGCTTCTGGCACAAAGGGACTAAACGTGGATAGCGTTAGCTCAGCCATTGGTGTAACTAGAGTGAAAATCGCACTTCAAATAATGCAATTTACACCTCTTCGATAGGAGGATTGCGAGCTGACGTAAAGCAAAGCAAGCAGATTGTTTCACATGTTGTTTTAGCCATATCGGTTCAGATAGAGCATGATTTGACGTAACAATGGTAGAGATAACAAGCCATTGAATGCTTTTTTATAAGCTTTCAAAACGAGTGAGTGTCGTTGACTTGTTACTTAATCTTCAGTGACGCCGCTTATGTAGTAATGGATGTAATAATTTGTTACTACCAAATGAATCGGAAAACCTGTGCTGGAAATTTTAAGGGACGGCTAGTTTTGACTGCTATAGATAATAATCTCATCTATCGGGGCCGATCCCTGATACTTTTGAGCGCTACTAAAAAAGACGTGAACAGTGTATCGCTGTAGCTAAGATGCCAAACTAGTGTCAGCTGTAGTGATGAATCTCGCGGTTGTAATCAGTACTTATGTGTGGCATACAAACATTTGGGTTACTTATGGGGTATGCGAAAAGATCGAATGAAATAAAACCATTAAAAATCAGAGGCTTTGTTCTGATTTTTTTTCCTATTATCGCACCATCTTTTTAACGTAGCCTTCTGACAATCAAATAAGCAACATCTACTCGTTGTTAATGAAGCTTTTCGCACATCAGCCATTACATCCCTCTGCCAGCTGCGGCAAACCATCACACATCTCCTGCAACTCATTAAACATCCTTGCCACATGGAAGCCATCGCACACGGAATGATGGACCTGTACCGCCATAGGCAACAACACTTTCCCATCCTGTTCGTAGTATTTTCCAAACGTGAACATAGGGGAAAAGAAGTTCTTCATGTGAGCAATGTTCATCGTAAAGTTAGTAAACGTTACCCAGGGAATAGACGATACGAAAAAGACATTTTCCCGTGACTCTTCTTTCGGCCAGTAAGAAAGGTTATTGCCATAGCGCGCAACGTCTTCTGCATAGGTGTTCTGGAAGTGATGCATATTGCCGTCGAAGTGGCTCCACAATGACGAAAAGGTCTCCGTTTCGGGATGGAAAATGGTATAGCTTGGATGAATTTCATTCCATATAACCAGCTCATCGTCCTTCATGGCCATACGGAATTCCGGATGCCGGTTCATAATTTTAGAAAGGAGGAAAATAATCGTCGGGTAAAACTTCCAGCCGACCTCTTTGATATGTTTTCGCAGCACGGTAATGTCGATCAGAACCGTTTGGTTAATTGTACACTCAGCAAATGACTGGAATACCTCAAAATGTTCTCTCCTTGCCCAACGAGATAAATCAACAGGCGTATATTCCGGCATTGTATTTTTCATTTTTAACCCTTTGATTATCAAAATGGTTTTAGGTCATAAACAGCCCTAACACCCATTCAACTGCACCTGATTACCTTGTTTACCTCAGGC
>OJZN01000264.1_pt1 | contig 11574 bp, 9 predicted proteins | sample 1611231 | NCBI WGS metagenome assembly OJZN01 (sample SAMN04436719, study PRJEB24849) | human gut metagenome | biome: human gut; feature: NICU; material: stool | host: Homo sapiens | place: USA: Saint Louis, MO | collected 2010-10-03 | reverse complement strand
TCTGACTTTAGCGGAGCAGTAGAAGAATGACAAAGTATGCTTTGGTAGGTGATGTGGGCGGCACGAACGCGCGCCTTGCACTCTGCGATATAAATAGCGGTGACATTTCCCAGGCGAAAACCTATTCAGGGCTGGACTATCCAAGTCTGGAAGCCGTGGTTCGCGTATATCTTGAAGAGCATAAGGTCAGCGTCGAAGACGGCTGTATCGCTATTGCGTGCCCGATTACCGGTGACTGGGTGGCGATGACCAACCACACCTGGGCCTTCTCCATTGCCGAAATGAAAAAAAACCTCGGCTTTGCGCATCTTGAAATCATCAATGACTTCACGGCGGTATCGATGGCGATCCCGATGCTGAAGCCGGAACACCTGATCCAGTTTGGTGGCACGGCACCGGTCGAAGGCAAGCCGATTGCGGTTTACGGTGCGGGAACCGGGCTGGGCGTCTCTCACCTTGTCCATGTCGATAAGCGCTGGGTCAGTCTGCCGGGCGAAGGCGGTCACGTGGATTTCGCGCCGAACAGTGAAGAAGAGGGCATTATCCTCGAAGAATTACGTGCTGAAATCGGCCACGTTTCTGCCGAACGCGTGCTGTCGGGTCCCGGGCTGGTCAATTTGTACCGTGCGATTGTGAAATCTGATGGCCGTCTGCCTGAAAATCTGCAGCCTAAAGACGTAACCGAGCGCGCCCTGGCGGACAGCTGCATCGATTGCCGTCGTGCCTTGTCCCTGTTCTGCGTGATTATGGGGCGCTTCGGCGGCAACCTGGCGCTGACGCTGGGCACCTTTGGCGGCGTCTATATTGCGGGCGGTATCATGCCGCGCTTCCTCGAGTTCTTTAAAGCCTCCGGTTTCCGCGGCGGGTTTGAAGATAAAGGGCGCTTCAGAAGCTACGTGCAGGACATCCCTGTGTACCTGATTGTGCACGATAATCCAGGGCTGCTGGGATCGGGTGCGCATTTGCGTCAGGTTCTGGGACAAATTCTCTGATGGTCATTCCCCTCTCCAGCGGGAGAGGGGAACGCTCACAGGTGCATCAGCTGGCGAAACTCTTTTACCTTGCTGCGGCTCACCGGCACCTGGAAGTCGAGATCCTTCAGACGCAAAATATACGTGTTGTTAAACCAGGGTTCGATCTCGCGGATCTTGTTCAAATTGACGCAAAACGATCGGTGGCAGCGGAAGAAGTGCGCCGCAGGTAGCTTGCTGCAAAACTCGGTGATGTTCATCGCCATCACGTACGATTCACGTCGCGTATAGACAAACGTCATCTTTTCATGTGCTTCGGCATAATAAATATCGTCGATAGGCGTGACGATGATCCTTTCATCCTTCACCAGATTAATGGTGTCATTCTCCCGGATAGCAGGGCTTGCGGTCGCAGGCGCGGCTTGCTGTTTCCATGCCGCTTCCAGCTTTTGCAGCATGCTGATAATACGCGACTCCTGATAAGGCTTGAGGATGTAGTCAAACGCTTCCAGCTCGAAGGCCTCCACGGCGTGCTCTTTCCACGCGGTAACAAAGACAATAAAGGGCTTGTGGGCAAACTGATTAATATTTTGCGCCAGCAGCACGCCATCCAGCGACGGAATATTAATATCGAGAAAAATGGCATCGACCCGGTTGTGCTGGAGGAACTTCAGCACGTCCAGGCCATCTTCGAAGGTACCTACAATCTCCATCTGGCTGTGCGTTTTGATGAGCCAGCTCAGCTCCTGTTGAGCCAGAACCTCATCTTCCACAATGATGACTTTCATCTGTAACTCCGGCCTATGGCATCAGGGATATCGGTGCATGAACGGGGGTGCGTTCATTCGGCACGTAAAACGCGATTTCTGTGCCCGGCTCCAGGCGATGAATGTGCAGCCCGTCGCCGTACAGCAGTTTGACCCGGTGGTGGACATTCAAAAGGCCAATCTTATTGCCCGGCATTTCGTTGGATTCCACGCGTTCAATAACCTTTGGGTCGATACCGTGGCCGGTATCGCGCACCGCAATGCGCACGCGATTCCCGCTCTCGGTCACGCTAATGGTCACTACGCCTTTGCCTTTGCACGGCTGAATTCCGTGGACAATGGCGTTTTCCACCAGCGGCTGGATCAGCAGGCTTGGGATCACGCAGTTGACCTCTTCATCAATATCGTAAATGACGGTGAGCTTATCGCCAAAGCGGGCCTGTTCGATCGCGATGTAATCTTTGATTTGATAAAGCTCTTTTTTGATGTCGATCTGCTCGTCATCTTTCAATTCAATGTTGTAGCGCAGATAGCGTGACAGGTTGAAAATCAGCTGGCGGGCGGTGTCCGGATTAAGGCGAATGGAGGAGGAGATGGCGTTCAGCGCGTTAAACAGGAAATGAGGATTAATTTTACTTTGCAGCGCGCGTAGCTCTGCCTTATTTGCCATTTCGCGCAGCTGCTCCGCGCGCGAGACTTCCAGCTGAGTTGAGATGATTTGCGACAGACCAATCGCCATTTCCTGCAATGAGGAGGTGATCTGGTGCGCATGGCAGTAGTAAATCTTCAGCGTGCCCGTGACGACCCCTTTCTCCCACAATGGGATCACCAGCATGGAATGTATTTCGGGCGTCCTGTGGGCTTCATCATTGTTTTTAATGATGATTTTACCGTAGTTGATCGCCTGTCGGGTGGTTGGGCTGATGGTGTCGTCGTTGTCACGATAGTTGTGCTCCCCGACGCCCACGTAGGCCAGCACGTGGGCGATATTGGTGATGGCGACGGCATCGGCGTGAATATCACGACGGATGATATCGCAGACCTGGCGTAAAGACTCAACGTTAACGTGGCGGAACAGCGGCAACGTTTTGTTGGCAATATCAAGCGCCAGCTTGGCCTGACGTGCGGCGCTGGCCTCTTTTTCCCCTTCGACACTCTGCACCAGCAGAACAATAAAGCCGATGCAGACGCTGCCGAGGATCATCGGAATACCGATTTTCGAAACAATATCCAGCCCAAGAGCGGTCGTGGGTGCCCACACCACAACCAAAATCATGGTCAAGGTTTCACACACCATGCCCGCGATGATCCCGGCGCGCCAGTGCTGCTTTTTGGGGAATTTGCGGTTAATCCAGCCGGACAGGATCCCGGCGATAATGCTGGTAATAAAGCATGGAATAGCCGTCACGCCGCCGATATCAATCAAATAGCGGTGTGTGCCGGCAATCAACCCAGTGATCACCCCAACCCAGGGGCCAAACAGTATCCCGCCTGACATCACGGCGATAATGCGCACGTTGACCAGCGACCCTTCGACAGGCACTCCGGACCAGGTGCTGAAAAGGGCAAACATCGAAAAGATGGCGGTTACGGCCAGCAGCTCTTTTGGCGAGTGCGCTGACTTGTGCAGAAGCTCGCGGAACAGGCGAATGCGAATGAGGAAAAACAGACAAATCAGCATTAGCGCTGCGCGATCAAATACCGCCAGCAGCATATCGAATATTTCGTGCACAAGTGAACCTGGAGAATCGGGAAAGAACCATGATAAAAAACCTGGCGCGTATTGACCAGCTATCCGTCAGGTTTATCAAATGAGGAAAAACCACAATTTACAAAGGGGATTGTTCGGAAAGTTCTTCAGTCCGCCTGAATTTTTCTGAACGAAGCGCAGCGAGGTAATGGTTATGATAACGTCATGTTAAATAACAGGTATTAAAATACCCTTTTACGTCATCAGCCTTCCGCTTTTAGCGACAGCAGGGTTCCTGTTTTAACGCGATATCTTTTTTTTACTTTCCCTCTCGACAGCATGTTTTTTTTCAGGTTATTTTCTAAGCACGCCACATCGGTGGCAGCGTCGCTCGGACGGTCCGGGCGCTAACGTTAATCTGAGGAATCTATGGCTGAATTCAGTCCTGAACGCCGTTTCACGCGTATCGATCGTCTCCCCCCTTATGTTTTCAATATCACTGCTGAGCTGAAGATGGCTGCGCGTCGGCGCGGCGAAGATATTATCGATTTCAGCATGGGTAACCCTGACGGCCCAACGCCGCCGCATATTGTTGAGAAACTCTGTACCGTTGCCCAGCGCCCGGATACGCATGGTTACTCAACGTCTCGCGGTATTCCTCGATTACGTCGTGCCATTTCCCGCTGGTACCAGGATCGCTACCAGGTGGACATCGATCCTGAAAGTGAAGCCATTGTCACCATTGGCTCGAAAGAAGGGCTGGCACATCTGATGCTGGCGACGCTGGATCACGGTGATACCGTGCTGGTGCCAAATCCCAGCTATCCGATCCATATCTACGGTGCGGTGATTGCTGGCGCGCAGGTTCGCTCTGTGCCGCTGGTGGAAGGCGTAGACTTCTTTAACGAACTGGAACGCGCGATTCGTGAAAGCTACCCGAAACCAAAGATGATGATCCTCGGTTTCCCGTCGAACCCAACGGCCCAGTGCGTTGAGCTCGAATTCTTTGAGAAAGTGGTCGCCCTGGCAAAACGTTACGACGTGCTGGTGGTTCACGATCTCGCCTATGCGGATATTGTCTACGACGGATGGAAGGCGCCTTCCATTATGCAGGTGCCGGGCGCACGCGATGTGGCGGTCGAGTTCTTCACGCTGTCGAAAAGTTACAACATGGCGGGTTGGCGCATTGGCTTTATGGTGGGTAACAAAACGCTGGTAAATGCGCTGGCGCGTATTAAGAGTTACCACGACTACGGCACATTTACGCCGCTACAGGTTGCTGCAATTGCTGCGCTTGAAGGCGATCAGCAGTGTGTACTGGATATTGCTGCCCAGTATAAACGGCGTCGCGATGTGCTGGTGAAAGGTCTGCATGAAGCGGGCTGGATGGTGGAAATGCCGAAGGCGTCCATGTACGTCTGGGCTAAAATTCCTGAGCCCTATGCGGCAATGGGTTCGCTGGAGTTTGCCAAGAAGCTCCTGCAGGATGCGAAGGTGTGCGTCTCGCCGGGCATCGGGTTTGGCGATTATGGCGATACCCACGTGCGGTTTGCGTTGATTGAAAACAGCGACCGCATTCGTCAGGCGGTCAGGGGAATTAAGAGCATGTTCCGGGCTGACGGGCTTCTCTCATCAAAAAATGTGGCTGAACAGCCCGAAACCTGACGACACAAAAAAAACAGGCGCCTTGAGCGCCTGTTTTTTTGACTGCATGTTCTTTACTAGATCATCAGGGCAAAGGTTCCGGCCCAGACTAAAACAATCACCGAAATGCCCATAAAGAAATATTTCACGTTTCATCACTCCGCGTATCTTGTGGTACGCATTCAAAAACAGAGTCCACCTGATTATAGAGAGTTGAAATCGGGCTAAAACGGAAATCGGAATTATCCCGCTACGCCTCAGACTCCACCTCAGAATTCTGCGCTTCCCATTGTCAGACGGCGCTAATGTACGCCTAAAAATAGGGGGTGACAAGTGGGATTTTTCTAAATACTTTCCGATACTTACGGGTGTCGTGGAACGGCGACAGTTTGATTTCAGTACGCAATAAATTCCCGTTGAGCGACGCAGAAAAAAGACGGTTACTCAGGGTAATTACAGGTGATTGAAAAGGTTAGTTTCTTCGCGAAACTAACCTTCTGGAAGGCTTAGATATAGAGAGAGGCTTCGCCCAGCGGACGGGTTTTGAAGCGGCGGTGCATCCACAAATACTGCTCAGGTGCTCGCATGATCTCGAACTCGATAACCTTGTTGATAAAGGTCGCGGCTTCACACTCATTTTCCGGGTAGTTCGCCATTTCCGGGGAGATGTGCAAGCGATAACCTGATTTATCCGCTTTTCTGACCATCGTTACGGTCAGCATGGCGGCACCAGAAAGGCGTGAAATCACAAAGGTGCCATTGGTCGTGGCAACGTCTTTAACCGCGAAGAAAGGCGCGAAGCTGCTGCCTTTACGGCCATAATCCTGATCGGGTGCAAACCAGACGGCCTCACCTTTTTTCAGCGCACCGACCATGCCGCGCAGATTGTTACGGCTGATCATCGCCTTGTTTGAGCGCATACGGCCGCGAGTCTGAACCCACTCCATCAGCGCGCTGTTGTGCGGACGGTAGGTTGCCATCATCGGCTGGCAAAGCCCCATCACGCGTCCACCGAGTTCGAGGGACATAAAGTGAACTCCGACGACCATCACGCCCCGATTCTGCGCCTGGGCACGCTTCAGGTTATCCAGACCTTCTACATCAAACCATTTACGCACGCGTTCATCAGGCCAGAACCAGGCCATACCGGTTTCCAGCAATGCCATGCCGATAGATTTAAAGTTCTCAGCGATCAGCTTTTCGCGCTGCTGCGCATTGTAGTGCGGGAAGCAAAGTTCAAGATTTTTACGTGCGATAGACTCGCGACGTTTAAGGAAATAGCGCGATGCGCTGCCGAGTCTTGAGCCCAGTATGCGGATCACCGGGTAAGGAAGCTGGACCAGCAACCAAAGTACGCCAAGACCAAACCATGTAAACCAGTAACGCGGGTGCAAGAACGCGCGTTTGAATGAGGATTCAGACAAATTAGAGGAACCTTTGTAAAACCGGTAAAAGTAACGCGCTTAGCGATACCACGTGCCTATTAGACCGTAGTGCAAGGTCATGGTTGCAGGCTTTACCGATCTTTACGGCGTTACCTGGCCATAGCTGACATTGGATGGGCGGCATAATGTAGCACCCTTATACGTTATGTGCTATTACTCGTTTTTGATTAAAAAAGCGGCGATTACGGAGAGGCTTGATTTTGCTATTGTTATAAATGAGCGAAAGTCACTCTTTTGAGGGCGTTGACGATGGATACATATCTGCAAACGGTAAAAGATGAGTGGGTGCAACTGATCAATGAAACTGAGCCACACATTCATCAAGTTACCGCCCAACTTGCCAGCGATCATGCCACTGCTCTGATTGCTGAGTTCTATCGTGTTGTTCTGGCCGATCCTATTGTTGCTGAGTTTTTGACCACTGAACAGGTGGAAAGGCAATTGCAGGAAGCGCTGCGTCGGTGGCTGGTTGATGTTCTCTCCTGTCAGGTTGGGCAGGTTGAGGAGCAGATACGCGCCCAGCAGCGTGCCGCAGATGTGCATGCCCGTATCGGCATCTCTGTCGACCTGGTCGAAATGGGTTTCAGGGTGCTGAAAAAATTGCTGTTACCCATCATTAACGCCACGCCCCATCCCTCTGACGTGAAGCTTAGCGTTTATCACTACGCCATTAACAGTATCGATCTGGCGATGGAGGTGATGTCGCGTGCGTATGTCTTCAGCGAGAACAATGCGGCGAAAGAGGATGAAAACTACCGAATTTTCTCGCTGATGGAGAATGCGGAAGAAGAGAAGGAACGTCAGACCGCTGCGCTGCTGACCTGGGAAATGACGCTGCTCTATAAGGTGATGTTAGATTCCAGCATAGGCAACAGCCGACCGCTCGGGCAATCAGATTTTGGGCTGTGGTTTAGCCATAAAGGACGTCACTATTTCAGCGGTATTGCCGAAGCAGGGCATATCTCCCGTCTTATTCAGGAGTTTGACGAGGCGTTTAACGAGGTTCGCCAGGCTGAGGATGCGCTTCGTGACAGGTCACGGCAGGTCAAATTTTTGCGGTGCGTAACACCCTCTCGCAAATCGTTACCCTGCTGCGTGAGCTGTTTGATGAAGTTTCCCGCCATGAGGTGGGAATGGACGTGCTCACCCGACTGCTGAACCGTCGCTTCCTGCCGACCATTTTTAAACGTGAAATCACCCATGCCACCCGCGCCGGTACGCCGCTGTCGGCGCTACTGATCGATGTTGATAAATTCAAGCAAATCAATGATACCTGGGGCCACAATACGGGTGATGAAATCCTGCGAAAAGTGGCGGGTGCGTTTTATGACAACGTTCGCACCTGCGACTACGTATTTCGCTACGGTGGCGATGAGTTTTTAATTGTGCTGACGGAAATCACCGAAGCTGACGCCCTGCGTATTGCAGAACGGATCCGCAAGCGCGTAGAAAAAATTAAGGTTAGCTCCCCGACCGGCGAGGCGATCTCTCTTTCCCTTTCAATCGGGGCGGCGATGTTCAATGGGCATCCTGACTACGAACGTCTGATACAGGCAGCGGATGAAGCGCTGTATGGTGCAAAACGACGCGGGCGGAACTGTGTGGAGTTGTGGAAAATGCAGTGATTTTATGAAGTCAGGAAGAACGAAAGTGTCCCCTGCAGGAATCGAACCTGCAACTAGCCCTTAGGAGGGGCTCGTTATATCCATTTAACTAAGGGGACGAGGCGGCACGAGTATAGCGTTATTTACACTTTGCGTTAAGCGCATTGCCGCCTGACTGCTCAAAGAGTCACCATTCAGGCCGATTTTTTTGCCGATTTTTTATTATCTTCCTGCGCCTTGAGCTCGGCCTTACGCTTGTTCGACATATCATTGCGGATTTGCGCATGGCTCAACAGCGCGAAGATAAAGGTCCCGCCGCAAATATTGCCCGCCAGCGTCGGCAGGGCGAACGGCCAGAAGAAATCGCTCCAGTGTAGCGTGCCATTAAAGACCAGATAGAGAATTTCAACGGTACCCACCACGATGTGCGTGGTATCGGCGAGCGCAATCAGCCAGGTCATCAGAATGATCACCACAATTTTTGCGCTGCCTGCCGAGGGGAACATCCACACCATGGTGGCGATGATCCAGCCGGAGATAATCGCATTCGAGAACATCTCTAAGGGCGTGTTTTTAATCACATCCATGCCAATTTTTACAAACGCATCCCGGGTGGGCTCATCAAATATCGGCATATACTCAAAGGCCCAGGCTGCGATGCCTGTACCAATGATATTCCCAAGCAATACCACGCTCCAGAGCCGCATCAGCAAGCCGAAATTGCCCAGGGTAGGGTTTTGCATCACGGGCAGCACGGCAGTGACGGTGTTTTCAGTAAAGAGCTGCTGGCGCGCCATGATGACGATGATAAAGCCGAAGGTGTAGCCAAGATTCTCCAGTAAAAAGCCACCCGGCACGCCCTCCAGCTGGACATGAAATATGCCTTTGGCCAGCAGCGACGCACCCATCGAGAGACCCGCAGCAATCGCCGACCAGAACAGGGCCATGGCGTCGCGTTCCATCTCCTTTTCGCCATCCTGACGTATATGTTCGTGGATCGCCATCGCACGGGAGGGCAGGCGATCTTCGTCAATTTCTATCTTCTCGCCACGCTCTTTTTCCTCACTCTCAATTTCTACGTCCTCATTGCTCTCGCCAATTTTTTCTTCGCCCACTTCTTTCATAACCGCTCCTGGAGGATGATCTTTCTTTTAAGCGTAGCGGCTTTTATCGTGATGCCTGTGGGGATGCTCTTAAATTGGTGGCAATGGCAACAAAGGTGATACATCTCTTTCAAAGACATTATAAAATTGCCAGCGAAACGAATTCCTAAAGCCAGGCTATGCTGAGATCAGAGTGACGGTGGTTACTGCCCGTAATTGTGCTCATAGACATCGGGAAACGTGCTGTTACAATCACTTGCACGTTTTCATACGGAGCGACAGATGCTCCGTTACGGATGGCAATCAACGATAGCCATACTGAACAGGGAGATATTTATGAAACTTCGGCTGTCGGCGCTTGCGCTGGGCGCGACGATGCTTGTGGGCTGCGCCAGCTCCGGGGAGCAAACGGGACGCTCCGATCCTCTTGAAGGATTTAACCGCTCGATGTACAGCTTCAACTATAACGTGCTGGATCCGTATGTGGTCCGCCCGGTAGCGGTGGCATGGCGCGATTATGTTCCGCAACCTGCGCGTAATGGATTAAGCAATTTCACCAGTAACCTGGAAGAACCTGCGGTGATGGTGAACTATTTCCTGCAAGGTGACCCGTATCAGGGGATGGTGCACTTTACGCGCTTCTTCCTGAACTCCCTGCTGGGTATGGGCGGCTTCATTGATGTCGCTGGCATGGCAAACACAAAACTGCAGCGTGAACAGCCGCACCGTTTCGGCAGCACGCTGGGGCATTACGGTGTAGGTTATGGTCCGTATGTGCATCTGCCGTTCTATGGCAGTTTCACCGTGCGTGATGATGGCGGCGATATGGTGGATACGCTGTATCCTGTGCTGTCATGGCTGACCTGGCCGCTGTCGATTGGTAAGTGGACGGTGGAAGGGATTGAAACGCGTGCGCAACTGCTGGACTCTGACGGTCTGCTGCGCCAGTCTTCCGATCCGTATATCATGGTGCGTGAGGCGTACTTCCAGAACCATGACTTCATCGCCAATGGCGGCAAGCTGAAGCCGGAAGATAATCCGAACGCGAAAGCCATCGAGAATGAACTCAAAGATATCGATTCGGAATAAATAAAAAAGGTGAGCGATGCTCACCTTTTTTGATCCCTGCGCGATTAGAACGCGTAGTTGAAGTTGGTACCGAACAGCCAGGCTTTACCTTCAGAGGTAAACTCGTAAGGGCCTTCCTGGAACGTCACTTTCTGACCGTGCATATAAGAGACGCCAGCGTCGACTGACGCATTCTCGTTGAATGCATAGGTTGCACCAGCACTCAGCCAGAAGCGGTCCTGATCCGGGATGGAGATGGAGCGTTTATCAGCCGGAACCGGGCTATCATCAAACGCGATACCGGTACGGAACGTCCAGTTGTCGTCCATATAGTAGGTTGTACCCAGCGCAATACGGTATGCGTCGTGGAAACTTTCGTCCTTATAGAACAGCGTCTGACCATTGGTGCCGGTCGCTTTCAACTCTTCGAACTGACTCCAGCTGGTGTATGCCAGGCTATAGTGAATAGCCCACTGTGGTGCGACGCGGTTGTAACCGGAGACTTCCCACATTTCTGGCAGATGCAGTGACAGTGAACCTGGTACGGTCTGGTTTGACGTGCCCCACGGGATGGTGGTGCCTGCACCCGGAACCATGCCGTTTACAGGGCTCAGGATGCCGCTTTTGTAATCGCCATCGAAATCAATTTTCACTTCTGAGCGATAGGTCAGACCCCAGCGGTTATTTTTGTCCAGCTCATACAGAATACCCGCGTTCCAGCCGTAGCCCCACTCATCGCCCTTCAGGCTGGCGATCTTGTTGCTGTTCTTCGGCAGAGCGGCAGTTTGTTCACCGGTATAACGCTCAATTTTGGCATCAGCGTAGACGGCATCAAAGCCCAGGCCGAAGCTCCAGTTGTCATTGAGACGATACGCGCCGCTCAGGTTCAGGTTGAGGGTAGTTAAATCGGTTTTGCCCCCATATTCGCCTGCCGGGTAATTGTTATTGAACTCGGTTGCCAGACCATAGTTAGAGGTGACTGACGCACCCCAACCAAATTGTTCATTAATCGGCGCAACGAAGTGCAGGTTAGGTACCCACGCTGTCGGCGCGATGTTATCCGCTTTCAGGCTCGCGCCGGTGAAAGGCGATTTGCCGGAAATATTGACATCAGGATCGATGTAAACCGCACCAGCAGAGAAGGTCGGGCGATCGAACATCATGATAAGCGCAGGGTTACGACTTGCGTTACCTGCGTCATCAGCAATAGCGCCTTCCCCGGAATATGCACGGCCAAGGCCAGAGGAAGAAAATTCGTTTAACTGGAAGCCCGCTGACCAGG
>OJZN01000261.1_pt1 | contig 11591 bp, 8 predicted proteins | sample 1611231 | NCBI WGS metagenome assembly OJZN01 (sample SAMN04436719, study PRJEB24849) | human gut metagenome | biome: human gut; feature: NICU; material: stool | host: Homo sapiens | place: USA: Saint Louis, MO | collected 2010-10-03 | reverse complement strand
TGGTCGCTGGTTCAAGTCCAGCAGGGGCCACCAGATAAAACAAGGAGTTAGATGATAAATCGTCTGACTCCTTTTTCGTTTTATACGAATCGGGTCAGGTAAGGAATTACCTCCCAGCCTTCTTTATCTCGCTGCCAGCATCCCCGGATAGTGCTTCGCCACGATATCATTCATCTTTTCTGTCAGATCGTACCGCTTAAAAGTGATGTGCGCGGTTCCTTTCTGAAAGTAACGGATACTGAAGAACTCATCTTCGTAAACATCCTTCGAAGGGTTGTCCCGAATATGCTCCATTAATCGAGTAGTAATATCGCCACGGTTGTCGGGTATCGGTTTACCATCCAGCAGAAATAGCATTCGCTCCAGATCCGCTAGTTGATCCCTACGCAAACCCCAGTTCAAACTAAATCCCCAACGGTGATGCGTCACCAGATTGTTGACGATGATCTTTTTACCAAAGCTGCAAGGACTATTGGTTTTGTAATCCCACGACAGCCCTTTGAAGACATTGATAATGCCACGCTCAAATACATCCATTTTGTTCAGATGTAGATGCTCAAACGTAGTGAGAATATTCGCCACACTGATTGCAGGAAACTCGCCTTCTTCCAGGTTCTTATGCCACTGGTCGCGAGCCTGAGCATCCATCAATGCCATCATGCCAGACTTCAGCATCAAATCCTGCCAGATACTACGGTCAATATTGCGGGTAACGGCAGGCAGCGCTTTATCGACCTTTTCGGTCATCCAGCTATCGTAACGGTGCCCGGCTTTCATCGCCCAGTCTTGCGCTATACCACCGCCTATTTCTGAGGTTAACCGTGAAATGGCATCAAGCTCCTCAATGAGTTGTTCTATCTGTTTCAGTGCGGCATCGCGGCCAGTGACCACACGTTGGATATTGGTCGAAAGGATAAGTTCGTTGTGATCTGTTGATACGTAGGATTCTGTTTGCATCGTCAATCGTCCATAAAAGCAAACACGCCTGCCGGAAGTGGCAGGCGCATTATGCGAGAAATAAAAAGGGAGGAAAGTGCAGAGGTAAAAATCAGGAAGGAGGCTCGAAGAATTTACGTATTCATTAATCCGGTAGCGCGCTTTGCTCTGAGAATGTCGGTGGCGGTCAGGAATGGTGTCTGCTCCTGCCATGTAAACCCTTTGCAGTCAGTCCGTATCAGTTCATAACGTTCCACAAGGAAATTCACGCATCAGCAAGCATTATTCCCGCTTCGATGTGCTCACGAATAGCTGACTCATTGTAGAATGGCGTGTCGTTAAGTGTCAGGCCGTAATGATGCTCCAGCAGATACGTTAACAATTGCTGCCAGACCTGCACGGGCGACAGACGTGACGAAACCGGCATCGTGGCCGGTACAGTTGAGATTTGCATATGTTGAGTCTCTTAAATAAAGGAACGGAAGATTTGATTGCTTACAAAGCTAAGACGATGCGGAGGTTCAGTCTTTAACCTGATTTGAGGGATAAATTGCGATATACACATACCCATTACTGCCCAGCGTATCGTCCGTTACGGTACAGTGTGACACAGTGTGCGTACCGGGGATTCAGCTCACAGGAGAGCAACATCAGCTCCAGATGTGCGACAAAATGTGGGAAGGCTTCATCCAGATGTCGGGCCTGCATCTCGCTGAATGAGCCGGTGGAACCAGCACGGTCAGCCAGAAAATACAGACGATGACCTTCCTGCACCAGCCGTGCTCCAAAACACGGTGTGATATCTCGTTTAAGCCCAGGTTTGGGTGGCGTCTTTGTTCATAATTTTATTCCTGTTAAAGAAGACCATGTTCGGCGAATGAGAATATTTGCCTACCGCCGACAATCAGGTGGTCGGGGACCCGGATCTCCACCAGCATCAACGCCTGTTCCAGTCGTTGGGTGATGGCTTTGTCTGCCTGGCTCGGAGCAACCTCCCCTGAGGGGTGGTTATGGGCAAATATCACTACTGCCGCGTTAAATTAGGTATGTTCAGGAGAATGATATATGCCTGAAAATTTTTATAATTTGCCAACACAGATTAGCAAACGATTTAGACCAGTAACTAACCTAAAAATTTTGGCGTAAAACTAATATCGCCATGACTCTCTAAGCCATTCAGCACGTTGTAAAATGCCCGGAATTGCATTTGTAGTCCAGAATTCAAACGATACCCAGCCACTACTCATTCCACCATGGCTAAAGCGTTTTACAAAAACACCATGCTCGGTTGAAAAAGTCGCATTCATTATAGCCTGGGCTGAGTTGCGTAAAATCGTTTCGAGCTCAATTCGGTTTTCTGGAACGGGAACTCGCGATAAAGACTGACGCATTTCACGCCACAGTGAAGGATCCCCCCGATAACCCCAGCTATCCAAATCAGGAAACATTAAGTCAGCAACAGTGCTCCAACTTTTCTCCAGTGGGATAGTGTTTTTTTGTACAGAAAGTTTTTGAAGAACAGGCATAAATTGATTGAACCAAAATCTTAAATCCAGCCCAGACCTTTGTACTTCTTGATTATTATCAGCAATAACTTCACCTAACTGAATACCTGTCAGCGCCGAAAATGCAAACAGGAATCGATTTCTATCGTCTTGCCCCTGCTCAAATACATCATATTCATTGAATAAGAAAAGTAGTCGCTCATAAAGCACCATATTTTCATCATAAGATTGAAAATGAATAAGCTGGTCCTCAATCATTTTTCGCATCAACTGTGAAAGAGTTCTGGGTTGAGGGTGCAGTAAATAAAGGAGATCTTTTCGGGACGGATTTTTTTCGAGAGTAATATCTAAGGGGGTCTGCAGTTTGTTATACGTTGCGAGAGTTTTGTCAGCCCCCATCCTGAGAAGTTTGCCAATAACCGGACGTTTAGCACCATGCCACGCCGCCTGATGCAAAGGTGTATAGCCTTTTTCCGAGGCAGTATTGATGAGAGAGGGGTATCTTTCCAGTACGTTTAACAAAGGCTCCCATTGGCCCTTGTATGCTAATTCACTGATCTGTTTGGACAGAACATCATTCGCTTGTGTCATACAATCACTCGTACAGTTAACATGGAAAACTCCCGCTCATCTGAATTACCGCTTGTTGCCATCATGCCAGAATGATTCAGCAACCTAATTACACCAGGTCGAGCCAAACGTATCAGTCCGGCATGTCATAGTACCCCCTTGAACATCCGTTATTCGCGTAGTCCCAAAGCTATCAGTGCGTGATACCGTCCCATCGCTTCCTCGAGTGGTACCAAATGAATCGGTACGGTAGGTTGTATTCTCGCCGTTAGCGTTAGTTACCCTCGTTGTTCCAAAGGAGTCAGTACGTGATACGCTTCCATTACTGCCACGGGTAGTTCCAAAACTATCTGTGCGCCAGCTATTACCTTTATCATCGCGAGTCGTGCCGAAGCTATCAGTGCGATAAGTAGCCGCAGTTGCACTGACGCTGAACAGCAAAGTAACAATTACAATCGCGGAGTTTCTCATCATTTAAATCAGCCTTATTGGCAATTAATGAGTGTTAGCTCGTGTCAGTACCGCTTCGAAATCAGCAGCGGTAAGGTCAGTTGACGCTTTGAGCATGTCTCTTGCCAGCGCTCTGCGCCGGTTCAGTAATTCATCCAGGGTCTCTTCGAAGGTCATTAGCTGACTATCACGCACAGTTGGATAGTAAACGTAGACATCTTTTTGCTGCCCTATGCGGTAAGCCCGGTCAGTTGCCTGATCTTCTTTGGCAGGGTTCCAACAGCGAGTAAAGTGGATGACATGATTTGCTTTTTGTACATTGACACCAAATCCGACGGCTATCGTCGACAGGATGATGACGTTAAATCCCGGTGATGACTGAAAGTTATCGATCAAACTCTGACGGCTTTGGTCACTTCCGGATTTGGTGCTGGTGTCACCATTAATGATAAACGGCTTAAACCCAAAATGCTGCGAGATCAGATGCTGCAATTCACGTTGAATATCGCGCAGTTCAGTAAAGATAATGACTTTATCATCTGACGACTGACGAATATTAGTTAATGTCTCCAGCAACCACTTCACTTTCGGGGCATCGTTACGTAAGCGTAAATCAGCGCTCACGGAATAGGGCCAGGCGCATATCAGTTTCAGGCGGTGGAGTAATCCGAGCATCCCTGAACCACGTTGATCCAGACCTTCGCTGATTTCCTGTTGGTTCTGCCAGCTCACCACCGAATGTGTATAGAGATCCCGTTGCAACGGCAACATGCTGAGCTGCTTACAGGATTTATCTTCAATTTTTTCCGGAAGATCTTTCGCCACTTCTTCCTTAGTTCGACGCAGTGTCTGTGGTTCAATCAATTTTCTCAGAGATTCAAGCACCTTATCATTACTCTGTTGCTCGATCGGCCGCAGGTAATCTTTGCCAAAATTATTCAGTGCCCCCAGGAGACCTGGCTGAACAAAGTCAAACAAGCACCAGAGATCGACAAGCGTATTTTCAACAGGCGTTCCGGTACACGCGACTTTGAATTGCGCCTGAATGGCCTTAGCGGACTGGGTAATCAGGGCTGCCGGGTTTTTAATTTTCTGTGCCTCATCGCAAACCATTATGGACCAGGGCTGGCGCGCCAATGAAAATTCCTGATCGCGTAATGTTTCGTATGTGGTCAGTACGATCTGAGCCTCTCCAACCCAGTCATTTTGCAGCAGGTTTTTAATCCCCTTACTCTTTAGTTCGAAAGGAATGCTCTCCTTAGCGCACTTTTTCTCTCTGAGTTCATTGCCGTATAGCTTTAAAATCGACACCTGCTCGCGCAGGAAAAAATTACCGACCTCACGCTCCCAGTTATCGAGTAGCGACACCGGGGCAACAATCAGAGAGGGAGGCGCATCCGGGAAACGCTCACGGTGCCAGATGAGAAAGGTTAGAATCTGTAAGGTTTTCCCCAGCCCCATATCGTCTGCCAGCAAACATCCTGCCGTCTCGGTGGGGGATTTAAGGTACAACTGCTGGAGCCAGGCAACCCCTTTACATTGATGCTCACGCAGTTGAATCGAGTCCTTGAGAATCATCGGAAGCTCGGCTTCAGCCGAATGCGCTCCCAACAAGGAGGTTTGCCGCTGTTTGACATACAGTGCCTGCTCAATATTTTGTTCGATCAGCAGGACAGCCCGACTTATTGGTTCCCCCTTCACGGGGTCACTTGTTTCAGCATCGATTTTCTTTTTCCACTTTTCATGGAAAATCTCTGCTTCTTCCCGTGGCAGAAGGTTGTCGTTCCAGGGCATGGTGACTTCAGGAGCATTAGAGGCTTTTGCATCTTCCAGACGCGTTTCTAACTCATGAAAATGCTGATGATTATCCAGGTCCCAGCCCGAGAACATGGCTTCACACATATCTTTAGCGAGGTTGTCAGGAAGCCAATTTTCACTTTCACTTTTGACCAGATACGGTGAACTGATTTTCTCGAACTCACCTATCCCTATAACTCTGTCGCTGTACTTGTTGAGATCGAGTACGTGAGAAAAATTCAATCCCGCAGCCTGTTGCTGCCAGCCTTCCAGCAATGCCTGATACTCTTGCAATTCATTCGGAGTGAGTCTGGACAGCTCGAGGTCATAGCCCTGCCAGACACCAGCAGGAAGATGCGCCGCTAATTTTTGTTCCAACTCAGTAATCAACGCAGCCAATTCAATCGGCCGATGAAACACGTATGTTTCATCTGGCACAGGCTGTTCAGTCCTGGGGATCAGGATCAGCGAAACAGACTCAACCTGCATGTTTTCATCAACCCGAGGCTCCAGACGGAAATCATAAAAATAGATCCCTGCGTCCTGTAGATTCTGCTCATATACATCGGGATCAAGTACCTGGCTAGCTTCTTCGCCAATCCAGGTATACGGATTGCGAACAAACGAGAGCGCATCATCACCAGCAACTCGACGGCCAGTGATGGCATGTACAGAGGTCAGCACATCTTTGACTTCAGGTGAAAGAATGACGTGGCTTAATTCACCGTCATCACCCAAAACGCGATACCGATCTTGTACCTGTTGCGTGCGATCGAAACTCTGCAGCCACTTTGCAGGCTGTTCGTCAAAAACCGGCTCAATTTCCAGAACCCGGGTATCCGCCACCAGTGATTTCCGCAACTTTAACTGCAGTGACTCGGGCCTGATAACTATCGTTTTAGCCAGGTAATCATCAAGTTTTGCCCCTGCCTTTTTTGCCTGTCGACGTATTTTTGCCCACCCGGTTTGGTTTACCGTTTCACCCGGCGTCTGTCGCTGCTGTAATCTGAGCTGCTGTAGTGAGTCCAGAAGCTGCCAGTTTTCTTCGCTGAGCACAAAAGTGCCTTCCGGGGAGGAAAAGCTGGCCCCCTGGATAGTGATCTCAACGGGGCGATAATCGTCAGGCTGGATCCATTTATCAATGAAAACTCGAAAGGTGTCATCGCTGATGCTCCCTGTCGCAGCAAGATGGGCGGTCAGATTACGCTGTTGGGGGAAGCTGAAAATTGCCAGACTGCTGGCATAATCTTCATTATTCAGAATGCGATAGAAGTCATCCCAACTGATAAACCAGCAATCCGACCAGTGTGATACATAATCCTCTTCATGGAGTTGTTCCAGGCATGAAGTGATAAGCCAGTTATCCTGCGTGTCGGCAAGACTAAAAGGGAAAGCGAAGCCCTCCGCCTTAATTGCATAAAGCGGCACAAGTGAAGCAGGAACTGCTTTATTATCATTAATAAATTTACCTAACAATTTTTTGAACACTATTTGCTCCAGTAAGTAAATTTACCCAGCACAGGCTTAAACCCGAGGCTTAACAACTTTTTGGCAGCCTCATGATCTGGTTCGTTGAACTGGATATGAATTGCGCCACCCATGCCACGTTTATCCATCACTTTACAATCGACAGACCGAATCACTTCCCTGATTTGCTGTTCTCGAGTCGTAAAGTTTTGCTCTTCTTTTTTGGCTTTTAAAGAAGCTGCAATAATTTTGATCTGTTCTTCTCTGTTTGACCTTGATTCATTGGCTTCTGATTTAGCCGGAGAAGATATGGACCCTCCTCCGCTTTGATCAGCATTAAAACGGGAGATATCGATAGTGGCTGATGGCTGATTGGAATCTTCCGCAACGTAGCTAATGCCTAGTCTACGAAGTTCTTCATCATAGCGGCTCATCCACCCTTCAATACGATTAAGCGAATAGTGCGTTACTGGAGACAAATGCGGTAAACGCAGACGTACTTTACGCCGGTTATTACGCTTATCTTTAAGATCATAATCAATGTCGAGAATGCCTGTTTCCGGATTAAACGGCGCATTATCGACATGGTAAGAGTACATGGCTCCCACTTTCGAAAACTCGACAAAAAGATAATTCCCAATCCTCATGATCATGGCATTGTTGTCGCGAGAACCGGAGCCTTGTAGATGGCTCAACCGCCCGGCATTTTTTGCCCGGAACTCAACATAATCGGTATTTTTCGAACGCAGAGCATCTTCACCCAACACAATTCGCGTATAACTCATCTGATTAGCAAATCTTAGCCAGTAGAACAGACGTGCCTGATCGACATCCCGGTTACCTTTGAGCAACTCAAAGAACAGTTTCAGGTCATCTTTAGCGAACCACCCCTGTACCATAAGCAGCACCGCGTTATCGACATGAACCTGCCAACCCTTATTGCGGCTAGTTAACTGAGGGTTTCCCCAATACTCCAGGGCTAACAGCTTAAGTTCAAGGTGAGTCCGGTGTTTAAAAATTGACTGGTAATAACGGGTAAGTGTAGCGGCCAGAATATTATCTTTAAAACGAGAAAGCTGACGGCTCAACGCGATCAGTTCATTAATTTTATGTTCAAACTCATCATCAGTCTGACGAAAAATTTCGCTTACCAGATGGTTAACAATTTTGCGCCATAGCCAACTGGTCTGGGGGATCTGTGCCACTTTTTCCAGCACGGAGATATCGGTTATTTCTCCACGGCCGAGCTGTTGCCCAAGAAGAAATCCCGCATTGTCGGTAAAAATATCCCCATAGGTATCGATGACCGCCATCCATGACAACGGGCGAGGCGAACTCTCTTTTAGCTGTTCAAACCCGGCGGCAATCTGCATACGTAACTGAAGCCACTGCGGATTTTCTTCAGGGGTATCGCTGACATGTCCAAAGTAGCTGGTACACAACGCCAGCCATTCCCTACGCGTTAATCGTTGTTGTGCAATTTTGCTCTGAATTTCAGCCGAGATTTTGGCAAAGTTTGCCGCATCATCAATGAGTGCTGTATCAAAAAGATCACCTTCTGCAACGTCATTGAGGCCAAAAAAGATCATCTTCCATTCAGATGGTTGTGGCGTTTCTCCCGAGCGCAATCGGGAAATTGCCTGCCTGCGTTTCTCCGTAGGGGGCACCATTTGTACTGCGCGAGCGTCTACCTTTCTCTCAAGTTGGCTGACGACGCGTTGTAGATAGGTAAATGGGTGACCCACAACCGGATCCACACTCTTTTCCCGGTAAGGAAGAAGGCGTGATTTTAGCTTCTCAATCGCGGACGTCATTGCACTACACCCAGCTGGCAGGTTTCCTGACTAATACCGGGGACGACATCCATACCCTCGTCCTGTTTTTTATCTTTCAGGCCAAAGAACTGCATGCGTAATTCGACACGACGGCTGGCTTCTTTACTCTCTTTCGCATTGTTGAACGACACGCCACCCGCCAGAAATAATTTCCGAATCTGTAATTGTTGATCCGCGGTAATTCTTTGCTGTAACGCGCTTCTGCTATCCAGCAGACTGCACATCACCCATTCCGAGCGCTGAAGAGAGAGATGCAAATTGTAGAGATACGAGCCATCCGTGTCAGTAAACCCTTCAATAACGATCTGTTTAAACCATTTCTTACCTTCGTCGCTATTTGCCGCATCCAGGACCAACGGCACCACATCCTGTAGAGCTTTCAGCCCTTCAGGGGTGAGCGAAAAGCGGTTATGCTCAAAGCGGCCTGCCTCACCAAAACTAATACGATTATCGTGGCAGTCGACATGTATCGTTTTATTCAGGTTCTTTGCCTGTAGTTCAAGTTTTTCACACAGACGGGCGATATCATGTCCTCTGGACTTTTCGCCTGCTTCTGCCTGCTGGATCCTCTGTGTGACGGAACTAAGCGATGCCACCATGACGACCAAAAATAGCACCATCATGGCTGTCATCAGGTCGGCATAGGAAATCCAGAATGGTTTTTCCGCTTCATCACTACGACGCTGCCTGCCATTGAATGCCCGGTTAAACATCAGCTTGTTCCTTACGCGCGACGACTACGGAGCACGGTTTCCAGCGTATCAACGCTTTCACCGATAATTTCAACAGAAGACCTTAAGGCGCCTGCCGCTTTTGTCAGTTGCGTATCCATCTCCTGGAGCGAACGGTTCAGGCCGCTTTCCACCCCGGTGGTGAAGGACTCAAAGCTGGTGCCCATCACATCAGCGACGTTGTGGAGGAATTCCTGAGCTTCACGGTTATATTGTTGCAGGCGCTCGGAATACGACTTCAGATCCTCAACAAACCGGCTGCGGGATGTTTGCTCATCGTGGCTGCTATTGATCAGCGTTTCTAGTGCGCTGATGGCGTTCGCCACAACCTCACGGGTGTTGCGATAATCGGCGATTAATGCGCCCAGCTCAGCGCTGGCACTGGAAAGGGTTCTACCTGCTTGCTGAGTGCCATTCAGAACTTCTGCAGTCAGATTATTAGCTTCGGCGACACGATTCCCCGCTGTTTCAAAGCGATCGGCAGCCACCCGCATTTTATCGGCTCCAGTCTGAATTTCTTCCAGGTGACGCGTCGTGTTTTGCGCCATCCGTTGCAGTAAATCACCTGATGCGGATTGCTGCTCACGCAGCATCTGCATTAACGCCTGAACCTGACTCTCAAGCTGGCCGATGATTCTCTGAGCTTCCTGTTGCAGAGCATTCTGAGCAGATTGCTGTTGCTGGCTAAGGGATTTCTGACCTTCTTCCAGTTGCCCAAACAGGGTGCCCAATTGGCTACCCAATTGATCGATACCGCTAGTCATTTTCTCACGCAGGGCATCCTGACCGGAGTGCATGGTTTGTTGCAGAGCAGCCATAAAAGCGTGTTGTTGCTCGGCGGCCGCCTGTTCACGAGCTTCGCTACGGGCTAATAGTTGTTGGGTCTCTTCATGCAGAGCACGCTGACCTTGTTCCTGGGTCTGGCTCATCTGTTTTTGTCCGGACTCAAGCTGACTAAATACACCTGCCAGGTTTTGAGTCAGATCTTCAACACCTTTGCTCATATTGCTCATCAACAGATTTTGTGCCTGATTTTGCTGCTGATTAAGTTGTTGCTGACCATTTTCCAGTTGTGCGAACAAGGTTGCCATATGGCTGCCAAGCGTATCCACAGAGGCCGCCATTTTCTCCATAGTTTCATTTTGTCCCTGCTGAACATTGGCCTGAATGGCTTCAATAAAGGCACGCATCTGTTCCGCCATCGCTTTTTCACGCGCTTCACTGTCGGCAAAGATTTTTTCCAGCTGTCGGGCCATGCGTTCGCCAGCGCCTTCGCCTTCTGCGCCAATGCGGGCTACAGATTCATGCAGGCTTCGCAGCATGTCATTCATACCCGCCTGCATTTCTTGCTGGCCGCTTTTCATTTCGCTGAGTAACTGAGAGATCAGTTGGGCACTGCCCTGACGCGAATCATCCCCAGCCTGACGCATATCCTGCAACAGGGTAGAGAAACCGCTTTGCATGCTCTGGATCGCCTCCACGGAACGGCCCATCATCTCCTGCATCGTGGTGAACTGCTGACCAAACGTGTTATCCATTTTGTTCATAAAAGCAGTAAGGACGTTCTCAAGCATCGACTGCACTTGATGGCTCTGATCGCCGGTGGCGGTTTGCACCACGCCCGCAATTTTGTCCAGCGGGTTTTTCAGACTGTTTTCGATAGCGCCGCTTACCTGCTCCGCAATCTGCTGGCCTGATTCCCGATAAGTAGAAGACAACGTCTCTGCCAGTTTCTGATTTTCTCGCACCTGACTGTCCACCAGGTTCTGCAGCATCTCTCTTAAATCGCTGACCAGACCATCTTTTAGTTGTTTGGCATGAGTAGTGTTTTCTTTGGTGCTGGAGAGAAGCTGAGAAAGATAATCTTCACCGACACCGCCTTCAAAAAGCTGGTCGATGCTGGCAGTCAGAAACTCAAGGTTTTTATAGCATCTCGCCAGACGCCATTTTTCAAACATGGTGACCAGGATGGAGAACGCAATAGCGAAGGCGGAGCCTAAAAATGCGTAAAGAACATCACGCAAGAGGTTAGCTACGCTGGCGCTCACTTGTTCTGGCGTGCTGGGGTCAAAGTGGTGCAAGCCGATCATTAGGCCTGAGAAGGTCCCGATTATCCCAATCCCAGTCAGGATGCCAGGCAAATGCTTAAATGCTTCCGTATAGAGTGGAATCTCCACCAGTAAAGGTTCAGAGAACCAGGCGGAAGCTGGGGCAGTAGAACGAATGCTGTTGATCCGTTTCTGCCCACTATTTTCGTCTAACTCAAACTGACGATGCAGGGACTCTTTAAACTCGCTCCA
>OJZN01000246.1_pt1 | contig 11914 bp, 9 predicted proteins | sample 1611231 | NCBI WGS metagenome assembly OJZN01 (sample SAMN04436719, study PRJEB24849) | human gut metagenome | biome: human gut; feature: NICU; material: stool | host: Homo sapiens | place: USA: Saint Louis, MO | collected 2010-10-03 | reverse complement strand
GGGCAAACCGAACGTGCAGCGCTTTAAAGGGCTGGGCGAGATGAACCCGATGCAGTTGCGCGAAACCACGCTGGATCCAAACACCCGCCGCCTGGTGCAATTGACCATCAGCGACGAAGACGAACAGCAAACCAACGCCATGATGGATATGCTGCTTGCTAAGAAGCGTTCGGAAGACCGACGCAACTGGCTGCAGGAAAAAGGCGATATGGCGGATATTGAGGCCTGATGCCCTCTCTTTACTCCTCTCCCACCGGGAGAGGGGATGGAACGAAGGCCCGGTAGGCGCTAGCGCCACCGGGCTTTTTTACATCAAAATTCCATCTTCACCGTAAACTGCACTTCACGTGGATCGCCTGGCTGGTTGCCGAGGTTATTGGTCGCAATCGACGAGGTGTAGTAGGTCTTATCAAACAGGTTCTTCACGTTGACCTGCAGCGTCACCGGATACTGTAGCTTCATTTTATAGGCCGCAAAGGCATCAGCAACAACGTACCCTGGCAAATAATAATCCGCACCGTTGGTCGCGGAGCGACGGCTCACGCCGTGTCCACCGCCGCCGATTGTCAGGGTATTCCCGCCGATGACGTTGTGAATATCGTACGTCAGGAACAGCGAACCGGTATGGCGCGGCACGTTTGGTAGCGGTTTGCCGGCGTAATCCGGGTCTTCCAGCACTTTCGCATCGGTGTAGCCATAGCTGGCAATAATATTGGTGTTCTCGGTCAGAGAGCCAGCCAGATCCACTTCCACGCCCTGCGAGCGCACGCGGCCAGCGGTTTTAGCAATGTTTTCACCCGCCACGCTTTCGGTGTACAGCACGTTGCGCTTGTGGATATCAAACAACGCGATGTTGGCGGTAATGCCGTTGAACAGGTCAAATTTAGCGCCGACTTCGTAGGCATTGGACGTTTCTGGCGGCAGGTCGCCAATGTAGCTCGCGATGGACGATTGCGGCATAAACGTCTGGGCGTAGTTCGCAAACAGCGAGACGGATGGCGTGAGCTTGTAGACCAGCCCTAGCTTTGGCGTCCACTGCTCGTCGCGGCTGTCGGTATTGACGTTGAACGGCCGGCCCTTGCCCGCGTACTGGGTGTAGTACTGATAACGCAGCCCGGCGACGGCAATCCATTTATCCGTCAGGTACAGGGCGTCCTGAGCATAAGCGGAGTAACTCTCCTGTTTGAGCGTCTGATCGCTGTCCGCGGCGGAAACGGTCGTACACTTGCTCAGATTGCCGTAAGACGGATGGTAAATATTGAAATCTTTTACATTCTTACAGCGAATCATATCCGTGCGCAGCAGGTCGTAATTCTCATACGACACGCCGGTCAGGATCTCATTGTAAAAGCCCGCGATATCCACGTTCCCCTGCAGGTCTGCACGGGTGGAATGCATGCGCTGCGTTGATCCTTGCGTCGCATCCACACGACGGGTCAGGTTGCCGGTTTTTGCGTCATAGGCCATCACCCGCGCCTGGTTATCGCTGTATTTATCCTGGCTGTAGCTGTAATCGAACTTCGCCGTCCACTGGCTGTTAAGGCGGTATTCCGCGTTGAGCTGCGCCAGATCGGACTGGCCATCGGTAATGTTGAACGGCTCGTCAAACCGGGTTTTACGGTCAACATTCACCGGCTGTTTGGTCGTGAGATCGAAGATCGTACCGCGATCGAACGGCGTCTTATAATCACGATGTGAATAGAGCACGGTCACGGTGGCGTCATCACCAAACCAGGTCAGCGAGGGCGCGATAAAGGTGCTGCGCGCCTTGCCGAAACTTCGCCAGTAATCTTCGTCCTGGTACTCGCCCGTCAGGCGGTAAGCCAGGCGCGTTCCTTCAATGGGACCTGTGACATCGAGCTGGCCGGTACCGCCGCCAAAACTTGAGGAGGTGCCCGAGATCGAACCGCCAAACTGTTTTTCCGGACGTCGGGTGACCACATTGATAAGCCCTCCCGGATCGAGGATGCCGTACAGCGTTGAGGCCGGTCCCTTGAGGACTTCCACACGCTCGGTGGCCGCGTTAAAGCTGCGCGGCAGCACGGTGCGCAGGCCGTTGGTCATGATTGAACCGTCGCGGTTCGCGCCAAATCCACGGCGTACAAACGCATCCTGCGTGCCGCCCAGCGTGTTGGTCTGCACCACGTTACTGACGTTATAGAGGGCTTCATCCAGCGTGGTAGCGTGCTGATCTTCCAGCACTTTATCGCTGACAGTATTTACCACCTGCGGGATATCCAGCATCGGCATGTTGGTCAGCGTGGCGGTGGAGGTGTTCAGCGGCTGATAGCCGTTGGTGGCATCGGCCACGGCATTAGGATCGGCGGTGACGGTAAGCGTTTCGCCGTCCTGAGCCGCGGTGTTGTCTGCTGCCTGCACCAGCGGCGCCATAAACAGCAGTGAAAAGAGCGCGCGCCCTTTTACCCCAGAGAGTGAAGGAGTGAACGTAGCCATTACATCTGTTTTCCCGAAATATCCCGCGAATGAAGCGTCACGGAAGAATGTGTGAGTCATTGCCCTTTACGGTCTGCTCGTTAGCCATCGCTGGCATCGAACATGTAATTGAGAATCATTCAATCATGCGCTGATGTAGTAGTAAATGGAAAAAAGCAAAAATCGACTACAGCAGTACGTCCCCTCTGATGCTTAGCGAGGTAAGTAATTAATCTGTTGAAAATAAATTAATTAATGCGTTTAGCTGTTTTCCCGTTTCTGCACGATAACCCTGGGGTTTTAAGGGTGTTTCTTCTCTTGACTACTACATGGCGCAGCGGCAAACTCTCAAAAGAGAATGAGTTTTATTTTTATTTGTTAGTTTTTTATTAAGTTGGCGTTCACGTGGCTCACAACACGAATAAGTCAGGGCTGGTTCTTGAGAACCTCTCTGCTGGCTATCAGAAAAAAATCATCGTCGATGAGATCTCGCTTGCGATCCCCCCACAGAAAATAACCGTTCTGGTGGGCGCGAACGGCTGTGGAAAATCCACGCTACTGAGCACGATCGCACGTCTGCTGCAACCGCTCGGGGGAGCTGCGCTGCTGGATGGCAAAGCCATTCATCAACAGCCAACCAAAGCGGTCGCCCGTCAGCTGGGCATTCTGCCGCAGTCACCGCTGTTGCCGGAAGGGTTAACCGTGTTTGAGCTGGTTTCGCGCGGGCGTTTCCCCTGGCAAAATTTTATGCGCCAGTGGAGTGACGAAGACGAGCAGGCCGTGGAAGAGGCACTGCGCCTGACCGGTACGGCGGAGTTTGCCCATTTGCCGGTGGAAAGCCTTTCCGGCGGCCAGCGTCAGCGCTGCTGGATTGCGATGGCGCTGGCGCAGCAAACGCCCTATATCCTGCTCGACGAGCCGACAACGTTTCTTGACCTCCGCTATCAGGTGGAAATCCTTGAACTGCTGCATACGCTGACCCGCCAGCACGGGCGCACCGTCGTGGTGGTGCTGCACGATCTTAACTTTGCGGTGAACTACGGTGATTCCCTGGTCTTTTTACGCCAGGGGAAAGTCGAGGGCGTGCTTCACGAGGGCGATACCTGTACGCCGGAACTGATCAAAGCGGTGTTTGAGGTTGACGTACATATGTCAGTTAATCCGCTCACCGGCAAACCGTTCTTCATGCCGTTTCGCCAGGTCGCAGAAAAATCATGATACGAACGTCACTGGCTTTTCTGCTTTTTGCGCTGCTGCTGGTGATGGGCGCAATTGCACATCTGGGCACGGGCGCACGCGTTATTTCTCCCCTGACGGTCGTGCAGGCTTTTGTCGATTTCGACCCGCGCAATTTCGACCATAACATCATTATCAGGCTGCGCCTGTTACGCCTCCTTGCGGCCATGCTGACCGGCGCTGCACTTGGCGTGGCAGGCGTCTTGCTGCAGTCCGTTATCCGTAACCCGCTGGGTGAGCCACATATTCTGGGGCTGAATGCTGGCGCCGCGCTGGCCGTCGTGCTGACAAGCGCACTCGGGTTCACTCTGCCGTTTGGCCGCCCGCTGATTGCCGCCGCCGGCGCCGCCGCACTGTTTCTGCTGGTACTGATGCTCTCCTCTTCGGGACGCACCGGGTTGACGCCGATGAAAGTCACCTTGTGCGGGGTGGCGATGTCGGCGTTCGCCTCCTCGATTACCGCCACGGTCCTGATCCTTGATGAGCAGACGCTTCTCGCCTTACGCACCTGGCTGGCGGGGGATTTGGCCGGGATAACAGAAAGAACGCTTCGCAGCGCTTCGTGGGCCGCTGGCGCGGGTTTCGCCCTTGCGCTCTGGCTGTCGCCGTCACTCAATATGCTGGCACTGGGGGATCGGATGGCCCAGGGGCTTGGCGTATCGCTTCTCAGGACGCGCCTGTTCGCGCTGCTGGCAATCGCGCTGCTGTGCGGCGCGGCAGTCTCCGTTGCCGGGCCGATTGGTTTTATTGGCCTCGTGGTGCCGCAGCTGATACGGCGTCTGGTGACGGTGGATCTGCGCGTGATGGTGCCGCTTTCAGCCCTGTGTGGAGGGTTGGTTTTGCTGCTGGCGGATCTCGCCGCCCGCACGCTGTTTACCCCTTATGAACTGGCGACCGGCATTATGACCGCGCTGGTCGGTGCTCCCGTCTTTATCTTTATGGCCTCGAGGGCGTTCAAATGAGCCGGGCCGGACTGCGCGCGTTGCGTATTGGCACCTTTTCTACGCTGGTACGCCCGAGGGCGCTGGCCTGCCTTGCGTTGATTTCGCTCGCGGCCTTTATCCTGCTCGGGTTTGGCCTGACGCACGGCTCGCTGCCGATCCCGACGTTGGCCATCGGACGGGCGCTGCTGTATCCGCAAAGTCTGGAGGCGGATACGCGCTACATCGTGATGGATATCCGTCTGCCGCGTCTGCTGATGGCGGTGTTATGCGGTGCCATGCTCGGCATGGCGGGGGCAGCGATGCAGTCTGTCACCCGTAATGGCCTTGCCGACCCGGGGCTTATCGGCGTGAAAGAGGGATGTAGCGCGGCGGTGCTGGTGCTGATTTTTCAGTTCCCGGCGCTCAGCCTGGCCTGGCGACCGTTGGCGGGAATGGCGGGGGGCATACTCACCGCGCTGCTGGTGGTGGCGCTGGCGCGCGATATTTCGCGGCCGCGATTTATCCTGACGGGGATCGGCGTTTCCTGGGCGTTTGCCGCGGCAATGGGGGTCTTTATGACCACTGCCGACGTGCGTGACGTGCAGACGGCGATGCTGTGGCTGGCGGGAAGCCTGCATGCAGCAAACTGGACGCTGGTGGGCATTGCGGCAGCCTGGACGCTGCCGGCATTTGCGCTATTGCTGTTGACCGCGCGCGCCGCAGACGTGGCCCTGATGGGCAACCCCACCGCAACGGGGCTTGGCGTACACACCTCACGGCTGGCGCTGCTGCGCGTGCTTGCCCCGGTGGTGCTAACCGCGGCCTGCGTCTCCTGCGTGGGCAGTATCGGTTTTGTGGGACTGATTGCGCCACATATGGCACGCCTGCTGCTGCGCGGCGGACAAACCGCGCTGCTGGCGGGAAGTGCCGTGCTGGGTGCGCTGCTGGTTCTGCTGGCAGATAACGTCGGACGTCTGGCTTTCCTGCCGCTGCAGCTGCCGGCAGGCGTAGTCATTTCATTGATTGGCGGACCGTTTTTCCTGCTGCAGCTCTGGCAGCGACGGGACAGATTTTAGGGGATGGTGATGCGTATACTTTTTTCGATGTTGTTGCTGGTGGGATTTACCGTGAGTGCGGCGGAGCCGACGCAGACGTTTACCGACGATCTGAACCGCAAAGTGACTGTGCCCCTTCATCCGAAGCGGATTGTCTCGCTGCACGATCTGGATATCACCATTCCGCTGATTGAGCTCGGCGTGCCGCCAGTGGCAAGCCACGGGCGCACGCGGCCGGACGGTAGCCATTTTCTGCGCGCCAGCGGCATGCTGACGGGCGTTGATTTTGATAACGCCGACATCAAATTTATCGGCTCCGCGGATATCGACATCGAGGCCATCGCCGCTGCAAAGCCGGATCTGATCATCACCGAACCAACCCGTAACACGCCGGTTGAACAGCTGGAGAAAATTGCCCCGACGGTGAGTATCGATCATCTCGATGGCGGCGCGCCGGAGATCTACCGCAAGCTGGCACAGCTCACGGGCACCGAAGCCCGGCTGAAGATCCTTGAACGTCGCTATCAGGAGCAGATTAACGCCCTGAAAGCGACCATCGACACCCGCAACATCACCGTGTCGGTGATACAGGCCAACCAGGGCAAAATCAACGCCATGCACAGCTACCACTCGCTGGGGCGCGTGCTGCGTGACGCAGGATTCACATTCCCGCCGCTGATTGAGTCCATCCCTGACGGCGGTCGAATTGACGTCAGCGCCGAGCGTCTGCCCGAGCTGGATGCAGATTTTGTCTTTGCCACCTGGCGCGGGGATACCGGCGGCAAACCGCAGGATGAGCTGGCAGCGATGGATGCCGTGATACCTGGCTGGTGTCAGTTCCTCAATGCCTGTCGCACCGGCCACTACGTACTGATCTCCCGTGAAGAGGCCATCTCGAACTCCTTTGCCTCCTTAGGCCTGATGGCCGCCCAGGTGCAGTCGCAGATTGCCGGTCGACCGCTGCCGGAGGCGTCACAGTGATCAGAAAAGACAAAGCCCGGGTTGATGTCTATGGCGACCGCTTTCGCTCGCGGGCTCACCAGCTCACGCCGCGCCTGCTGCAGGTTGCGCGTTACATCAATGAAAACCGCGAAGCGGTGATGGAGCAGACGGCGATGGAGATTGCCGCGTTGCTGAAAACCTCGGACGCTACGGTGGTACGCGCCATTCAGGCTCTTGGCTTTGCCGGGCTGCGTGACCTGAAGCAGACTCTGGAGCAGTGGTTTGGGCCGGTGGTCTCCTCCAGTGAAAAAATGTCCACCACGGTGAATACGCTCACCAGCGACGTGAACGCGAGCATCGATTTTGTGCTGGAAGGGCATCAGCATACCTGTAACGTGCTATCCGAGCCGCACAACCGCTACGCAATGGCGCAGGCGGTGTCGTTGCTGGCGCAGGCACGTCAGGTCGCGATCTTTGGGATTGGGGCTTCCGGCATTCTGGCCGAGTACACTTCCCGGCTGTTCAGCCGTATCGGCCTGCCCGCTATTGCGCTCAACCGCACCGGCATTGGTCTGGCAGAGCAACTGATAGCCTTACAGCGCGGCGACGTGCTGGTGATGATGGCGCAAAAATCGGCCCACCGGGAAGGACAAACCACGCTGCGTGAAGCGAAACGGCTGGGTATTCCCACGATATTGCTGACCAATGCTACGGACTCGCGCTTCAGCAAAGAGGCCAGCGTGGTGATCCACGTTCCGCGCGGCGGTGAAAAGGGCAAAATTCCGCTCCACGGCACGGTGCTGCTGTGTCTGGAGATGATCATTTTGTCTGTAGCGTCAACGGAGCCCCAGCGCACCATCAGGTCGATGAAGCGCATTAACGAATTTCATCGCGGGTTAAAACCGGGCAAGAAGAGCGGCTGAGGGGATCACGCCGCGCCATGATTTTTCCGGTACTGCAGCGGCGTCTCACCAATCCCTTTTTTAAAGGCGCTGATAAACCACGTCACGTCGGAAAATCCCACCTGCGCGGCAATCTCACGCACGCTGGCATCACTGTGCAGCAAGTACTCGCAGGCTTTTCGCAGCCGTAGCGTATTCAGATAGTCGTGGATCTTCTCGCCTGTTTCCGCATGAAATTTTCGCGATACATAGCTGCGTGATTTTCCCAGCTCAGCCGCCAGCGCATCCAGGCGAAATTTCTCCCGATAGTGCTCATCCAGCCAGAACATCACCTGGCTTGCCACGCCCTGACTGCTCCCCGGGGCACCGTCGTTATCATCTGGCAGCATGGCAAACAGGCTAATCAACAGCCCGGCAATGTTTTCGCTGTTCAGCGGCGGCTGATAACAGCCAAGAAGATAATCGATATGCTTCTGGCAATGCGCCAGGTCAGCGACCCAGGCCTCGCCGCCACGACGAGACAGCTTCTGCAGACGCTGCTGAGCCTGCGGAAAATCACGCAGGGTTTTCAGTACGGCATGCTGGTCGAGATGAATAATGGTGCGCCTGTAAAGGGCTTCTGCCTTCTCGTCCACCATCACCTTATGCAGGGTAAACGGTGGGAAGAAAAACAGCCGCCCGGGGCGCATGGTGTAGTGACGGTTATCGACAATCGCCACGCCAAAGCCTTCTTCCACATAGAGAATTTCCAGACACTGATGCCAGTGGTGATAGCGCACCGTATTGGCGAACAGGCGGCTAAACGACACCACGGTGTCATTTAAGGTAATCAGCTCCAGATGATCGGATGTTGGCGTGTCGCGCATAGTGCAATAAAACTCAACTTTTTCCCGTCAGAATCTCTTTATAAACCACCTTTTTAAATTTTCTTAACTGCGGGTTTATTTATCGCTCTTAGCTGTGACATGGCTAACATTTCTGCCCCGTGTGGATTCACTATGCTTTGCCGCAGTTGATTACGAGGGTGAGCGTATGTGGGCGGCAAATAAAGAAAAATCAAATCCGTTGTCTTCACGCCAGGATATCGTGGCGTCACTGAATACTCTGTTGATTGCGCTGGATAAGGCGTTTGCGCCGGGCAGTTCACGATTTTCGCTGGGTGAAACCTGTGCGCATTACAGCACGGATATCGCGCAGATGGAGGGACTCTCACGTGCGCTATGGGGGCTGTTTCCGCTGCTGGCATCCGGTGATGCCAGCCCCTTTTGCGAAAAATACCTTACCGCGATCAAACTTGGCACCGATCCGCACAGTGACGGTTATTGGGGCGAAACCGGCCCCTACGATCAGCGTCTGGTCGAAATGGCGGCCTACGGTCTGGGGCTTGCCCTGCTGGGGGATAAACTCACCGCGCACTTCACCGGGCGCGAGGTCATGAACCTGCACGCATGGCTCAACCAGATCGCCCATGCGCAAATGCCGGACAGCAACTGGAACTACTTTGCCATTATGGTGCAGCTCGGTTTTAAGCGCGCCGGGCTGCCGTATGACCAGACGGCGATTGACCGACGGTTTGCGATGATGGAGGCCTATTACCTGGGCGATGGCTGGTATTCCGACGGGCCGGGGCGGCCGAAAGACTATTACATCTCGATGGCATTCCATTTCTACGGCCTGATTTACGCCACCCTGAGCGGTGACGAGGAGAGAGCGCAGGTGCTGCGAGCACGTTCGCGCCTGTTCGCCGAAGACTTTATCTACTGGTCAGCCGCCGACGGTGCCTCGGTACCGTTTGGTCGCAGTCTGACCTATCGCTTTGCAATGGTCGCCTTCTGGAGTGCCGTCGCCTTTTCCGGTCTGGAGGTGTTCACGCCGGGGATTGTGAAGGGCATCGTGCTGCGCCATCTGCGCTGGTGGCAGCAACAGCCCATCACCGATCGGGACGGCATTCTGACCCTCGGTTTTGCTTACCCGAACCTGGCGATGTGTGAGGACTATAACGCCCCCGGCTCGCCATACTGGGCGCTGAAAACTTACCTGATTCTGGCGATGCCGGAGGACCATCCGTTCTGGCAGGCTGAAGAGCAGCCGCTGCCCGCGCTTGCGGAAAAACGCGTCATCCCGCATGCACAGCAGATCCTGATGCATGCCGGTCAGTCGCAGCACGTCACCCTGCTTACCGCCGGGCAGCTTGAGCTGAATAACTACGTGAATACGGAAGCCAAATACACCAAATTTGCCTACTCCAGCCGCTTTGGTTTCACGATTGAGCGCGGACGGTTTGGCCTGAAACATGCCGCCTGCGACTCCATGCTGCTGCTGGCAGACGGGGATAACTATTTCCGCGGGCGCCGCGAATGTGAAGCGGTGCGGATCACTGAAGATTATCTCTACTCACGCTGGTCTCCGTGGCATGACGTCCATATCGAAACCTGGCAAGTGCCGTTTGGTGAGTGGCACCTGCGCCTGCACCGTATCAACAGCGCCCGTCGACTGAATACGGCGGAGGGCGGTTTTGCGGTGATGAACACCGAACCGCAGATCCGTGAGAACGGATGCTGGCTTGTCGCCGGTAACGGCACCAGCGTGCTGGTCGATCTCTCTCCGGTGGTTAACCGTGAACCGGACAGCATCGTCACACCGCCGAACAGCAGCATTATGTTCCCGGAATGCGCTGCCATTCCGCTGTTGAAAACCACGCTTGCGCAGGGGGAGAGCTGGCTCTGTTGTGCCGCCGTCGCCGGCGAAAGCCAGCCGGTTATGGCAGTCCCACAACTGAATATCAGCGAGAACCGGGTTGTTATCCGCGAGCCCGGCAGTGAGCGACAGCTGTCGTTCTCATTATAAAAACTCTGACCCTACACGTCGGCGAGGATGATATGAAAAAGACCGCTACAACAAACAGAACTGAATATTACAAAATCAGCAGTTTTATATTTCTCTATTTCTTTACCTGGTCTGCCAGTATTGGCCTGCTGGCTATCTGGTTAGGCCAGAAAGCGAACCTCAGTGGTTCGGTGATTGGTACCGTATTTGCGGTGAACGGGATTTTCTCCGTCATTCTGAAGCCCATCTATGGCTATATTCTCGATAAGATCGGCATGAGCAAATACCTGCTCTATTTTGTGGTGGCAATGTCTGCCCTGATGGCGCCGTTCTTTATTTATGTTTATCAGCCGCTGTTAATGTCCAACACGCTGCTGGGGATTATTATTGGCGCACTCTATTTAAGCTTTGCCTGGTATGCGGGCGTGGCGGCGTGCGAATCCTATTCTGACCGGTTTAGCCGTTTAAACGGTATGGAGTTTGGTCAGATCCGGATGTGGGGCTCCCTTGGCTGGGCAGTGGCGTCCTCCTTCTCCGGCCTGCTGTTTAATCTCTCGCCAGCGTATAACTTTATGATGGGCAGCGTGGCATCGGTGGTGATGCTGATTGTCCTGTTGAGCCTGAAAGTGAACACTAACTCCGCACATGCCGGCGAAGTGCTGACAAAAGAGAAAATTGCCCCGTCAGACGTTTACGCGCTGCTGCGTAACCGTAAATTCTGGGCCTTCTGTCTGTACGTGGCCGGTGTGGCGTGGATGATGTTTATCGCCGAGCAGCAGTTTTCGCGCTATTTCGTGACCTTCTTTGATGATATTCACCAGGGCAATGCGGTGTTTGGTTATCTGGGGACCGTGCAGTCGGGAATGGAGTTTGTCATGTATATGGTGATCCCGCTGCTGGTGAACGCTATTGGTGCCAAACGTGGGCTGTTAATTGTCGGGCTGGTGGTCGGTGCGCGTCTGATTATTTCCGGTCTGTGTGATTCACATCTGTTAATTTCCATTCTTAAGCCGCTGTACGGTCTGGAAATTTGTCTGCTGCTGGTCTCCGTCTTTAAATATATTGCCGAACATTTCGATAAGCGCGTTAACGCCACCATGTATTTGCTGGGATATCAGGCGATGCTGTACGTCGGCAATGTCGTGGTCTCGTCGCCTGCCGGCTATATGTATGACCGCATTGGTTTCGAGAACACCTATATCATCATGGGCGCCACGGCGCTGATCTTCACGTTTATTTCTGCCTTTACGTTATCTGCCTGCCAGAGTAAATGGCGCGGCCCCCGCGCGCTGAACGTAGCAGAACCCTCATCACGATAATTAAGCCGTCAAAGAAGGAACCGAAATATGTTAAGTCGTATCGCAGAGGAACGCCTGCCCGCTATCCCCGTGCCCGTTGATTCGCGCGTATTCCGCGATGAACTGAGTTCAGCGCGCGACCATGTCCTCGCGCTGATTAGCCGCCATTTAACGGCGTTTGGTGAGCAGTTCCCGGCGGAAACCTGCCAGCAGGGTTTTTATCCGCTGACCGACAACGTGGAGTGGACCACCAGCTTCTGGACCGGGCAGCTGTGGCTGGCGTGGGAGATGAGCGGCGA
>OJZN01000231.1_pt1 | contig 12203 bp, 10 predicted proteins | sample 1611231 | NCBI WGS metagenome assembly OJZN01 (sample SAMN04436719, study PRJEB24849) | human gut metagenome | biome: human gut; feature: NICU; material: stool | host: Homo sapiens | place: USA: Saint Louis, MO | collected 2010-10-03 | reverse complement strand
AGTATAATATTTTTTAAATTTGAGATAATCATAAATTATATTTATCTCAAGACCTATTAAAGAAGCAATTTTACCTTTTATTTTTCTCATTAGTGTTTTCATTCTTTTTCTCTATCAGATAATAAAGGGGCACACAAATCCTTCCCTGACAATAAATATTCAACTCCTATTTCTGGCCAGGAAATTGCTAATTCTGGATCACGAAAATTGATGCTACCTTCAGAACTTGGCTTATAATAATTAGTAGTTTTATAAACAAACTCAGCCATCTCGCTCAACACCAGAAACCCATGAGCAAACCCTTCCGGGATCCACAACTGACGTTTATTCTCAGCTGAAAGATTCACCCCAACCCATTTCCCAAATGTAGGCGAAGATTTGCGAATATCAACCGCGACATCAAATACTTCCCCTGCAACACAGCGCACCAGTTTGCCCTGTGCATAGGGTTCCAGTTGATAATGCAAACCACGCAGAACTCCTTTGCAGGATTTTGAATGATTATCCTGCACAAACTCAACTTTACGTCCTACCGCCTCTTCAAAAACTTTCTGACTGAAACTTTCAAAGAAAAAACCACGATCGTCACCAAATACTTTTGGTTCAAAAATTAATACATCTGGTATATCAGTTTTAATTACGTTCATGTCTTAGTAACCTTTAATCATCTTCAGCAGGTATTGGCCATATGCATTTTTCTTCAACGGCTCAGCCAGCTTCTTTACCTGCTCCGCATCAATAAACCCTTTGCGATACGCAATCTCTTCCGGACAGGAGACCTTCAGCCCCTGACGCTCTTCAATTGTTGCTATGAAGTTACTTGCTTCAATCAGGCTCTGGTGCGTACCGGTATCCAGCCAGGCATAACCACGTCCCATCATGGCAACTGACAGACGTCCCTGCTCAAGATAAATACGGTTGATATCCGTAATTTCAAGCTCACCGCGCGCAGAAGGTTTCAGGTTTTTAGCCATTTCTACAACGTCGTTATCGTAGAAATAAAGGCCCGTAACGGCATAGTTACTCTTAGGCTCCAGCGGCTTTTCTTCCAGGCTGATTGCCGTACCGTTTTTATCAAACTCCACAACGCCATAGCGTTCAGGGTCGTTAACGTGATAGGCAAATACAGTAGCACCATCATCTTTATTCAACGCAGCTTCAAGCTGCTTCGGCAGATCATGGCCATAGAAAATGTTATCGCCCAGCACCAGCGCGCAGCTATCGTCACCAATGAATTCTTCGCCAATAATAAAGGCCTGTGCAAGTCCATCAGGGCTTGGCTGAACTTTATACTGAAGGTTTAATCCCCACTGGCTGCCGTCGCCCAGAAGTTGTTCAAAGCGCGGAGTATCCTGCGGCGTACTGATGATGAGAATATCTTTGATCCCCGCCAGCAGCAGCGTTGACAGCGGATAGTAAATCATTGGTTTGTCATAAATTGGCAGCAATTGCTTGCTCACAGCCATAGTAACTGGGTAGAGACGAGTGCCAGATCCACCAGCAAGAATAATACCTTTACGCGTAGCCATTGTAATTTCTCTATAAATGCAAATTGCCCGAAGCCGGGCAATTATTTAATATTAGATTGATTCAGCGGAAAAAAGCTCGGTGAGCATTCGCTTAACGCCAACATCCCATGCCGGTAAAACCAGGCCAAAGTTGCGCTGGAATTTCTCTGTATTTAAACGCGAATTCTGAGGACGACGCGCAGGCGTAGGATACGCGGTGGTAGGAACGGCATTGAGCTTTTCAATTTCCAGTTCAATTCCCGCCTTTCTGGCTTCATCGAAGACTAACGCGGCATAGTCATACCAGGTGGTCGTGTCTGATGCAACGAGATGATAGAGGCCAGCCACTTCAGGTTTTACCATGGCCACACGGATAGCATGCGCGGTACAGTCAGCCAGTAACTCAGCGCCTGTTGGCGCACCAACCTGATCATTGATTACGGAGAGTTCTTTACGCGCTTTAGCCAGGCGAAGCATTGTTTTTGCAAAGTTATTGCCTTTGCCGGCGTAAACCCAACTTGTGCGGAAAATCAGGTGTTTAGCGCAATGTGCCTGGAGCGCTTTTTCACCGTCGAGCTTGGTCTGTCCATAAACATTAAGAGGTGCGGTCGCATCCGTTTCGCGCCATGGCGTTTCGCCATCGCCTGGAAAGACGTAATCAGTAGAATAGTGTACAACCCAGGCACCGATTTTAGCCGCTTCTTTCGCAATTGCCTCGACGCTGGTTGCGTTGAGCAGCTGTGCGAATTCCTGCTCTGATTCAGCTTTATCGACTGCGGTATGCGCCGCTGCATTGACGATGACGTCAGGCTTAATTACACGGACGGTTTCAGCGATGCCTTCAGGGTTACTAAAATCACCACAGTACTCTTCCGACTTCACATCCAGTGCAATCACGTTTCCTAACGGTGCGAGTGCGCGCTGGAGTTCCCAACCCACCTGCCCTGTCTTGCCGAACAGAAGAATGTTCATTATTGACGTTCTCCGTAATTCTGTTCGATCCAGGTCTTGTAAGCACCGCTTTTAACGTTGTTAACCCAGTCCTGGTTGCTCAGATACCATTCCACGGTCTTACGGATACCGCTTTCGAACGTCTCTTCAGGCTTCCATCCCAGCTCAACACCAATTTTATGCGCATCAATCGCGTAGCGGCGGTCATGCCCGGGGCGGTCAGCGACGTAAGTAATTTGATCGCGATAGGAACCTTCTTTCGGCACGATTTCATCCAGCAGATCGCAAATGGTGTGTACCACATCCAGATTCTGCTTTTCGTTATGCCCACCGATGTTATAAGTTTCACCCGGTTTACCCTGGGTTACGACGGTGTACAGCGCACGCGCATGATCTTCAACATACAGCCAGTCACGGATCTGGTCGCCTTTACCGTAAATAGGCAGCGCTTTACCGTCCAGCGCATTCAAAATCACCAGCGGGATCAGCTTTTCAGGGAAGTGATACGGGCCATAGTTATTTGAGCAGTTGGTCACGATTGTTGGGAAACCGTAGGTACGCAGCCATGCGCGTACGAGGTGATCGCTGGACGCTTTAGAGGCGGAATACGGGCTGCTTGGTGCATAGGCTGTGGTTTCGGTAAACAGCGGTAGCTCAGTAGACGCAGGATGTTCATCAGGATGCGGCAAATCGCCATACACTTCATCCGTAGAGATGTGGTGGAAACGAAACGTCGCTTTAGCCGCGTCATCCAGCGTCAACCAGTAAGCTCGCGCGGCTTCCAGAAGGACATAGGTACCCACAATGTTGGTCTCAATAAACGCAGCGGGGCCGGTAATAGATCGGTCAACGTGACTCTCTGCCGCAAGGTGCATCACCGCATCCGGTTTGTGCTCGGCGAAAATACGATCCATAGCCGCCTTATCGCAAATATCCGCATGTTCAAAGACATAACGATCGCTACCATTAACGTCGGTCAGTGACTCCAGGTTACCTGCATACGTCAGTTTATCCACATTGACGACTGCATCCTGGGTATTTTTAATAATATGCCGCACCACCGCTGAGCCGATAAAACCGGCACCGCCCGTAACAAGAATTTTCACGTTAGCTCTTCCATCTATTGGGTATATCGAGATATTGATGCTCAGGAAACCGATTAAAAATATCGTTTTCAGAAATTTTGCACGCTACCGCCCCTGGCTTAACAGCTACCAGTGCACTGAGCGAAAGTTAGATAAAGGATTTTGGGTCTGATTACAGACAAAAACTGGCGTTAATTGTCATCCTAAATGGTCTTAGAAACAAGCACAAATCGTTACAAATCAGTCCACATTTGAATCAGATAACCCCATGTTATCATTATAATTAATAACAAAAAACGGCAGTCACCATTTTGGTTATGTTTTACATAGCCAAATGATAACTGCCGCTTATTCAAAAGACAGAGAGGGATCAGTCGTTAGCCAGCAACTTCTCAATCCGGCTTCTGAACTTCTGACCTTCCTTCAGGTTACGCAGGCCATACTTCACAAATGCCTGCATATAGCCCAGTTTCTTACCGCAGTCGTAGCTGTCACCAGTCATCAGCATCGCATCAACAGACTGCTTCTTAGCCAGTTCAGCAATCGCATCGGTCAACTGGATACGGTCCCAGGCACCCGGCTCGGTTTTTTCCAGCTCGGCCCAGATATCCGCGTTGAGAACATAACGGCCAACGGCCATCAGGTCAGAATCCAGCGTCTGCGGCTGATCCGGTTTCTCGATAAACTCAACGATGCGGCTCACCTGCCCTTCCGTTTCCAGCGCTTCTTTAGTCTGGATAACAGAGTACTCGGAGAGATCGCCTTTCATGCGCTTAGCAAGTACCTGGCTACGGCCCGTTTCGTTGAAGCGCGCCACCATTGCCGCAAGGTTGTAACGCAGCGGATCGGCAGATGCGCTGTCGATAATGATATCCGGCAGTACAACAATGAACGGGTTGTCACCCACGACCGGGCGCGCGCAAAGAATGGAGTGGCCCAGACCCAGCGGCTGCGCCTGACGCACGTTCATGATGGTTACGCCAGGAGGGCAGATAGACTGCACTTCAGCCAGCAGCTGGCGTTTTACGCGCTGCTCAAGCAACGCTTCGAGTTCGTAAGAGGTGTCGAAGTGGTTTTCTACCGCATTCTTGGAGGAGTGCGTAACCAGGACGATTTCTTTGATCCCTGCAGCAACAATTTCATCGACAATGTATTGAATCATCGGTTTGTCGACAATCGGCAGCATCTCTTTAGGAATGGCTTTTGTGGCTGGCAACATATGCATGCCCAGGCCTGCTACCGGAATGACTGCTTTCAAATTAATCATTATTTCTTCCACCTTAAAATGGTTGACGAATTATAGCTCTTTAACCTGTTTTCGCCAGCATGATTTGCCGTGATTCTTATATGATGTTAGGGGACCACATCACAAAAAACAGTAGTTGTAATCTGAATAGATCGCGTTTCTGTGCCAGGAATAGTCGCAAAAAAAGGCAATTGTCGATTATCTGTGCGGGAGCGCAAAATTCAGCCGCTCCGTATTCACCACCTGTTGGTCCACGCGGTCAATATCCACGGAGCTCTGCCCTTTCTCATTCACAGCCTTGATGTTCGCCAGCGACAGTAAGGTCTCATCTTTAGCCATAAACTTGCCTCGGACATCCTTACGCAGGTCGAAATTCATCTTCAGCGCCGGGCCGACGGCAGCTTCCTGCATCACGTTGATATTACGCAAGAAGAGGTGCTGCGGTTTGTTGTGCAACTCAAGCGTAGCCCGCTGCATCTCAACGTTGGTGATGGCCACAAAGGAGGTGGCGTTGCCGGAGGAAATTTGTATTCCGCGCAGTTTGTACGCAAGCTGGCGATTATCCAGGCGAATGTCGTTCAGCTTAAAGTTCTGAGGTATCGAGAGATAGTCGCCCTTTATTACACCGTAGCCGATCAGCATGCCGGCACTATTGACCATATCGACATTATCAATAATGAAATTATCACAGCCATAAATGGCTACCGTGGCGTTGTCTATTCCCGCCTTCTTGCTGAAGTCAGGAGTGATATTCTTGGCCTTAATATTGCGAATAATAAAGTGCTTACCGTTTTCGACGTGGACTAACTGACGACAGTTGCTGCCGGTGATATTTGCCACCACGAAGTTCTTCACGGTTTGCTTTTCCGGATAATCGTTGTCGTAGGTGCTGCCGGCGAGACCAATGCCGATGCCCCAGTTGATCTTGCCGTTCGTACAGTTAATGTTGTCAATCACATGATCGGAGATCAGGATGTTACGGTCATTAATGGCGACGTTCCACTCAATCGCGTCGCCCTGGAGATGGCTGAATTTACTGTTGGTGATGCGCGCGCCATCTATCTGATTATGGAATCCCTGGCGCAGGATGGCGTAGTTCGCCTGGCTTACGCTGATGTTATCAATCAGCAGGTTGCGCATGACGCGCGGCTTTTTGCCGCCAATGTAGATCTGCGTCACCGGTCCAAAGCCGCTCATTGCCAGCCCTTTAATCACACAGTCTGAACCGCGAATGTCCAGCGTAATGTTCTCCGTGCGACCGTCACCTTCACCAATCACTTTACTGCCTTCCTGCAGCACGAAGCGTCCGCGACCATTTCCCGTTAACGCACCGCGGATCAACAGCGTTTTACCGTCAGGAATGTAAATGCCCGTATTGATGTTTTTACAGGTGAGCCCGGCAGGGACAACAACGGTGTCGCCTTCGTTAAATGCCTGCTTAAAGGCGGCGATCCAGTCGTTGTTGTTGTACTGGTTAACAGAGACCGTCTTTCCGGTTGCCGCCCGCGCAATGCGGGACGACAGCAGCGGCGTAGCCGCCAGGACGGATAAAGAAGAGACAAAGGTGCGTCGGGTAATCTTTTTCAGCATACAACCTCGGCGTTACAGCGTTTGCAGCAGGCTCGCTAACTGGCGATTAATCACCTGCTGGTTAAAATCTGCTTCAACTTTTTGTCGGGCGTTGTGGATAACGGGCTCCAGCGCCTGTTGGTCGATGCCGCTAAATTCGGCTAAACGATCCGCAAGGGCCATCGCATTATTCTCCGGTACCAGCCAGCCGGAGTAATCAGACTTGATTAACTCCGGGATCCCGCTGTGCAGGGTCGACACCACCGGAATACCGACGGCCATCGCCTCCATTAACGCAACCGGGATCCCCTCCATATCGCCATCAGCGCCGGTCACGGAAGGCAGCAGGAATACATCCGCCTCATCCAGCATGGCCTTCACCTCATGGCTTGGCTTAAAGCCTGGCATCTCCACGTAATCTTCCAGCTGATACTGTTCGATAAGCGTGCGAAGACGACGCTCCCACGGGCCAATACCGAGAATGCGATAGCGGAAATCCACGCCGCGCGCTCGCAGCTGGCGGCAGGCTTCGATGGCCACGTGCAGACCTTTTTTCTCCGTCAGACGCGCAACAGAGATTATCTGCAGCGGTTTTCCCGGCACCTTGACCGGGCGGCGGGTAAAGCGCTCTAAATCCACGCCCATACGCGAAACGGTGATTTTTTCCTGCGGACAGCCCATGTTTTTCAGACGCCCGGCCCACAGGTTGCTGATGGGCAGCATCATGTCGCCACGGCGGAAAAGCTGCTGATACTCCGGCGTGTAGTGGTTCAATACCTCGCGGCTGGAGATGTCGATACCGTGGAAGATGGTCGCAATCTTACCGTCAATCACCCCCAGCTCACGCAGTTTGGCGGCGGTCACGCCCGCCGGGCCAAAGTGAGCAATAAACACATCGGCGCGGTACGGCTGCGCCGTTTGACCACAAATGGCGGACAGGATCAGGTTGCGAGATTCCGCGCCATAGCGGGAAACATTCAGCGCGCGCCAGGTCGATGCACGATGGATCCCGCGTAAGGTCTGGCTGGCCCGGTGGCGCAGCTTATTTACTCTTCCTGAGGGCTCGTCCTGCAGCCAGCGGGTTTTCGCCTCCAGCCCATACTGCGTATACGCCGCATGGGTATTTTGTGTATCGCCCTTTTGCAGGGCGATGATCTCCACGTCGTATCCCATATCGATAAACGCGGTGATTTGGTTCAGCACAAAGGTTTCTGACGACAGTGGAAATTTCAGTAAGAAGAAACCAACCTTCATTTCCCCTCCCGGACGCGGTCGAGCACCGATTTCACCATCCCAATTCCCTTCTCGCGCTCGGCTTTCACCGCGACGGCCAGGCGTTCATTGATGGCAGGCAGTTGCCCCAGGGTATCGCCCACCATCGCGCCAAGCGAACCATCCAGCAGATGACGAATATCAACGGCCATTTCAGGCATGTCAAGCTGCTGCATAATGCCGGCTGACTTGTGCTCGTAGTTAATCGCAATGGCCGGCGTGCCAAAGTTCATCGAAATGATCGCCGAGTGCAGACGCGTGCCCACGGTGAGGTCACAGGCTGAGAGCAATTTGCCCATCTCGAGGTCGTTCAGTTCGTCCATCACCACGTGATAACGGGACGGATCGTTTACCAGGTTGCGCAGGTTCAGCGCCACCATGCGGTCATCTTTGTTATAGCTGTCGATGCCGGTACAGGTTGAAAGCGCCAGCACCTGGTATCCGCTGTCCAGCACACGGTTCACTACGTCAGCAAACGCTTTCTCATACGCCGCCTGGGTGGTGCCTAAACGTTTATCAAACGGTGCGAGTTCGCGCAGGGTGATGGCGACCGTTTTCTGTTTCGCCGCCACGTCCAGCCAGTGCTGCACTGCGTAGCTCGCCTGGAAACTGTCGTCCTGATGATCCACCAGCCAGGCGGTGTCCACCCCGTGTTCCACTTTCGAAGTGTCAATCTCGCTGCGTTTCATCATATCGAGGCTTACCGACTCACGCAGGATCAGGGCATCGCAGTGGCCGAAGACATAGTTTGCCAGCTGGTTAAACTGCGGATCCTGGAACGGCCCGACGCTGTGACCAATCATAAACAGCGGTTTTTTCGCCATGAATGTGCAGAGTGCGTGCTCAAACTGCGGCACACCGTAAAGATCGACGAAGAACGATCCGCCGACCTGAATAATGGCGTCGTAGCCCGACAGCAGTCGAACGAAATCCGTGAAGCCCTGAGCAATGGCGATGTTACGTAGCTTGCCGGTATCAGTTACACGGGACAGCAACACCTGGTGCTGATAGCGACGGCGCAGAACTTTCTTCACGCGTCCCATTACGCCGGCAGCGTTGTTGTGCTGCTTCATCTGGCTGTAGAGCGGGTCGCCCATTACCGGGCGGTTCAATAACCAGGAAGAGCTGACCGGATAACGGCTCATCACGTCCACTTCAGTCTCAGGCTTAAGGGTGTTAATCGCATCCAATAAACCGCGCAGAATGGCGCTGTCGCCACGGTTGCCGCAGGTATGGTTGCCAAGAATAAGTAATTTCATAATGGCCTCTTAAATAACTAGCCTGCGCGAAGCAGCGTTTTCATTTTTTCGTTACGGCAAAACTGGCGCTTCATCTCCACCACCAGCGCATTACGTGACAGCACAATCATCACGCCAAACGCCAGTGCACCTGCTGCGACCTGTATTGCCAGCATGGCCGCGAGCGGCAGATGGCCAGTGAGCACGATGCCCAGGCCATAGCTCACCACAAGGGTAGGCAGTGACAGATAAAACGGCAGCCACAGGCTCAGAATGTACTGCCGGTAGCTGGAGCCCAGCACCGGCTTGATCATCACGAAGTAGCTCAGAACGGTGTTGATGATCTGCACCAGCAGAAAACCAAGCGTGACCCCAATGGCGCCGGCCATATGTCCACCGACGATAATCGCCGGAATAAACAGGAACGTTTTAAACACGTTGAATTTGAAGCTGATATCAACCCGCGCTTTAGCCATTAGCAGTGAGCCAATCGGGTTTCCAACGGATCGCAGCAGCCCCACCACGCACAGCAGTTGCAGTATCGGGATAATGCTGTTCCACTTCTCGCCAAACACCAGCGGCACGAAGTTGCTCGAGACCACCATCAGCCCCAGCAAAACCGGGAAATTGATAATGCCCACCACAGAGAGCAGCTTGTAAAAATTAACGCGCAGCTTCTCGGTGTCGTCCTGAATTTTGGCGAACGCCGGGAACAGTACGCGGGTGATAATCGGGTTGAGCTTCATTGGTGGTACTACCGCGACGTTGTACGCCAGGTTGTACCCCCCTGCGACGCTCGCCCCGAGGATGCGTGCCAGCACCAGCGTCGAGAGGTTGGTGTTGACATAGTTGATGATGCTGTCGGCGGTGAGCCACGCGCCAAAACGCAGGTTGGATGACACCGAAGCGAGAGAGAAATGCAGCCCAGGACGGTAAATCTTGCGACCAAAGTAGCCGAACAGCAGCGTACGCACGGCAGAGTTAACCAGATACCCGAGGATAGCGGTCATGGCCAGCGGCCAGAAAAGGGCGCTGACCACGGTAAAGGTAAACCCTGCGAGAACGGCGCTGGTCTCGATCATCCCAATCTTGTTGAATTCCAGCTCTTTCTGCATCAGCGCGCGGAACTGTTGCCCGTGCGGGATCACCACAAAAGCAAACGAGAGCGTACGCATCAACGGTGCCAGATCGGGGTTGTGCAGTACGCTCGCGATGGTATCGCTCAACAGGAACACCAGCACAAAAACGAACACCCCCAGCCCAACGTTCAGCCAGTAGAGCGTGGTCAGTTCCAGATGGCTGATCTCTTTGCGCTGGATAATCGAGTTAGCAATGCCGAAGTCAGACAGCGTATCGGCCAGCGCGATAATCACCAGCGAGACGGTCAGCAGACCGAACTGGTGGTTATCGATAATGCGCGCCAGCACCGTCATCTGCACCAGGCCGAGGCCAATGATGACGATGGTGGCCATGGCCGACCACTTGGCGCCGCTGATGGTTTTTTCACGTAAGCTCATCTTAGTACGCCGCTTTGTTCACGAAACCTTTGAAGATGGTCAGAAAGACGATCTTGATATCGAACCAGAGGCTCCATTCACGGATGTACTCCAGGTCGAATTCGATGCGTTTTTCCATTTTTTCAAGCGTGTCGGTCTCGCCGCGCCAGCCGTTGATCTGCGCCCAGCCGGTAATGCCTGGCTTCACTTTATGGCGCAACATGTAACCTTCAATCAGCGAGCGGTACTGTTCGTTGTGAGCCACGGCATGGGGACGGGGTCCGACAATCGACATGCCACCGGTAAAGACGTTGATAAACTGCGGCAGCTCATCCAGCGAGGTACGGCGCAGGAAGTTCCCCACCCGCGTAACACGAGGATCGTTCTGCGTCGCCTGGGTCACGACCTTGTCGTTCTCCATCACCTTCATTGAGCGGAATTTCCACACCATGATAGGCTTACCGTCCATGCCGTAGCGGGTCTGACGGAAGATAACCGGGCCCGGGGAGCTCAGCTTCACCGCCAGAGCAATGCAGCACAGCACCGGGGAGATCAGCAGTAAGATCAGTGAAGAGAGCACGATATCTTCCAGGCGCTTGAGCACGCGGTTGATACCCGACAGCGGGGTGTCATACAGCGGCACGACCGGCACGCCGTTCACTTCTTCAATACGGGAGTGGAGGATGTTAAAGGTAAAGACGTCCGGGATCAGGATCACCGAACAGGTGGTATCGGCCAGTTCACGCATCAATTTCTTGATGCGGGATTCATCTTTCATCTGCATCGCGATGTAGACGTTATGAATTTTGCCGGCTTTCGCGTCCTCAATAAGCTGTTCGTAATTACCGGCCCAGTCTGAAGGCACGCCGCCAGGCTTCGCGTCGTGATAAATCCCGACCACTTCAAAACCTAACCATGGCTCTTTGCGGAAGCTATCGAGAAGCACCTTCCCTACCGGCAAATCCCCCGCCACGGCGACAAAGCGACGGTTATAACCGCGGTTACGCAGCCAGCCGGCGCCAAAACGGATCAGGGTGCGGCATACCACCATGCCGACGCTGGTAATCAGATACCAGCACAGATACGTCACGAGGCGATTATCAAAATCATGGCTGAATGCCACCAGCCCTGCGCTGAAGATCAGGCTTAATGTCCAGTTCTGCAGCAACAGCATCAGTTCGGTGGTCATTTTCACACCACGCCACGAACGGTAGAAGTCGGTCATCCCCCCGATCATCTGGAACACAACCAGCGCAATCAGCGCCATGAGCAGATGCATGTAGAAGAAGGATTGCCCGCTTACCCAACTCACCACCCATAATCCGCCGACCATGATGGTGATATCAGAAAAACGCTGCACCATGGAGATTAACGATGCATTCGTTCTCGCTCGTTCGCGTTTTTTTAGATTCGTCATCGTTGTTCCTTTAGTTCAACACCTGCCCCCTCACCCCACATCAGGGTGAGGGGGAAAGCTATTTACTGATTCAACAGCGCCAGAATGTCCTTCGTTCGCGCTTCCATCAGCGCGGTATCCGCGCGGGATTCCACGTTCAGGCGCACCACCGGCTCGGTATTTGAAGAGCGCAGGTTAAAACGCCACTGCGGGAACGCCATGCTGATGCCGTCGGTACGGTCAATTTCCAGCGCATGGAGGGCAAAATGCTGCTCCACGCGGGCAATGGCCTCGGCCGGCTGCGCCAGTTTGCTGTTGATTTCGCCACTTGCCGGGAAGGCCGCCATGCGGTCGCGTACCAGCTCGCCAAGGGTCTGCCCTTTCAGACACAGCAGCTCGGTCACCAGCAGCCACGGGATCATCCCGCTGTCGCAGTAGGCAA
>OJZN01000213.1_pt1 | contig 12706 bp, 9 predicted proteins | sample 1611231 | NCBI WGS metagenome assembly OJZN01 (sample SAMN04436719, study PRJEB24849) | human gut metagenome | biome: human gut; feature: NICU; material: stool | host: Homo sapiens | place: USA: Saint Louis, MO | collected 2010-10-03 | reverse complement strand
CGGAGAGATGAACGCTGTCGAAGGTAAAGCGATAAACCCCGGTGTTGGCATCCACGCCGACGGTGGCCAGACTGAGGCCAATCAACGCAGACAAAAACGACTTCAGCGGATTCTGCGCCATCATGCTGCCGAGACAAGCGATGGCGAACACCATCAGGGCAAAATACTCGGCCGGACCAAACGCCAGCGACCACTGGGCCAGCGCCGGGGCGAAGAGGATGATGCCGCCAATGGCGATCAGGGAGCCAAAGAACGAGCTGACGGCGGAAATAGAGAGCGCCACGCCGCCGCGTCCCTGCTGCGCCATCGGATAACCATCCAGCGCGGTCATAATGGCAGCGGCATCTCCGGGCACGTTAAGCAGTATCGAGGAAATACGCCCCCCGTATTCGCAGCCGATATAAACCGTCGCCAGCAGGATCAACGCCGATTCCGCAGGCAGGTGCAGCGCAAAGGCCAGCGGCAGTAAAATCGCCACGCCGTTGATAGGCCCAAGGCCCGGCAGCAGGCCAACGATCGTCCCGACGAAACAGCCGATCAGGGCGATCACCAGGTTTTCCGGGGTCATCGCTACCGCGAACCCCTGAGAGAGATAGATCCAGGTATCCATAGCGTGCTCCGTTAGTTAAACCATGCGCCGAGCGGCAGGGTCACGTCCAGCAGGCGGTCGAAGGCGTACCAGAGTAAAATGCCCAGTACGACCCCGGAGATCCCCGCCGCAGGCAGCGAGGCGTTAAACAGTATGCCAATCACCATCGTCAGCAGGGCGGTGGCGATCGGGAAGCCGAGCCACTCAAAGCCCCACGCGTACATCAGCAGAACAATCACCATTACCAGCAGACGTTGCAGCGTGCGGCGTGGCGGCCACTCCACGGTGTCCGGATGGCGCAGCAGCAGGGCCACCGAACAGAGCAGCATCAGGCCAACAATGCCGACGGGAAAGGGGCGTGGCCCCACGGGTTCATAGCTGTATTCGCTGTGGATCTGCCAGGCGACGAACAGGCCGCCAATGCAGAGCAGCAGCCATATCCCTGCAAAAATGCGATCGCTCATAGCGCCTCCGGTTATTTCGCAAGACCAAAGGCTTTCGCCTGTTCGCGGTAGTCATTCACCTGTTTTTTCACGTACTCGTCCAGCTGCTTGCCGTTCAGGTTGAACTCAAACAGCCCGCGCAGATCGCGCTGTTTTTTGAACTCCTCGGTTTGCTGAAGTTTTGCGAAGGTATCCACCCACCACTGGTACTCGGCGTCGGTCACTTTTGGCCCGACGAAGAAGCCACGGATGATCGGCCAGACCAGGTTATAACCCTGCTCTTTGGCGGTTGGGACGTCTGCCAGCTGGCCCGGCAGACGGTTTTCCGAGAAGACCGCCAGCACGCGGATCTTATCCCCGCTCAGGTAGGGCACCATTTCGCTGAGATCGCCCGATACTGCCTGCACGTGATTGCCCATCAGCGCCGTCACCGGCTCACCGCCGCCTTCAAAGGCCACGTAACGCATTTTGTGCGGATCCACTTTGGCCTGCTGCGCCAGCAGCGCGGCTTTCATCCAGTCCTGGCTGCCGATAGAGGCGCCTGCGCCAATCACCACGCTGTTCGGATCTTTTTCCATGGCGGTCAGCAGATCTTTCAGGGATTTCCACGGGGAGTCGGCGCGAACGGCGATCATGCCGTAATCGGTGCCCACGGTGGCGAGCCAGCGCACGTCATTCACGTCATAACGACCAAATTTCCCCTGCGACAGGTTCAGCAGCGAGCCGCCGGAGAAGGCCACCACGGTGCCGGGTTCAGCAGGGCGCTGGGCGACGATGGCGTTATAGGCTACCGCGCCCACGCCGCCGGGCATGTAGGTGACGCGCATCGGTTTCTCAATGGCCTTCGTCTCCAGCAGGCTGACCTGAATCAGCTTACAGGTCAGGTCGAAGCCGCCGCCGGGTTTGGCCGGTGCGATACACTCGGTGCGGGACGGGGTGTCCTGCGCCTGGACGACAGAGGCACTCAACAGCAATGCGCTTGCAGCAAGGGTAGAAAGTAATTGTTTTTTCATCGTTTATCCTCACGCCGGAGAACCGGGAGTACGAGTACGGGTGTCTTTTTTCTGATTATGTGAACCACCTTGTAGCGGTTCCGTTGCGTGATTGTTAAAACAATAACCTTTCATTTCCCTTTCACTGCGACACCAACTTTACAGGATGTGATATGCGTCTCTTACTCGCGGAAGATAATCGTGAGCTGGCTCACTGGCTGGAGAAAGCGCTGGTACAAAGCGGATTTGCCGTGGATTGCGTCAACGATGGACGGGCGGCCGATCACCTTTTGCAGGGGGAAAACTATGCCGTCGCGATCCTTGATATCGGCATGCCCGGCTTCGACGGGCTGGAAGTGGTGCATCGTCTGAGAAAGCGCGGGCAGACGCTGCCGGTGCTATTTCTCACCGCCCGCAGCAACGTGGCAGACAGGGTGAAAGGGCTGAATGCCGGGGCGGATGACTATCTGCCGAAGCCGTTCGAGCTGGAGGAGCTTGATGCCCGCCTGCGTGCGCTGCTGCGCCGCAGCGAAGGGCGAACCCAGGAGCGCCAGCGGCTGGGAGAGCTGGAGTACGATGATGAAGGCTTTTTTCTGCTGCGCGATGAACCCCTTTCCCTCACGCCACGCGAACTCTCTTTGCTGAAGGTGCTGATGCACCGCCGGACCCGTCCCGTCTCCCGGCAACAGCTTTTCGACCAGGTGTTCAGCCTGAACGACGACGTCAGCCCCGAGAGCATCGATCTCTATATTCACCGCCTGCGTAAGAAGCTGACCGGCAGCGGCGTGCGGATCACCACCCTCCGGGGGCTGGGCTACGTGCTGGAGTGCGGCGATGAGGTGGGTTAAGCCGCAGTCGCTTTACCTGCAACTTTTGCTTTTTTTGGGTTTGCCGCTGCTGCTGTTATGGGGGCTGTCAGCCTTTAACAGCTACGTTAGCGCGTTACAGGCGGCGACGCAGGCCTATGACCGCACGCTGTTATCCTCGGCGCGCACGGTGTCAGAGCGGCTGGTGGTGCACAACGGTAAACTCCAGGTGAACGTGCCCTGGGTCGTGCTCGACAGCTTCGAGCTGAACATGAACGATCGCCTCTATTACAAGGTCGTTGACCCTGACGGGCGGACGATCTCCGGCTATGACGATCTGCCAAATATGCCTCCCTCCACGTCGCGCACCACTCACTATCCGGCGCTGGCGTGGTTTTATCATACCGAGTATCGCGGGCAGGCGATCCGCGTGGCGAAGCTGCTCCAGCCGGTTAACGAAGATAACGTGTTCGGGATGGCGGAAATTTACGTCGCAGAAACGTTGCAGTCGCGGCGCTATCTGGCCACTCAGTTGCTGTTTTCCTCACTCGTGTCGCAGGGGCTGCTGGTGCTGCTGACGCTGGTCCTGACCGCCTGGCTGCTGCGCCGCGTGCTGCGCCCAATGCGGCAACTCTCTTCGCTGATGGTGCGCCGTGAGCCCGGGCTGCTGGCCCCGCTGCCGGAGCTGCTGCCCTGGTCGGAAACGCGGCTGCTGATTGTCGCGTTTAACCGTTACATCGACCGGTTGCGCGGCGTACTTTCGCGGCAGGAGCGCTTCAATGCCGATGCCTCACACCAGCTCAAAACGCCGCTGGCGGTGCTAAAAACGCAGGTATCCGTTGCTCTGACGCGTAACGATCCGGCGCTGTGGCAGGAGAGCTTACGGGCAATGAACGTTACGCTGGATAACACCATCGTGCTGACGGAAAGGCTGTTACAGCTTTCGGCGGTGAAGCGGAAAGAGCAGGGGGAGCGACAGTTTGCCCCTGTCGATCTGGTGCAGGTGGTGCAAAACTGCTGCTTTTCGCGGCTGGCACAGGCGCGCAGCAAGGGTATCGATCTCGGTTATGACGGCGTACAGCAGCCGGTAATGATTGAGGGGGATGACGTTTTGCTGGGCGAACTCTGCGCTAACCTGCTGGAGAATGCGATCAAATACACGCCGGAGCAGGGCATCGTGACGGTGTACCTGCGCATGGATAACGATGCCGTTGAGCTGAGCGTGGAGGACAGCGGACCGGGTATTGCCGAAGACCAGATCTCCCAGGCCATGCTGCCGTTTCATCGGCTGGATAACGTGGGCGATGCCGCCGGGTCCGGCATTGGCCTGGCGCTGGCCAACGATATTGCCCGCCTGCACCGCAGCCATCTTCAGCTGATGCCCAGTGAAAATCTGGGCGGCTTGTGCGTAAAAATGCGTTTTTTATTGATGATATAAATACCGATATTATCAAATCGTTACAAACTAATTGCCCGATGTCCACTGAGCGCATTGATCCCACAGACAGTCAGGTTAAAATCTCGCGGTTTTTGGACATCTCTGAATATATTGTGCGGGATCACGACAATGAAAAAAGTGGCATTAATGGGCTTAGGCCTGATGTTTGTATCGGCAGCAGCCAACGCTATTTCCTTCAACGGCTCGGCGGGCGAAGATTATACCCACCTGGGCTTTGGTCTTGGCACGGATAGCGCAGGCCTGGCGATGACCGGCGGCTGGACGCATAACGACGACGATGGGGATGCGGCAAGCCTGGGGCTGGGCTTCAACGTACCTTTGGGTCCTTTCCTGGCGACAGTCGGCGGTAAAGGGATTTACACCAACCCGAACGACGGCGACGAAGGTTACGCGGCGGCAGTGGGCGGCGGTTTGCAGTGGAAAATCGGCGACAGCTTTGGCCTGTTCGGTGAGTACTACTACTCTCCGGATTCCCTCTCCAGCGGTATCGATAGCTATGAGGAAGCCAACGTGGGTGGACGCTGGACCATCATCCGTCCTGTCACCATCGAAGCGGGTTATCGTTATCTGAACCTGGCGGGTAAAGACGGCCACCGCGACAACGCGCTGGCAGATGGTCCCTACATCGGTGTGAGCGCAGGTTTCTAATCCTTTCGGCGCGGCGTTCAGTCGCGCCAGTTTCTCTCTTCCCCCGGTCTTCGATTGCGCTATAGTGTTTTGACCATTGAAATGGGAGAACACAATGATAAACGTGGAAATGTTATCCACTGGCGACGAAGTGCTGCATGGGCAAATCATTGATACCAATGCCGCCTGGCTCGCCGATCTCTTCTTTGAGCAAGGATTACCGTTAACGCGCCGCAACACCGTGGGTGACAATCTTGAGTCGCTGGTCAACGTTCTGCGCGAGCGCAGCGAACGCTGCGACGTGCTGATTGTGAACGGCGGGCTTGGGCCCACCAGCGACGATCTCAGCGCGCTGGCCGCCGCCACGGCCAGAGGTGAAGGCCTGGTCCTGCACGAGGCGTGGCTGGCACAGATGGAGCGATTTTTCTCCGAGCGTGGCCGCGTGATGGCCCCCAGCAACCGCAAGCAGGCTGAAATTCCCGCCAGCGCGGAACTGATTGATAACCCGGTCGGCACCGCCTGCGGGTTTGCCGTTCAGCTGAACCGCTGCCTGATGTTCTTCACTCCGGGCGTGCCGTCGGAATTTAAAGTGATGGTCGAGCAGCAGATCCTGCCGCGCCTGCGCGCGCGCTTCACGCTGCCTGAACCGCCGCTGTGCCTGCGTCTGACTACCTTTGGCCGCTCGGAAAGCGACCTGGCCCAGAGCCTCGATCACCTGCAACTGCCTCCCGGCGTGTCGATGGGCTATCGCTCCTCCATGCCGATTATTGAACTGAAGCTGACCGGACCGGCGTCAGAGAAAGCCGCTATGCTGGCACTATGGCCGGAAGTGCAGCGCGTCGCCGGGGAAAGCCTGATTTTCGAAGGAACGGAAGGGCTGCCGGCGCAGATCGCAGCGCATTTGCAGTCCCGCCAGCTGAGCGTGACGTTAAGCGAGCAGTTTACCGGTGGGCTTCTGGCGCTTCAGCTTACCCGGGCGGGTGCGCCGCTGCTGGCCAGTGAAGTGGTGCCGTTCCAGCAGGAGACGCTGGCGCAGACGGCGCGCTGGGCATCCGAGCGCAGAGTGAAGCATTTCGCCGGACTGGCGCTGTTTGTGGGCGGGCTGGATGAGGAGCATCTCAACTTTGCCCTGGCAACGCCGGAAGGGACCCACGCCCTGCGGGTGAAGATGAGTATTACCCGCCACAGCCTGGCCGTGCGTCAGGAGGTGTGCGCGATGATGGCGCTGAACATGCTGCGCCGCTGGCTGAACGGGAAAGAGGTCGCCAGCGAGCACGGCTGGATCAACGTCGTGGAATCGCTGTTTGTAGAGTGAGAATGTGCCGGGGGAGTGTCCCCGGCAACGGTTACGCCAGTGCGTTTGCCAGCAAGGTAATGGGATGTTCACAGCGTTTGCTGGTGGACATCTCGATCTGCCACTTGCAGGTTTCACAGTCCGTCACCACGATATCTGCGCCGCTCTCTTCAATCTGCCGGAACAGCGGCGCGCCAATGGCCTGTGACGTTGGGTAGTTTTCACGCTTGAATCCGTAGGTGCCAGCGATGCCGCAGCAGCGTGAGTCCAGCACCGTCAGCTCCAGCCCCGGGATCAGCCGCAGCAGCTCCAGCGTATAGATCGACCAGCCCATCTTCTCCATATGACATGGCGTGTGATACACCACCTTCAGCGGCAATTTGCCCAGCGGTAACGTCTGCCCACTGTCAAGCTTGCGCCAGAGAAAGCGGGTCGCCAGCTCAATGTGCTCGCGCAGGCCGGTGTTATCCACATCCAGCAGATGCGGATATTCATCGCGCAGCGTGAAGGTACAGGTTGACGACGTCGCCAGTACCGGTATCCCTTTGTCGACGATCGCCTCACGTAAAGAGGTGACGTTGCTTTTCGCCTGCCTGCGCGCTTTGTCGGTAAAACCGTTGGCAATCAGCGGAACGCCGCAGCACTTCTCTTTGCTCAGCAGCTGAACGCCCGTCCCCATGGCGTTCAGTACTTTCAGCAGGTCTTTTCCCAGCTGCGGATGGTTGTAGTTCACGTAGCAGCCGTGGAAGAAGGCAACCTGCTCAGCAAACTGCGCCTGTTCTGCCGCCACGGATTTATACCAGCGGCGGAAGGTGCCGTGAGAATATTTCGGCAGACTGCGGTGATGGTCGATTTTGAGCGTCGCATCCAGCAGCCTGCGCACCGGCTTCAGGGCGGTGGCGGCATTGACGACCGGCGCGAAAGGCGTCGAGAGGCTGCCCATCAGATCGGTGTGGCTCAGTATCGCGTCGCGCAGCGTCGGTTTTTGCGTACTGTAGCGGGCGCGGGCGCGCTGGATGATATCGCCTATTTTCACGTCCGACGGGCAGGCAACTTCGCAGCGTTTGCAGTTTATGCAGTATTTCAGCGCCTCGTCGTAGAGCGCGCCGTCCTTCAGGCGCAGACGCTCCCCGTCGGGGCCGGCCTGTTTCGGGCCGGGATAGCGCGGATCGACGCCGCTGACCGGGCAAACCGTGGTGCAGACCGTGCATTTGATACAGCTTTCAAATCGGGTGTCGTTCATTGTGCTCCCTCCCTGCGCTGGATAATCTGCTCCGCGACATGCAGCGCGGTGACGGCGCAGACGCCGCCACCGCAGCCCTGTGCCACGGGATCGTACCCGCCCAGAACCGAGCCGATGGCGTAAAGATTTTCAACCGGTTCCCCGCCCAGCTGCGGGCGCAGCTGGGTATCGACGATCACGCCGAACTGCTGCCAGGGCTGCGGGGTGAAGAAATCGCTTTGATACCAGTCCGCGCGGGAAGCGCTTTGCCGGACATCCAGCCCGAGAATTGCCTCACGCACGCCATCCCGGCTGCTCAGCAGACCGTTACTGAAGAAGCTGCCGCTTGCCAGCACCGTATAGCGTGCACGAAGCGGGATGTCGCCGTGGTTGCGGGTCCAGATTTCGCTTACCGCGCCCTCTGCCAGGGTGATTTTTTTCACCTCGTCGCCTGCCAACCAGACGCCACCCTGGGCGACAAACTGACGTTGAAGCTGGGTATGCAGACGAATGCCGGGCACGGAAGGGGGGAGCGTCGGCAGTAAACCGAGCGTACAGGGCAGGCGCGCCGAGAGCCAGCGCCAGAGCCGGTTGTCCGTTAAGCCAAAACAGGCGGGCATAAACAGGGCGTCGCAGGTCTCGCCGAGCGGTTGAAGCGCCGCGTACAGCTGCGGCCAGTAGCGTTCATTATCCAGCAGGCGGGCAATGTTCACCGCACGAAACTCGCTGGGGTTTTCGCGCAGCACGTCGAGCTCGGGGAGATCAATCTCCGCCGTATCCACCTGAATGCCCTGCTGTCTGAGAGACGCGGCGGCAAGATGCGGCTGGAAATCAAGGAAACCGCTGATCCCCACCACCCGCACGTGCCCGGCAGCGATGGGGGCGACAGGCACCTCTTCCGGGCTAAGCCAGGCGGCGCGCAGAGTGCCGAGCGGCGTGACGCGCTGATGATTTTGCTCGGCGTCACCCTGCATGCGTGCGCCGCAGGCGGTCAGCAGGTGTTCGGTTTCGCAGGCAAAGCGGGCCATATTCTCTGCGCCCGTCAGGCGGTAGGGATGTTCAGGCGGCAGATCGGCGAACGATAGCGCGCCCAGTAAATCCAGCGAGCCGGAAGAGAAGTGCAGGGCACTTTGACCGCGAGTGACAATGGCGCAGCGCAGACCCCGCTGCGTCAGTTTGAGACCGCACAGCAGGCCCGCCAGCCCTCCACCCACAATCACGGTATCAAATTTCATGGTTGTGCTCCTTCTCCAGACCGCAAAGTCCCTGATAGACCCAGCGGGTAAACTCACTTTCGCGCAGGGCATCGCCCCAGGCGACGGGCTGAATGCCTTTCCAGCGCTCATTTAAAAAATCGCTGAGCTGGGCGAGCGACTGGGTTGAGGAGGTGGCATGAAAACGTTGCAGCAGCCCGGCGGCACGGCAGGCGCACAGCTCCCCCTGACAGGTGCCCATCCCGACTCGCGTGCGGCGGCGTAAATCAAGCAGGTTGTTCACCGTCAGGTTTTCCACGGCATATTGCACCTCGCCTGCGGTCACGGCTTCGCATTCGCACACCAGGCTGCGGCTGAGTCGCCCTTCACCAAGCCAGGTCGGGGTGCGGTCGCCGTGGCGGTAAATCGCCGAACCGCGAAGCGGGGCAGGAAGTGAAATGATTTTGTGCAGCGTTTTTTCTGTCGATTGCTGCGAGCCGGGCAGGGCCCGCTCCGCCGTCACGCACGGCGCGGTGTTGCCGAGCTTACGGCAGACGGCATCGGTGGCCCACTGCGCCATCAGCCGGTAGGTCATCAGCTTGCCGCCGGTAATGGTGATAAACCCGTCCATACCGTCACGTTCGGCGTGATCGAGCAGCACGATGCCGCGGCTGACGTTACGCCCGCTCGGATCGTTATCGCTGGCGACAAGGGGACGCACGCCCGCGTAGGCACGCAGAATACGCGTCTGCGCCATCACCGGGGCCAGCTTTTCCCCTTCGCGCAGCAGAATATCCACCTCTTCGGCGGTAACGCGGTTGTAATCAATTTCGCTGTAGTCCACATGCATTGAGGTCGTGCCGATCAACGAAATGGTGTCCCCCGGCACGAGGATGTCGGCGTCAGACGGTTTACGGCAGCGGTTGATGACATGGTTATTGATGCGATGGTCGAGGATCAGCAGCGAGCCTTTGGCCGGGAACATGCGGACGGATAAATCGGCGTATTCCGCAATGCGCTGGCCCCAGATCCCCGCCGCGTTGACCACGACGGTGGCATACAGCTCGCGGTGTTCATTGTACTGCGTATCACACACGCGCACCCCGCGTACGGTATTACCTTCACGAATAAGCCCGGTGACGTGATGCCCGGTCAGGATCTGTGCGCCGTGTTCCCGCGCGTCGAGCATATTGGCGGCGGTCAGGCGGAAAGGATCAACGGTTCCGTCAGGCACTTTTACCGCGCCCAGTAACGCCGGGTTTACCGAGGGTTCAAGACGGCGCGCCTGTGCAGGATCGAGCGCCTCGGCCTGAATGCCTGCCGCCGTGCAGGCGGTAATAAAGGTTTGCTGAAAGCCGAGGTCATCCTCGGGAAGGGTGATAAAAAGGCCGTTGGTCGGTTCAACGCAGTGGCGGGCGATGCGCCTGAGGATCTGGTTTTCAGCAATACACTCGCGCGCGGACTCAGCGTCAGTGACCGCATAGCGGGCACCGCTGTGCAACAGACCGTGGTTACGCCCCGTTGCGCCGGTGGCGATGTCGTGGCGTTCCAGAAGCGTGACGCTCAATCCCCGCAGGGCGCAGTCGCGTGCGATGCCGGCACCCGTCGCGCCACCGCCAATGATAATCACATCGCTGAAGCGTGGATCGTGAATTGTCATTGCCTTTCCTCTATGTTCGTTTTTTAGCATTTAGCCACATTGATCGTGTGGTTTGTTTGATTTCGAACATAAACGCGCGAAATTCGAAAGTGAAACGTGATTTCATGCGCTTTTTTGCGCATTCTGTCATATTTCTGTAACAATCTGTGCGTTGATTCACAGTAACATTCACCGTGATTTCTTAACATCGCCGCCTCTGTAGCCGGGCGCGAGATGCCCGGTCATTTTTTGAAAGGCCACGGAGGCTGTTATGCTCAGTATCTTTAAACCTGCGCCACATCGGGCGCGACTGCCAGAGGCAGAGATTGATCCTCTCTACCGCCGTCTGCGTTGGCAAATCTTCCTCGGGATCTTCTTCGGGTATGCGGCGTACTATCTGGTACGTAAAAACTTTGCGCTCGCCATGCCGTACCTGGTGGAGCAGGGCTTCTCTCGCGGCGATCTGGGATTTGCGCTGTCGGGGATCTCCATCGCGTACGGTTTTTCGAAGTTTATTATGGGGTCGGTGTCGGATCGCTCGAATCCGCGCGTGTTCCTGCCCGCCGGTCTGATCCTCGCGGCAGCGGTGATGCTGTTCATGGGCTTTGTGCCATGGGCGACCTCCAGCATTGCCGTCATGTTCGTACTGCTGTTCCTCTGCGGCTGGTTCCAGGGGATGGGGTGGCCGCCATGCGGACGTACCATGGTGCACTGGTGGTCACAGAAAGAGCGCGGTGGGATTGTATCGGTCTGGAACTGCGCGCATAACGTCGGGGGCGGGCTTCCGCCGCTGCTGTTCCTGTTGGGGATGGCCTGGTTCAACGACTGGCACGCGGCGCTCTATATGCCTGCCTTTGGCGCCATTCTGGTGGCGATTATCGCCTTCGCCCTGATGCGCGACACGCCGCAGTCCTGCGGCCTGCCGCCGATTGAAGAGTACAAAAACGACTACCCGGATGATTACAGCGAGAAGCACGAAGAAGAGCTGACCGCGAAACAGATCTTCATGAAGTATGTGCTGCCAAACAAGCTGCTGTGGTACATCGCGGTGGCGAACGTGTTTGTCTACCTGCTGCGCTACGGCATCCTCGACTGGTCCCCGACTTACCTGAAAGAGGTGAAGCACTTCGCGCTGGATAAATCCTCCTGGGCCTATTTCCTGTATGAATACGCGGGCATTCCCGGCACGCTGATCTGCGGCTGGATGTCGGACAAAGTGTTTAAGGGCAACCGTGGGGCGACAGGCGTGTTCTTTATGACGCTGGTGACCATCGCGACGGTCGTTTACTGGCTTAACCCGCCGGGTAATCCGGGTGTGGATATGGCCTGTATGATCGTAATCGGCTTCCTGATTTATGGTCCGGTTATGCTGATCGGCCTGCACGCGCTGGAGCTGGCGCCGAAGAAAGCGGCAGGCACGGCGGCAGGCTTTACCGGTCTGTTTGGCTACCTCGGCGGTTCAGTGGCGGCAAGTGCCATCGTCGGTTACACCGTCGATTTCTTCGGCTGGGACGGTGGCTTTATGGTGATGATTGGCGGCAGCGTGCTGGCGGTTCTGCTGTTGATCGTCGTGATGATTGGTGAAAAACGTCACCATGCCGAGGTGCTGGCGCGTCGTCAGTAAGGAGCATTGCGATGAAATTAACTCAGTTAGCGACAGGCCTGCTGCTGGCGGGCCTGATGACAGGCTCCGCGCTGGCGGCGGATAAAATCGTGATCGCCCACCGTGGCGCCAGCGGTTATCTGCCGGAGCATACGCTGCCGGCAAAAGCGATGGCCTATGCCCAGGGCGCAGATTATCTGGAGCAGGATCTGGTGATGACGAAGGACGACCAGCTGGTCGTTCTGCATGACCATTATCTTGACCGCGTGACGGACGTGGCGGAGCGTTTCCCGGATCGTGCCCGTAAAGATGGCCGCTACTACGCCATCGACTTCACGCTGGCGGAGATCCGCTCGCTGAAGTTTACCGAGGGCTTCGAGATTGAGAACGGTAAGAAGGTGCAGGTCTATCCGGGGCGTTTCCCGATGGGCAAGTCTGACTTCCGTATTCACACCTTCGAAGAGGAGATCGAGTTTGTTCAGGGGCTGAACCACTCGACGGGCAAAAATATCGGTATCTACCCGGAAATCAAAGCGCCGTGGTTCCACCATCAGGAAGGAAAAGACATTGCCGCGAAGACGCTGGAGGTACTGAAAAAGTACGGCTACACCAGCAAGAAGGATAAGGTTTTCCTGCAATGTTTCGATGCCGCGGAACTGAAGCGCATCAAAACTGAGCTGGAGCCGAAGATGGGGATGGATCTCAATCTGGTGCAGCTGATTGCCTATACCGACTGGAATGAAACTCAGGAAAAACAGCCGGACGGGAAGTGGGTGAACTACAGCTACGACTGGATGTTTAAGCCGGGCGCGATGAAGCAGATTGCGCAGTACGCCGAC
>OJZN01000203.1_pt1 | contig 12990 bp, 9 predicted proteins | sample 1611231 | NCBI WGS metagenome assembly OJZN01 (sample SAMN04436719, study PRJEB24849) | human gut metagenome | biome: human gut; feature: NICU; material: stool | host: Homo sapiens | place: USA: Saint Louis, MO | collected 2010-10-03 | reverse complement strand
ACTTCGCTTTTTTCAGTTATTTCAAGTAACATAGAACGTATCTTAAAAGAAAAAGTTTGGATGATTCGATGCGTAGAGTAAGAAAAATAATTTATAAAATCATGCTACTTTTGTTTGTTGGTTTAGTTGCTGGTCTTGGCTATCTTGGCTATAAAATACATCAAAATGTTGAAACGGTAATGACCTTTGAAAAACAAGTAGAAGCAGAAGTCAAAAAAAATAAAATACCTGAATACAAAACATTAGCTTTAGCGATTATCTATACAGAATCTAAAGGGAAATCTGGCGATATTATGCAGAGCAGTGAAAGTGTTTATGGGCAACAAGAAGTGATTGAAACACCAGAAGAAAGTATCGCACATGGCGTCAAATTTCTCGCGGAAGCGTTAGCGAAAGCAAAAGAAGCTGGCTGTGATGAGTGGACAGGCGTACAAGCATATAATTATGGACTGGATTATATTCAGTTTGTTAAAGAACGCGGCGGGAAACACACGACAGAATTAGCAGAAGAATATTCAAGAGAAGTCCTTTCACCGTTGTTAGGGAATGACCAAAATACGAAATATCGTTATTATCGTTGGCAAGCGTTAGTTTACAATGGTGGTTACCTTTATCAAAATGGTGGCAATATGTTCTATGCGGAAATTGTCAAAATGAATCGTTGGTTTATTGAAAAGTTAAATTAAAACGAGAAAAGTCTAAAGAATTCTTTCAACTTACAGGAATTTTTTAGGCTTTTCTTGCAGTTTCATGAAAATGCAAGTAAACTAGAAGGGATGTAACTGATTAATTGAAAAGGTAGGGAAAGAGCTGGATGTTGAATAAAGTCGACCTGAAAAAAGGGTTAAGTACAGAAGAAGTTGCCAAGCAGAAAGAGTTAGGCCTTCAAAATAATTATGAGGAAAATGTAGCAAAATCTACAAAAGATATTATTTTTGATAACGTCATGACGTTATTCAACTTTTTAAACTTTGCAATCGCTGTTTGTTTACTATTTGTCGGAGCGTATTCCAATCTGGCTTTCTTAGCGATTATTATTGTGAACATGTCAATCGGAATTTTCCAAGAAATTCATGCCCGTAATTTAGTTCAAAAATTATCTATTGTGGCAAAAGAAAATGTTCATGTTGTTCGAAATGGCGTACAACAAGAAATTGATACAAAAGAACTAGTTATGGAAGATATTGTTATTATCTCTGCAGGGGAACAAGTTCCTTCTGATATGGAAGTTATCGACGGTAAAGTCGAAGCGAATGAAGCGTTGTTAACAGGCGAATCAGATTTAATTGAAAAGGAAATCGGCGATACCTTGCTTTCTGGAAGTTTCATTGTTAGCGGACAAGCCTATGCCCGTGTTATCCACGTTGGTGCCGAAAACTATGCTGTGAAAATCACCCAAGAAGCCAAAGTGCATAAACCAATTCAATCAGAGTTAGTCAATTCGATTCGTAAAGTCTCTAAATTTACAAGTTGGGTGATTATTCCTCTAGGGATTATTTTATTTGTTGAAGCTTTTTGGCTAAGAGATGCTGGCATTAAAACATCTGTTGTTGCTTCTGCAGCTGCTTTGTTAGGGATGTTACCAAAAGGATTAGTACTATTAATTAGTATTGCGCTGACAACAGGTGTCATTAAGTTAGCCAAAAAACGTATTCTAGTACAAGATATGTACTCAATTGAAACATTGGCCCATGTGGACACTTTGTGTTTAGATAAAACTGGAACGATTACAGAAGGTAAAATGAAAGTGCAAAAGGCGATTATCTTGCATGACAAATATCAAGAACTCTTCCCGCAGATTATCGGAAGCTACCTATCTGAAAGTACGGATAATAATATTACAATGCAAGCAATTCGTGATCATTATGAAGTATCCAATCGATTTGGCGCAAAAGAAGTCTTGGCTTTTTCTTCTGAACGAAAATGGGGGGCTATTGAATTTCCAGAAATTGGGACAGTTTATTTAGGGGCTCCTGAGCGTTTGGTAGACGATAGTCGGTTGCCAGAAGCTGTTTTTACAGCACAAGAGAATGGTTATCGCGTCTTGATGTTAGCCATTGCGGAACAACAACCGTTAAACGAAACCAAAATGCCTTATTTAGAGCCATTAGCGATTCTAGAAATTGATGATCCAATTCGCCAAAATGCCAAAGAAACACTGGCTTATCTAAAAGAAGAAGGAATCGACTTAAAAGTAATTTCTGGTGATAATCCGGTAACTGTTTCAAATATTGCTCGTCGTGCTGGGCTACCCGGTTATGAGTCTTATATTGATTTGTCGACCAAAACGACAGAAGCAGAAGTGCGAGAAGCGGTTCAGCAATACACAGTGTTCGGACGTGTATCGCCTCAGCAAAAACGAACCATTGTGCGTGAGTTGAAAGACACAGAGCATGTGGTGGCGATGACCGGCGATGGCGTCAACGATGTTTTAGCGTTACGAGAAGCGGATTGTAGTATCGCCATGGCAGAGGGAGATGGCGCTACTCGGCAAATTTCTAATCTAGTTTTGCTAGATTCTGATTTTACAACGTTACCAGATGTCTTGTTTGAAGGACGACGTGTGGTAAATAATGTAACCCGAGTTTCCAGCGTTTTCTTCATTAAAACAATTTATTCGTTTATTCTCTCAATCATTTGTGCCTTAACGGCCATTGCGTTCCCGTTCATTCCGATTCAAGTGACCTTGATTGATTTAGCAATTGAAGGGTATCCTGCTTTCTTCTTATCTTTCGAAGGGGACAAACGAAAAGTTGTCGGGAAGTTTTTACCAACGGCTTTGAAAAATGCGTCTGTTAATGCGCTTTTAGTTGTAGTGAATATCATTGCTGTTTATCTGATTGGACAAAATCAAGGATTTTCTTCTTTAGACACCACGACGTTAATGTATTATTTATTAGTTGGAATTAGCTGTATGGCTGTTGTTCGAGCATGTCTGCCTTTAAATCCATTACGCATTTTCTTGGTTTTCAGTACCATTATTGGTATTTATGTAGCAGCTATGTTATTCCACAACATTTTAGAAATTGGTTTCTTAACTTCGCAAACAATGGGTCTCTTCTTTATTATGATGGCCATTAATATTGTGGTGCGTGTAGCAATTGGTTTCGTACAAATGAAACGTGCTGGAAAAACAATTAAAGATTTATAAAAAACAGAGGTTGAGTTAAAAGCATTCGTCTCCAGAAATGCAGTTCTTCTTTAAATCTTGAATGAAGTCGGAGCAAGCTTGATGTTTAACTGATTATTTTAAGAGTTAGTGTCTGGGGCAGGAGTCAGGATGACTTTTGTCCTAGATACTTTCTTTTTTTGTTGAGTTGAAACAAGATACTTGAAAAACAGCGATTATGTGATACAATAAATCATGTGTAAATGTGTCCATTGGAATTCGCACTGAAATGACAGTGCGTTTTTTAAACGGTCAATCACATGAGTTAGCACAATGCTATTCTTAGGAGGTGAGGACAATGGCACAACGCATTCCTCAGGAAGTCATTGAGGAAGTTCGTCACCGAACGAATATAGTAGATATTATTGGGCAGTATGTCCAGTTAAAAAAATCCGGTAAAAATTATATGGGTTTATGTCCGTTTCACGAAGAACGTTCCCCTTCATTTTCAGTAGCAGAAGACAAACAAATTTTTCACTGTTTTGGCTGCGGGAAAGGTGGAACTGTTTTTAATTTCTTGCAAGAAATTGAAGGCATTAGTTTTCCAGAATCCGTGAAACGTGTTGCAGATTTGGAACATTTATCTGTGGACTTTGATTGGTCAGAGCCGCGTGAAGTAGCGGATACCCCAGAAAACCAACAAAGACGGAGTTTGTTACAACTGCATAGTAAAGCCGCAGAACTTTACCATCATATTTTAGTGAATACTAAAATTGGCGAACCCGCATTAAACTATTTATTAGAGCGGGGGTTAACACAAGAACTAATTGAGACCTTTCAAATTGGATTTGCGCCGCAAAAACGTGATTTCTTAAGTCAAGTTTTTAAAAATGAACAACTAGATGAAACGCTTTTTGAGCCTTCTGGGCTGTTTGTCCAAAGAGATAACGGTACGTTTTTGGATCGTTTCTATCAACGAATCATGTTTCCAATTAATGATCCCCAAGGCAATGTCATCGCCTTTTCTGGTCGCTTGTTAAAAACAGCTGATTTTCCAGGGGATGAGATGCCTAAATACTTGAATAGTCCTGAAACAACACTTTTTAATAAGCGAGAAACGCTGTTTAACTTTGATAGAGCCAGAAAAGAAATTCGTAAAGAAAATACGGTCTTGCTTTTTGAAGGATTCATGGATGTTATCGCTGCTTGGCAATCAGGCGTAAAAAGTGGGGTGGCTTCAATGGGGACTAGCTTGACCAATGAACAAATTCGGCGTTTGGAACGGGTCGCTAAGGAAGTAGTTATTTGTTACGATGGCGATAATGCCGGTGTTCAAGCCACAAACCGTGCGATTCAATTATTGCAAGAAAACAGTCATTTTGACTTGAGTATTGTCAGCATCCCTGAAAAGCTGGATCCTGATGAATATGTGCGGAAATATGGCGCAGAAGCTTTTCAAAATTTAGCCAATCATGGCCGAGAAACAGTTTTTAGTTTTAAAATGAATTATCATCGGTTAACTAGAAACATGAATAACGAAAAAGAACAATTGGATTATGTGAACGAATTGTTACGGGAGTTAACCAATGTTCAATCTCCCTTGGAACGTGATCGTTATTTAAACCAAATTGCTCAGGAATTTCAACTTTCTGTTCATAGTTTGGAAGAGCAATTCAATCAATTGAAGCAAGAGCAACGTTCAGTCCAACGGCAAGAAAGGCAACAATTTTATCAAGATGAAATGATGCCACCACCAATGGAAGAACCTGTTTTTGAAGAGAATCACGTCCAGAACAAGTTACCGTTAACCCAAGTTCAAAAAGCAGAACGTTCTTTATTATTTCGTTTAATGAATGAACAAGGAGTACGGCAAACCATTCAACAATTGCCAGATTTTTCATTCGCTCATGATGAATACCAAGAATTATATTTCTTGCTAGAAAGTTATGCGACACTGCATCAAAGTTTCGACATTGCCGATTTTATTAATTTCTTGCAAGATAATCAAACCAAACAATTAGCAATTGAAATTGCGTATCAGAATTTATCGGAAGAAAGCTCTGAGCGAGAAGTTGCCGATTTATTACATGTAATTGCCTTATCAAGTATTGCAGAGGCAATTGAGCAGAAAAAGATTCAACAGCAAGAAGCAAAACGAGTGGGCAACCAACAGCTTGAAGCCGAATTAACAATGGAGATTATCCAATTGGCTCGACAGCTTAAAGCTCAACGAACATTTACTTAAGCAATATAATGAATAGAACTAAGCGTTTTGTTCATTTTATTTTGATAAGTCCCAGTGATTTATCAGTTATTTCAAGCGTGAACCGAAAAATGAAGGGGGCCTTCTTTCATGGAAAAAGAAACAAGTAAAAAATATGAAGCTGCAGTGGCAGCATTTATCAAAGAAAACAAGCCTAAAGGAACAGTGGTTTATGATGATTTAGCGAATCAATTAGCCACACCGTATACTTTGGATGCAGAAGCTATGGAAAAATTGATCCAAAAAGTTGAAGATGCTGGTATCAGCGTGGTCGATGAAAATGGAGACCCAAGTGAACATAGCTTGAAAAAAGATGAAAAAGAAGCGGAAAAGGCCCAAGCAGAAGACTTATCTGCGCCAACAGGTGTTAAAATTAATGATCCCGTGCGTATGTACCTAAAAGAAATTGGGCGCGTTCAATTATTAACTGCCGCAGAAGAAGTTGAATTGGCACTTAAAATTGAAGAAGGCGATCAAGAAGCAAAACAACGTTTAGCAGAAGCTAACTTACGTTTGGTTGTTTCAATTGCCAAACGATATGTAGGTCGTGGTATGCAATTCTTGGATTTAATTCAAGAAGGTAATATGGGCTTAATGAAAGCTGTTGAAAAATTTGACTACCGTAAAGGATTCAAATTCTCTACGTATGCTACTTGGTGGATTCGTCAAGCGATTACGCGGGCAATTGCGGACCAAGCTAGAACGATTCGAATTCCTGTTCACATGGTTGAAACAATCAATAAATTGATTCGGATTCAACGCCAACTATTGCAAGATTTAGGTAGAGAACCAACGCCAGAAGAAATTGGTGCGGAAATGGATTTACCAACAGAAAAAGTTCGTGAAATCCTAAAAATCGCACAAGAGCCAGTCTCTTTAGAAACACCAATTGGTGAAGAAGATGATTCACATTTAGGTGATTTCATTGAAGACCAAGATGCTACCAGTCCTGCTGAACATGCAGCTTACGAATTGTTAAAAGAACAACTAGAAGATGTTCTGGATACTTTAACAGACCGTGAAGAAAATGTTTTACGTTTACGTTTTGGTTTAGATGATGGTCGGACACGTACGCTAGAAGAAGTCGGAAAAGTTTTCGGTGTCACTCGCGAACGTATTCGTCAAATTGAAGCAAAAGCGTTAAGAAAACTAAGACATCCTTCTCGTTCAAAACAATTAAAAGACTTTTTAGAATAAACATACCGTTTAGCGGCTCTTTTCGTGCATGCGAGAAGAGCCGCTTTTGATTTTTAAAAAGTCTCTAAATGTCATTGCTAGTTATTGGAAGAAGGCGCAAGTTGTGGTAAATTAGAAGTAATGGAATATTAGCAGAATGTGAGGCGGAAGAATGACAAAAAAATGTCCGAAGTGCGGGAACGAATTCGATGCAGAATTAACGACCTGCCCAACATGTGGCTATTCACTAACTGACACAACAGTTGATAAAGAAGAAGCGGAAACGACTTCAACAAATATAGATTTTGAAACACAGGAAAATGAACAACACGAAGATCAATTAAATGAGAATATTGAATGGTCTGAGTTAAAAGATATGAGCTTAGGCCATGTGATGGAACTGTTTGGCGAATCACCAGAAGAAGAAAGTAATGATGACAAAAAAGAGGAGTCAACAGAAGATAACTTAATAGTCTCTGATTCAGAGGATGTTTCTGGTCTAGAAACATCGCTTCAAGAAGGGGCTAGTGAGGAGACTCATGATTCGGTGGAGGAAACGATACCAGCGACAGAAGCGACGCCTACTCATTCAACAGAAGAAAAACTAGCAACGGACGAAACAACTACTGTTGAAGCAGAAACAGCTGAGGTATCTGAGACGGTGAAGTCAGAAGAGGAAACTTTAACAGAGATTTCAGGAACTGAAGTTATCTCTACCACTTCTGAAGAAGAAATTTTTTCACAACCACCGATAGAAGATCAAGATGTAACACCAAACGAAACTTTGCAAGCTTATATTCAAGCGCATCGAGCAGATACAGAAATGTCTGAAAATCCATCAGAAGAAACAGCAGAGACCCAAGAGTTAGAAAACAGCGGTGAGGCAGTATTAACCCAAGCCGAAACACCAACTGAATCCATTTCAGATTCTGAAGAAGGGTTAACAAGTGCAGCGTCGCTAGAAGCACCGAGTGAAGCTGATGCAACCGAGGAAAAAGTTTCAGATTCAGGTGTGATACCACCGATGAATGAAACTGGGAATGCTCAACCAGCGCCTGCTCCGAAGAAACCATCAAAAAAAGTAGTTTTCGTTGCGCTTGCGGTTGTTTTATTAGCTGGAGGTAGTGCTTGGGCGTATCATGATCAAACGCAAAAAGCTGCCGCACAAGAGGCGGCGGCACTAACCAAGAAAACAGATACGCTGAAAGATGAACTAGCAGCCTTTTATACCACGAAGGAGCAAGTTTTTATTAAACCCGATATGGTGACTGTTAGTCCAGAAAAACTCTCAAAACAAGTCGCGGAAATTAAAGATTCAGAAGAGTATTCTCAATTAAATAAACAAATTCAAACATTGAAAGAGAAGCAACAAACCATTCAACAAATCAACCAATTATTTGAGGCGCCGATTGTCAATGGCAATGAGTTGAAACCGGCGATTCTAGCTGCTGATCAACCAATTTCCGTAAAGAAATTAACAGGAAATGATCCATTTGACCAATTGATGAACCAAGCAATCGATCAAGCGAACCAACAATACAACCAATTACAAAAAGCTAAAAAAGCGGTTGAGGTCATTTATAAAGATGGAAAAACTACCAATCAGCTGAATCGAGACACGTATCAAGCTGCTAAGGCAGAAGTAGATAAAGTAACAAGTGATAAGCTGAAAAAAGAACTGGTCAAACAAGTCACGACAGCTGACCAAGCGTTAACCAAGGTTGAAGAAGAACAGAAAAGAATTGCAGAAGAACAAGCTGCCGCAGAGCAAGCAAAACAAGCAGAAGAACAAGCGAAACAAGCTGCTGCCGCGAAAAAAGAGAACGCTAAGAAGGAAGAAACAGCAAAAACAGAAGCGAATGGCTACACGGCGCCGAACAGTGACGGGGTTTACACTAGTCCGCTTTATGCGCCAGATGCTGCCGATATCGCTGATAGTAGCAATCCAGCGTGGACATGGGCACCAGGTGTGAAAGAAAAAGTCTTAGACACAGTGATTGCTCGTGGCTATGTGGTTCCTGGCGGATATTCTTTAGAACCTGCCAAAATTGTGAATGGCGAAGGTTACTACAATCTTTATGCAACAAACAATCAATCAAAATTATTAGAAGGCACTACAGAGAAAAATGTTCACATGTATTTAGTTACAATCAATGCTAAAACAGGTTGGTTCAAAGGGAACGCTTCTCGTAATGCAGGGCAATAAAAGAAAATAGAAACAATCGAACAAAAGCGGAAATCTTTTGTTCGATTGATTTTCCTTGAGGAGTTAATGATAAATGAGAGAATTACTAGCAACAACATTTACCGGCATTGTGGTCGATGAAAATGAACAATTTTATTTTGTTCAAAAAAATGGCATCACATTCCGTTTAAAAAAAGAAGAAGGTACGCATGCCATAGGAGAGGCTGTAGAAGGCTTTGGTTATTTAAATCAAAAACAAGAGCCAGCACTGACAACTACAATTCCTACTGTGCGCATTGGTAGCTATGGCTTTGGTACTGTCACAGGAACGAGACGTGATTTAGGTGTCTTTGTGGATGTTGGCTTACCAGATAAAGATGTCGTTATTTCGTTGGATGAATTACCAACTATGCGGGAACTTTGGCCTAAAAAAGAAGACCGAGTAATGGTTACTTTAAAAGTGGACAGTAAAGACCGCATTTGGGGCGAATTAGCAGATGAAAAAGTCTTTAAAGCAATGGCAAAACGCGGGAATGCTGAAATGCAAAACAAAAACTTAACTGGGCATGTGTATCGTCTGAAACTTGCAGGAACGTATATTTTAACTGATGATTTATACATTGGATTTATCCATCCTTCTGAACGATTCCAGGAACCACGTTTAGGTGAAAAAGTAGTGGGGCGTGTGATTGGCGTGCGGCCGGACGGCGTATTGAATCTTTCATTAAAACCAAGAAGTCATGAAGTAATCAGCGATGATGCGTTAATGATTCTAACTTTCTTAGAAAGAGCAAACGATCACCAAATTCCTTTCACCGATAAATCAAGCCCTGATGAAATTAAACAAACCTTTGGCATTAGTAAAGCTCAATTTAAACGCGCCTTAGGCCATTTAATGAAACAAAAATTAATTAAACAAGAAGATGGTAAAACAATTCTAATTGGCTCGTTGGAACAATCAAAAGAAAAAAATTAAGGTAGCTAATTGAGAATATCTTGCAAATTACAGTTATTTCTTTTATAATTATTTTAATTTGATTGATAAATTAAGTTTCTTAATTTGTAATCATTCTAAACAAGGAGCTGTAATAATGGATTCGACTGCTGCTTTAAAAAAGACAAAAAAACAATTACATGAATCAGGCTTTAAATTAACACCACAACGGGAAGCAACCGTACTTGTATTATTGGAAAATGAAAAAGATCATTTATCAGCAGAAGAAATTTACTTCTTGGTAAAACAAAAAAGTCCGGAAATTGGTCTAGCAACAGTCTATCGAACGCTAGAAATTTTAACAGACTTAAAAGTCGTTGATAAAGTGAGCTTTAACGATGGTTTAGCTCGCTATGATTTAAGAAAAGAAGGCGCCAAACACTTTCACCACCATTTGTTATGCTTAGAATGTGGCACAATTGAGGAAGTGGAAGAAGACTTGCTTGGTGAAGTAGAGCAAATTGTTGAAAGTCGGTATCATTTTTTAGTCAAAGATCATCGCTTAACTTTTCATGGTATTTGTCAAAGTTGTCAAAGTAAACATTAAAAAAACTGCCTTGCATTAATTTATGCAAGGCAGTTTTTTATTTATTGGCATTATAAATTAGCGAATTTTTCCAATAAGCGAATCATTTGGCAAGTAAAACCATATTCATTGTCATACCAAGCCACAGTTTTCACTAATTGGAAATCGCCAGCTGTCGTTACTTCTGTTTGCGTTGGGTCAAAAATCGAACCTTCTGTCGTGCCGATTATGTCTCCAGAAACAATTTCACGATCATCATAACCGAAAGAAGGGTTATCAATGGTGTGTTTTTTCATTGCTTCATTTACTTGATCAGCTGTTACTTTTGTTTTTAAAATGCTAACTAATTCTGTTAAGGATCCATCCACAACGGGAACACGTTGGGCATGGCCTTGTAATTTTCCATTAAGTTCTGGAATAACTAAGCCAATTGCTTTAGCAGCACCAGTTGAATGGGGAATAGTATTGTCTGCAGCAGAGCGTGCCGCACGAAGATTTCCGCCACGAACAGGGCCATCTAATAGCATTTGTGTTGATGTGTAGGCATGGACAGTTGTCATGGTCCCAACTTCAATACCAAATTCATTATTTAAAAAGTAAGCCATCGGTGCTAGACAGTTTGTCGTACATGAACCGGCAGAAATGATTTTATCGTTGGCATCAAGTGTATCATCATTGATGTTATAAACGATTGTTTTCATTGCGCCTGCAGGAGCAGAGATAACCACACGTTTCACACCTGCATCTAAATGAGCTTGTGCTTTTTCTTCAGAGGTATAAAAACCTGTACATTCAAGCACAATGTCTACTCCGTTTTCTTTAACCCAAGGGATTTTACTTGCATCTGGTTCTGCGTAGACACGGGTTTCTTCGCCGTCAACAACAATGCCATTTTCAGTGGCTGTCACGGTGCCAGGATAGGTGCCATGCGTAGAGTCAAATTGTAATAAGTGAGCCAACATTGTTGGGCTAGTCAAATCATTGATTGCCACAACTTCAATATCATCAGAAACTTCTTTTATTCGGCGAAAGGCTAAACGACCAATTCTTCCAAAACCGTTAATTCCTACTTTGACTGTCATAACAAAAATTCCTCCTTTAGATGTTTGTGTTTCTTTGGACCCTTGCTGAAAAAGTGATTTTCTTCAACTATCTATAGTATGAACCTCTAAAATTTTTTTGTCAAAAGACTGATAGCGAAGCGACAAAAAGAAAGCGAAAGATTCATGAGAAATTTTGCTTTTTCCAACGATAACTAACTAGAATTGCTAGACAAACGGTTGTTTTCCCGATACAATAATAAAGACTTTCGAATCACGCTTTTTGAGGTGATTAAAGATAGTAGAAGTAGAATAGGAGGACAAATTATATGTCCATGTTTTTAGATCAAGTGACGATTGATGTCAAAGCTGGTAAAGGCGGCGACGGAATGGTTGCTTTCCGTAGAGAAAAATATGTACCAGACGGGGGTCCCGCTGGTGGTGATGGCGGTCGCGGTGGCGACGTTGTTTTAGTTGTTGAAGAAGGATTACGCACATTAATGGATTTCCGGTTTAATCGTCATTTTAAGGCGACACCTGGAGAAAATGGTATGAGTAAAGGAATGCACGGTCGTGGTTCAGAAGATTTACTTGTCAAAGTTCCACCAGGTACAACAGTTCGTGATGCAGAAACTGGAGCCTTAATTGGGGATTTAATTGAGAATGGTCAGACCTTAGTAGTAGCAAAAGGCGGACGCGGTGGTCGTGGGAATATTCGCTTTGCTTCCCCAAGAAACCCTGCACCAGAAATTGCCGAAAACGGCGAACCGGGCCAAGAACGTAAAATTGAATTAGAATTAAAAGTTTTAGCAGATGTTGGGTTAGTTGGTTTTCCTTCTGTAGGAAAATCAACATTACTCTCTGTTATCTCGTCCGCTCGTCCGAAAATTGGTGCCTATCATTTTACGACGTTAGTTCCAAACTTAGGGATGGTGACTACTAGTGATGGTCGAAGCTTTGCTGCAGCAGATTTGCCAGGCTTAATTGAAGGAGCTTCTCAAGGTGTCGGCTTAGGAACACAGTTCTTACGCCACATTGAACGGACGCGTGTTATTTTACATGTCATTGATATGAGTGGCATGGAAGGACGCGATCCTTATGAAGATTATTTGGCAATCAATAAAGAATTGGCTTCACACAATTTACGTTTGATGGAGCGACCTCAAATTATTGTTGCCAATAAAATGGACATGCCTGAAGCAGAAGAGAATTTAGCAAAATTTAAAGAGCAACTTGCGAAGGAACGCACCGATGAGTATGCTGATGAGCTACCTATTTTCCCAATCTCTGGGGTTACTCGTAAAGGTATTGAACCTTTATTAAATGCAACAGCTGACTTGTTGGAAGTAACGCCTGAATTCCCATTATATGAAGATGAAGTGGTAGAGGAAGAAACCGTTCGTTATGGCTTCCAACCAGAAGGTCCAGAATTTACGATTGATCGTGAACCAGATGCTTCATGGGTTTTATCTGGTGAAAAATTAGAAAAATTATTTGAAATGACGAATTTCGATCATGATGAAACAGTAATGCGTTTTGCACGTCAATTACGTGGTATGGGTGTCGATGAGGCATTACGAGCACGTGGCGCGAAAGATGGCGACATTGTTCGGATTGGTAATTTTGAATTTGAATTTGTCGAATAAGCATAAAACCAGTTCACTCAGTGAACTGGTTTTTTATTTTAAAATTAGTAT
>OJZN01000186.1_pt1 | contig 13546 bp, 16 predicted proteins | sample 1611231 | NCBI WGS metagenome assembly OJZN01 (sample SAMN04436719, study PRJEB24849) | human gut metagenome | biome: human gut; feature: NICU; material: stool | host: Homo sapiens | place: USA: Saint Louis, MO | collected 2010-10-03 | reverse complement strand
GTCACCTTCGAGGACTGCCAAGGCCCAACCCCGTACACCTTACGCACAGGCCCCGAAAAAATCTGGCCACCACCATAATCGACAACCAGCCGCGCACCCGGGCTAGTCAACCCGTCAAGCCTCGAATGATCACCCGACACCACCAACTCCAGCGTCGACAAACCATTCCACTTCAACGACAGTTTCAACGACTCAAAAAAATTGATAGGCGCCACACGACGATAATCCGGCGTAAACAATGTCACCTGCGGAACAAGACCAGCCATCAACCACTCACCAAGCCCTCAAAAACCTGTACTGCACCGACACCACAATGGCACCCAAACCAACCATCTCAATACTCACACTCTTCGAACCACCCGGCGGAATAGGCGCAAACTCCCACTCCGTCAAACGATCCATCACATCCTCAAACCCATCCAGTAGCGCAGACTGCTGCCGAGGATCCGTATCAATAGTGATCCACTCACCCTCCTCCACCGGATAGTCCGAAGACACCCGCAAACCATCAATCTGCACAGACCACGACTCCAAAGGACCCTCCACACGAATCACAGGCCACACAGGCACATCACCCCTGTTAGACAAGTTATCCCAGCCAGAACCCACACCAGGCGTCAACACCACAGGAAACGCCGTGCCATCCTTACCAACAGGGCCACCACCCAACCAATCCTGCAACTTCGCATTACTAAAACGAAACCTCTGCTCATCCCCATACCAAAACGGGTCATAAGCCGTCAAATGCAACAGATAACGCGCATAGCCCCTATTCACCGGATCAACCGTAAACGTGTCATCAGCCGAATCAAACCGGCAGTGTAGCACACGCTCTTTGCCGGCAGGAGTCTTCACCGACAACTCCCCCTCCTCGCCGGGAGGAAACGCAGACCACAACTCGTCATAGGCCTTCAAAAAACCGTCACGAAACCCGCCCGCCGGATCCTCGTCGACACCCGACACCAACACCGGCAAAGTCACCTCGCGAGGCTTCACATTAAACCCGCGCCACTCCGAACCGTGCACCCCAACATGCGTTTGAGAAAACTGCTCCACCTCAGGAACACCCAAACCGCGCAACGAATCATTCAACAACATGACAGGAGACGACCCCGTATAATCCGTCAAATGAAGCACACGCTCCGGATCATTACGAAACAACGGAAACATAGTCCAATCCACAGTCAAACCGGCACGATCAGACGGGTCAGGAATAAACATGCACAACACCCCTTCGATCACATGTAGGCCAACGCGTTCAAAGCGTCACGCTGCTGCCGCTCAATCCGCTTCGCAAACTCGTTAGGATCACCATACGTAGGTCCATTCACATTCACCACAACACTCTTATCATTCGCACGCTGATACCTGCCATACGGGGTAAACGAGCCCACAGACGATCGCACACCAAACCGGGCATCCACAGCATCCGGAAGCCGACCAGCCACACCAGACATCGCATCCAACGCCAAACCAGCATTCCCGGTGATCCCCTCAGCCAAACCGGCAACAACCTGCCGGCCAACCTCGTCACGAAACACCCGAGACGGAGAATGAATACCCAAAGCAGACTTCGCAGCACCCGCAATCTGAGAACCCATATTACGCACCGTATCCAACAGGCCACTCAAAGCATTCCGAATACCGTTACCCAAACCGGCCACCACATCACGGCCAGCCGACACCAACAAAGACCCCATGTTACCCAAGGCGCCCCTAATATTGCTGGGCAAATTCCGGAAAAACCCTAACACACTATGCACACCGTTAGACACCGCGGACCCCATAGCATGCATAGCAGAAGAAGCCGCACTCCTAGCCCCGTTAAACCCGCTAGAGGCTGCACCACGAACCCTAGACGCCATCGACCCAAAGAACGAGCCCACCGCGGACACCACCGAAGACACCACACTCCGAATCCCGTTCATCGCAGCCGAAACAGCGCCACGAGCCGCGTTAAACCCCGACCGGACATGGGAAGCAACCGACACACCAAGCCGCGTAAAAAACCCCACAACCGCGGCCACACCGGCAGAAATGATCGACTTAAACCCGCTCATAAACGCCGACGTAAACGCCCTAATGCGATTCCAGCCGGCCTGAACCACCGAACCCATACGTGCCAAACCAGACACAAAATGGGCCACAACCCACCCGATGACACGGGCAACAGCAGCAATCACACGGGCCACAGCCGACACGACAGCACCAACAATACGGGCCACAAACCCTACCACAGCAGCCACCATCGGAGCCACAACAGCAAGAATACGGGCCACCACCTGTATAACAACCGCAACAACCTGAACCACCACACGCATAACCGCCGCAATCACAGGCATCAACGACCGGATAAGACCAATAATCGGTGGCAGCACAGACATCACAGCACCGAGTATTTGCTGAATCACAGGCATCAACACCGGCACCAACTGCGACACAACACCAACAACCTGCCGAATCACAGCAACAACAGCCTGAATAACCGGCATCAACGTAGGCAACAACATGGCCGCAACCTGTGTCACCATGCCAATAATCTGCGTGATCACAGGCACCAGACGGGCTACCAGCATACCGATCACAGGCATCAACTGGGCAGCCAAACCGGCAACCAAACCAATAATCTGGCCGAACACTGGAGCCAACCGTGCCACCAAACCAGCAACCAAACCCAACAGCGGCTGCAAGGCGGCCATAATCTGGCCCAGGGATTGACCGACAACAGCCACAAGCTGCATCACCGCGGCACGGAACTGGGCGTTCGTAGCAAACATTGCCGCAAACAGCCCGATCACAATACCGACAGGGCCACCCAAGGCACGAAACACGCCGCCAAGCCCGCCAGCAGCACCCTTCAAAGCACCAAACGACGGCAACAAATTCTTCAACGACACAGCCAACGGGGCAAACCCTGCAACAAGCTTCCCCACACCGGCAGCCACAATACCGAACACTGCTGTGCCACCCGCAAACATCGCAGCCAAATTCACTTTAGGGACAGGCAAATGCAGCCTCGCAAAAATGCCCTTCAACTGCTCCGCCTTGGCGCGCATCTGTGCATTCATTCTTGTGATCATAGCCGGCATCCGGTTAATCCACGCCAAAATAGACGGCATCATCCGCTGAATACCCTGATCCACCGACGCAAACAGGGGCTTCACAGACTCCGTCACCGACTTGATCACCGGATTCAACGCAACAAAAATCTGCCGCAAACCGTTCAAAAACGGGGCCATAGCCGTAGCACCCAGATAACCCAAGGCGCTCTTAACATTCTTCATAGCGCCCTCAAACGTCTTACCAGACGCCTGAGCAGCACCACCCATGCCAAGCTTCATCGCCGCCGCAAACGTGTTAAAATCAATCTGCCCCTTCGACACCATCTGCGACACCTCAGCAGACGTTTTACCCGTCTGCCTGGCAAGCAAAGACAACACCGGGACACCCGCCATCGTAAGCTGCAACATGTCATCGCCCTGCAACTTACCGCGAGCCATCACAGACGTAAAAATAGCGCCCGTATCCTGAAACGACTTACCCGAAATATAAGACACATCGGCGACAGTCTTCAACACATCCGTCATCTGCCCGCCAGACTTCACACCCGAAGCAGACAACGCCGCAGCCGTAGACGCCGCATCCCCCAACGCATACGACGTACCAGTCACAGCCTCAATAGCCGAATTCATAATCGAAGACGTGTCAGACGACGTGTGACCCAAACCAGTCAGCTTAGCCTGAGCCTCATCAATAGCCATAGCGCGAGCAATACCGCCACCAATAGTCACATCATAGATAGACTTGAGGCCCTTCTTAGCAACATTGATGGCACCCATCATTGCGGCACCACCAAGCGCCAACTTCATCCCGCTAGCAAACAGGCTACCCGAACGCTGACCCTCAGCAGGCATCACACCCGACAACTGTTTACCAACATCAGCCTTCAAACCCGGCATCTTCGTATACAACGACACATATGCGGAAGCAATCTCACCAGACATACACTATTCACCCCATAATATCAATCTCGCGAGACACCCCGCCACCGGCACGAACACGCGCCAAAATATCGTCCACCTGCCCAGACGTAAACCGGACCCTACGCTCATCCGTAGGCCTCGCCACAGGCTCCGGCTGCCCCTCACTATTAGCAGACCTGTAATGATCCAACATGTCCAACACCGCCCACTCCGACCACTCAAACGGGCGCTGCCAACCATTCAGGTGGGCCGCCAACTGGCTAGACGTATCAGTACACAACACGCCAGCCAGCCGGACAGCCTCACCCCAACACATTATCGGGCCACCAACATCATAAACCGAGCAACCGAACCGGGTCCTCCAATCATATTCGATGGCCCCACGATAATCATCAATCAGGCCGTGGAGCCAAATTATTCCCCCAAAGAGGCACCCTTACCGTCAGGCTTATATTCCATCCACTGACGGAAAATCTCGGCAACACGAACCATAGGAAGCCCCTCCAAGGCCTCCACAGCATCCTCTGGGGCGGCAGCCTCCAACATGGAAAACATCACCTCAACCTGGGCGAAATCCGCAGACTCCCCCGACTGGGCAATCCTGGCGGCACGACGGAAAACGCGGGCAGGAACAGCCTGAGCTGTTTCCTCCGCATCCGCCAACACCCAGCTACGGTCACCGATCTTTAATGTGTAACCTGTGTCACTCATCTATCAACAATCCCCTAAAATCGTGTATCAGTTATCGGACGGCGGATTCGGATCCGGCTCAGGCTTCGGAGGCTTCGGGGCCGGAGGAGGAGTCGGGGGAGTATCAGCTTTTAAAGCCGTCATCCACCCCCGACCAGACACCGCATCACCCTTCTTATTAATCTGGGCAGGATACGCCTTCAACGTCACACCATACCCGTACACTTCGCCATTCTTGCCCTTGATCTCGTCACGATCGATAAGCTCAACCTCAGGGAAATAGTAGCGAATAACCTGATCGCCATCAATAATATCCATCAACAAGGCGTGAACACCCGTTGTGGCACCAGGAGAAATATCGAACGAACCCGAATCGGCCCCGGCAGTAACCTTCGACTGCCAAAACAGTTCGATAACCTCCTTCTTAGACTCGATCAACTGGAAAGAAATCTCGATAGACGACTCCGTAGCCACAGTGCGAACAACATCCGCATTCTGCCAAGCCTTCAAATCATCCGTTTTACGCTCAGGCTTAATCTTAAACCCGTCATCAGACAGGTACCCTAAAGCGGTAAGCCCGTCAGGAACCGTCTTCACACCATCAATAGTGTCACCAGCATGAGCCTTACCAATATAGACGTCACCCGTAACAGCAGAGCGAACATTAGACGCTGTACGTGTTGCAGCCATCATAACCCCCATTAAATATCAAACAATTACATTAAAACAAAAACAATAAGCTTATTCAGACTCCGCAGGCCTACATATCAGCTCGAACAGCGAATACACATCAAAACGTGCACCATCAACCAGCAAATCAGGACCCGTAGAACGCCTACAAAACACCACCGGATCACCATCAACCCCATCAGCCAGCACAGCCTCCACCCGCCTGGCTAGCGACATAGCACGATCCGGCGTATCCGAAAACACATTCACGCGCAAAAAAACCTGCTCACGCACATGCAACTGTGGACCACCATCAAGAGCCAACCAAATAAGGTCACCCTCAAAGCTATCCGGCACTGTCCCCACACACGGTATATCGGACAGCCAGCCATCATCCGCCAGCACACGTTTAGCCCACTTCCTAGGGTCACCGTACACGATCACGACGCAGCCCCAATCGACCTCGCCAGCGTGCCATGCTTCGCCTCAATCCTTTTGCCACCCTTATAGGTGGTGCCAATCCTGGCGACAGCCTCCACACGGTGAACCTGCACCTCCGACGACAAACCATTACGGTATTGGGCCTTATCGAAAGCGTTACCGCCCACATTCGCCGAAGCCGCACGCTTGACACGCTCGCCACGCTCAGCCAACATGCCCTGCACCCCAGGGGACTTCAACACCTCACGAATACCAGGCAAGTTCAGCTTCACATTCACATCCTGGACCACAATCCATCAGCCCTTCTTACGCTTCACATGAATCTGCGTACCAGCATCCCAGCCAGACATCGGATGATGCCACACCACAGGAGACCCGTCAGCCTCCCACACAACACCCCGAATACGCCACCGGCAACGATAACCGGCACCCTTGACAGGCTGCTTAAACAGCATCGACCAATGCTCATAGTCAGAGTCACGGCCTGCCGCCTCATCCTCCTGTGACAACGAAGAATAGATGGCCACATTATGGAACACGGTTTCGACAGGATGACCCCAATCCTCCACCTTGTCGCCAAGATCATCGACACGAACAGTCGGATGAAGCATCACAACCGTTTCACCGTAAGGAAAACTGGTCATATCATATCTCCCACAAAGGGCCAGCGTAGCCGTTAATATTCGACCCGCACGAGCAACCCTCACCCCACACCGTGGAGCACACCTCAGAATGTGCATATCGACCATTGATAGTGGGGGTGATAGTGAACGCTTTACCAGCCCCACCATCACCCTCACACAACTTCTTCAACGCGGCAATCTCGGACGGCCACAGCAGATTCGTGGGAGTATTAGACCGTGTCGTCTGGGCGAACGGGCCCGCAGACTCATACTGCACCTGACCCGACACGCCAGTATCATTCCAGCGCAACAAAGCCCTACGAAGGATAGCCTTAGCAGCATCCTTGTATTTGAAATCCGGTTTAGCGATACAGGGGGCGACACTGACAGCCACAGCCTCCACATCGGCAATCATCGCCTCAAGCTTCCCCTCAGGAATATCGGCGAAAGGCTCAATATCCTCAGGCTTCAAAATGATACCCATCAACACCACCCCCTGCACACAGCATAAACATTATCGCAACAAATAGATCAGTTACCAGCCGGAGGATTAGGCTCAGGCTTCGGGGCTGGAGGAGGAGTCGGAGCAGCCTTCTCCTTCACAACAGCAAACGAATCAAGCGACTCAATCGCAACATACAGAACAGCCTCGGCACGAACCATAACCTCATTATGGCCCTTCAAATCACGACCAGTCTGATCCGGATCACCATACTCGATCAGCTCGATCGGGAAGTTACGCTGGAACCCCCAATGAACACGAGAGAAATCGCCAACAATAGCCTTAACACCAGAAGCAGGCGACATCTCCGGGGCACCCGAAACAGTCGAAGAAGCACCAACATTCAGGCCACGCCAATTATCCAAACCAGCGAACCCGGCGGCAGGATACATCGGCTGACCGGCAAGCGGAGACCCCTTCGGATACACCTCAGTAGACAGAGCAAACGAGAACGCCGGATCCAAAGCAACCCCGCTAGGAACCTGCAAACCAGCACCAGCAATCAGACCAACCGCCTTAACCAGATCAGTCGTAGCGGAATCGGTGGCATCAACAACATGCTTCGTCTTATCCAGCGAAGTCTTGACAGCCGCGGCAGGCTTCCCCGTAGCCGGATCAATACCGTGGAAAGCAATCAGATCCACGGCGCGACCAATAGAGGCACCCAGGGCAGGCGAAATCAGATCCTGAAGCACCCCGAGACGGTAATCAGCATCCGCCCACATAAACTCATCACTGACACGCTGCTGAGTCACAACCTTGATAGGCTGCGCAGTAAACGCCGAAACACCAACCGAAGCAGAAGGCTTAACCTCGCCCTCACCAACAATCTTGGCGCGAGGAACACCACTAAACACGGCACCCTTCACCGGGCCAAAAATAGTCGGCTGCTCCGGCGAAAGCTTCGCCAAAACACCAGCATCGATAGCACGGTCACGAACCGCACCAATCATAGAACCAGGAAGCTCAAGCTTCCCTGCAGAAAGAAAATCGTCAGCCATTATAAATCATCTCCTAGAATTATTGACAAGAGCGTCAACAAACGCGACACCCTCACGTCGTTTAACATCATCAACGGGGGCACTCCCCGCAAGACGGCGCACACCCGCGCCACCACTACTATGGTCGATCAAACCCTTCAAAGCCTTAGCAGACTCCACCAGTGCTTCACGATCGCTACCGTGCAAGAAAGCGACCGCATCACCCGACAAGCCACACTCGGCAGCCACCTCACGCTTCACACCCTCAAGAACAAACCCGTTAATCCGGTCTTCGAGTTCCTCATTCTTGCGGCGAAGATCATCAATCACAGACCCCGCATCACCATCCGAGGCGCGAAGCTTCTCCAACTCGGCAAAATTACTTTTAGCACGAGACTCCCACTTACGGGCCTCAGCCTTCCAATCCGTGCCAGAAGAAGACTCCTCCTTCACGGAAACATCACCGGCATGATCATCGCCGGCAGCCTGCCCATCCTTCACAACATCAACAATGTCTCCACCCTTTCCGGGCTCAACAGCATCATTGTCAACATTCTGTTCCTCAACACTCTGATCGGCCATAGCCTAACCCTATACTCCTTGCGGAAAACAACACTAACTTGTTGACCCCCGTGCGGGAGACAACCCTGTGCACCAATAACCGGCGGCACACAACCGGAAACCATCATCTCATGTCGCCAACAGTACGCATAGCCTTCAAAATATTGCCAGGCGACTGCTGCAACCCATGATCATCAACCCACTCACGAGCCTTCTCATACGTCCTCTGATATGCGGCATCAGCCCTATTTGGTTCCCAAGGGCCAACAACCTCAACCACCGTACAACCACAATGATCATGATACTTCGAACCAAACGGACGCCTACCGGCACGCTTATGACGCCGCGTATGACCAGTAGTAAGCGCCCGCTCTTTAGTCGTATAATCCGACCTCGTAGCCAACATGGCACAAAACGCGCACGGATCACCATCAGTCACCCTGCGCCACGACCTACCCTGCGCACCCGCAGACCACTCAACCGTGTCACGGCCAGCATTCATCACAGCCCGATTAACACCCGCAGCCATCGCATCAATCGTATCCTTCGCCCTATCCGGGTCACTCTGAAGAATCTTCATAGTCGAAAACGACCTAGCCAACGCGGCGGCAGCATCAAACTCGTCATACACGATCAAACCAGGATCCACACCGTTAAGCTTTCGAAAATCCGACACGAACTTGCCCGCCAACGCCGCGGAACCGTCATGGCCGGCACGCTCCAACTCCACACACAAACGCACATACTGCGCATCTGTCATCTTCCCGGAATGCCACAAACGACCCAACTCGGCATAATAACCCGCATACTTCCCGGCAAAACGGACCGCCTCACGCTGATACCCGGCAGCAGCAAGCCTCGACGCAACACCCGAAACCATCACCTATCAAACCTCGTTCGTCTGCCGCGATATAGCCCCAGCCAGCGCAGCCAAAGGATCCGAAGACTCAGCACGATGACGCATCACAGCCTCAACCTGCACATCATCCAAACCCAACATCTCCAACACCGTCCGAGAATCCGCCGGCAAAATACCGGCACCCACAAGCTTCGTCACAGCATCAGCCGTAGCAGCCCGAGTCGGGGTTGAAGCATCACGCCACCTCAAACCCACATCACCGAAAAACGCGGCCTCATCAACACTCGAATCCAACGCCCGGGCAGCCAGAAAACCAACCGACAGCCAGCCCTGACCAAACGACGTCTGACGCCGCTCGGCACGCTTCACAAGCCGAGACTCCTCAGCAGCCAACGCCTCCCCAGAAGGCGGGTTAGACGTGATAAACCCGAAATAGCGCTCCGGAACCGCAGCCTCACCCGCCGTCAGCTGAGCCAACAAACGCATCTGATCCGAATACGGTGTAGGAGAATTCACAGGAAACGACCCCACATTCGGGGTATCACCATCGTCATCCTTATCCACAGCCCACACAGAAGCCATCGACAGAACCCAGCCAGGCTGCGAAAACTCATCCGCGCTCACGCCAGTCACCCAACGCTGAGGATACGCATAGAAGTCACGATTCACAGACTGCCCCAACAGCGTGCGCACAGCCTCATCCGTGTAAGCCCTAATCGAGCGGGTAATCTCCGAACGGCCATCAATCCTCGAAGTACGGCGACGATTCACAACAGGCACCAACGGAACCGCACCCAACACATTCTCGATACGGCCCGTCTCAACCCACTCACGGCTACCCCGCCGCTCCACCTGAACAATCACATCAGGCAACAACAACTCAGCCTCAACCACCTCAGGATCACACGTCTGCTGCACCACAAGACCAGCATCCAGACGAGACCCATCAGCCGAAAACCGGCCAGTACAATTCTTCGGCGACTGCGGACGAACCAACACCGACCCATCCTCTTGGGGGATAACAGCCACAAACGACAACCCAAAAATCAGCGCATCAAGGTGCACGTCACACGACGCCGTAGCAAGCCGATTCGCAGCATACACACCATCCAGGCCGTAGCCGTCACCATTCGTCCAGCCCAGCCAATCCAGACGCTCCTCCAAAGCATCCACCGCAATACCAGGCCACGACACCACCGTCTGCACACGCTGCAACTCCGGAGGAATAGCAACCCCCAAATCACGCACCCGGCTAGAGCCCTCATAGTAGCCCTCAATACGGCAATGCCACGAAGACAACCCTTGGATACGATCAAACATGCCCTCAATCAGAGCCAACTCATCCGAGTTCATACCACAGACACCCGCTTCCTACCACTACGCTCCCGACGGCCACGACGAACACGTTTAGCCCCCAAAAACGCCAAAGACACAGCCTCCAAAGGAACCTCACTGCCGTCCTTAAACGAGGAACCCCAACCCCACGCAGAACCCTTCTTCTTCTGCACAGCCGACCTCACAGCAATATCCAACATGTCACGCCTCGAATCAGCCCTAGGGTGAGAAACCACACCCGACCTGACACCCTCCAGAAACGCTTGACACGCCTCCACATACACCCCAGTATCAGCCACCATCACGCCACGGCCCGGAACACCACGATCCGTCAACGCCTTTTGCAGAAGCACCGCACCAGACCCGGCAACCATGATCCGGTCAGTATCACCCCAACGAACCGCCAACCAGTCAGCCAACCGGCCCACACCATCAACAATCGTTCCCGACAGACCATCAATAACCTCAACATGAACCCCAGCATCAGTCTTGCCGGCACCCGCTAAAGCAACCCGATCCCCAGAACGAGAAAACGAGACACCAAACACTTTCCCGCCAACCAGACTCGCCTCCACCACCGCAGACTGGACCCACTTATCCGCCGGAATCACCGACGCAGCAGACTGGCCACGATCCCACCAGCCAAGCCGCTCCCGAGCAAAACCGGCAGCAGACATCGACTCATGCTCATCGCTTACGGTCCCGAAATTCAGACGCCTACCCAGCGCAGGATTCGTATCCCCCGCCAACTTCCGCCACTGCCGCGACACATCATCCGGATCAGACTCGTCAGGAATCGAAAACTCCGTCCACGCAATCCTTTTACCACCCGACAAAGCCTGACCACGAAGACGCAACACAACGCTACCATCCGCCAAAGGCCCAGGCGGCGTGCCAAGGAAAATCTGCTGCGGATCACCAGACGGGGCAGCGCTTACGGTAGGAAGCAAAGCCTCCAACTGTTCATCCGACAACTCCTGAGCCTCATCACACACCAAATCATCAACCGTAAACCCGCGAGCAGAACCCCGAGAACGGGCCACAAACTCCACCGAACCCCAACCCGGACAACCACACTTCTTCTCAAACGTGGCACAATCCGGATGATGCAACACAATAGCCTCCTGACCATTCGTCGCACGAATCGACTTCACCATACGATACAAGTCAGGAAACTGCCGCTCATTCTCAAAAAACGAACGCAACCGCATAAACGCCTTACGAGCCGACTTCAACTCGTGAGCCGTATGCAAAATACGGCGACCCTGAATAGTCGCCTTAAACAACTCCACAACCTCAAGGATCGCATTCTTGCCATTCTGGCGAGGCACAAACACCCCACACACACCCGAAGCAAGCCTGCCATTACCACCGACAGCAAGCCAATCATCCAACACCTGCTGCTGCCACGGATCAGGCGTCAACCCATACGCACGACCAAGCTCCCCCGCATCCCCGCCGGCAGTCACCGAATACGCCGCAGCCACCCGATGACGAGGAACCTGAGACCCAACAACACCAGACACCTAATCAGGCCCCCTTGCGCTTCCGATACCGATCAATCATCGCCACCGCAGAACCAGCACCACCGCTAGTCGTGCCAGCATCCCCAGAATGAGCCTCCAACATGCCCATAAAAGCCTTCACATGAGCACGCAACGAAGCCACAAGGTCCGCCCTGCCCTCACGCCACACCACATCATGCAACACCGCAGCATCCATGAGAAACAGCCACTCCTCATCAGACACGTACTGAGCGCGACTATCCTCGCCCCACACACGCCACCAACGACGCGTCTCCCCACACCAATCACGACTATCAGGAAGCTCAGGCTGCACAACACTCACCACCAACACAAAAAATCGACAAACAGACAAAACCACAAAAGGGAGGTATTTCACTAAGCCGTACGAGGTCTTGCACGGGTGTGCAAGGGGTGGTTCCCGTGGGGTTTGTGGTTTTTTTCACCATGGGATCAATGTTTTTGTGGTTTGTTGTTGGAAACTAATGTTTGGTTCGCTGCGATTGCCTTTGCTTCTGTTGCATGTTCTGCAGATGATTTGCCCGTTGTCGAGGGTGTTGAGTCCTCCCCGGCTGACGGGTGTGATGTGGTCGGCTTCGGGGCTGGTTGGTAGGTCGTGTGTGCCCCAGGTGATGGTGGCTCCGCAGAGTGGGCATTCGGTTTGGCCTTGCTTGCGTGCTTGGGTGATGAGTCTTGCCCGCCAGCGCCGGTGGGCTGATGATGCGGTGCGGTTGGTGTGTGCCATCGCGTCTCCGATCTCCTATGGCCCCTGTAAGCCTCTCATTGCCTCTCTAGCGGCCTGGGAATCGTTGGGGGTATGAATACCTTGCCCTTGCCCTGCTGATCGATTCTGGGGGCTGTTTTGTGCGTTTGAGGGGGTGTTCTGTTTGTGCCGGGGTGTTTGTTTTTTCCACTACCCCCATGGGTGTGAGAAAGATCACATCGCCCCCCAGCTGTGTCAAAAGGAGAAGGACACGGAAGAAAAATGAGGGTGGATGGGTGTTCGCGTTTCAGGCTTAGCGCTTGGCGCCTAGCGTTGAAGGACACAGGCTCAGCAGGAACACCCTTAAAGTTTTTAAAGTCTTCTACATATAATATACACTTTAAGTCTTACCCGGTGTTAAGGGTGTGAGCGTGACACGCCGTACGCCTTCAGCCGAACACGCTAAGCCTGAAAGGGGCACGGGTGTAAGAGTGTGGGGAGTGTGCGATGGGAGCTTGCGACCAGAAGCACACGAGACACACGGTGAAAGCCCATCAGCGCTGAAGGTAAAGGTTCCTCTTCTACCCTGATGAAGAAAAGAAGAGAAGAGAGAAAGTACCAAAGAGAGTAGAGAAGTAAAGAAGTTAACCCCTTAGCTCTTCTAAAACTTTTATAAC
>OJZN01000183.1_pt1 | contig 13666 bp, 22 predicted proteins | sample 1611231 | NCBI WGS metagenome assembly OJZN01 (sample SAMN04436719, study PRJEB24849) | human gut metagenome | biome: human gut; feature: NICU; material: stool | host: Homo sapiens | place: USA: Saint Louis, MO | collected 2010-10-03 | reverse complement strand
ATGGCCACCACACTCATCACACCATCCATCACCTCCCTCTACAGCCACACCGAGGACGACCCCCTCGACCTCACCCAGCTAGCCGGACGGCACGCCCGCCACATCAACCTGGACGCCGCCAAACACGCCTACCGGGATGCTGTGCAAGAAGCCCTGCGCCACTACCGCCCCGACTGGACCCTCGCCCTTGACGGATCAGTCACCGGCCCACACAACTGGCAGCCACTCACCCCGGACGAGGTAGAGGACCTCGCTTGGGACATCGATGACATCGACACCGCCACAATCCTCCAAGAAGCCACAAAGTAACACATATCAACACACACGGGCCCCCGACGATGGGGGCCCCATCCTTACACCCCTAGGAGGCATATCCATGTTGGCCACTATCGTTACGGCACACTACTCGCAGCTCTATCAAGATATCCCCACCGCCGCCAGGATCCTTGACCTCACCCTCCTCGAAGACGACCCCAACCCGCACATCAACTTCACCCGGGCGGCCGGACTATACCGGCACGCCGTGGAGGAGGCCATCCACACCCTTCGCCCCGACTGGTGGCTCACCGCCGACGGGGCCGTCTACACCCACAACACCGTGCACTATTTGAGCCTCGCCGAGCAAACCAGGCTCGCCCAGAACATCGCCAACATTGACATCCAGGCCATCCTCAAAGCGTGCATCACCCTTAGTCAAACCACATACGCTCAAGACTATTGAGCGAAACGTTGACAGTGGTAGTCCAGTCTGGAAGTATTAACCATGTCAGCAACGAACAACACCCCGGAAAGGGGACAACAGTCATGAACAAGAAAACAGGCTACACCATCGCCGGCGCCACCATCGCCATCATCGCCGCAGCATCCTTCCTGCCAGCCCCGGATGATAATCCGCCACTCGCCTCACAGCCAGCACCCCAGGCCACCACAGCCAACACCGAATGGACCCCCAAAACCGTCCAACAGCGCAAAGCCGAGAAAGCCGCCAAGCAGGCTGCCGCAGTCCGCTCCCTACAAGCCGAACAGGCCAAAACCCACCGGCAAGCCCAAACACGGGGTGAAGAAACCTCACAGGGTCTCACCATGATCACCGCGGCACACGCCTGCAATGACAAGGCTGAACAGATGGCTGCCACACAGGGTGTCAAATGGAACGGCAACCCCGACATCGACCTCCAACTCCACAAAGTCATCGGAGCCCACAAAGACACCTTTACTCTCGCCTACGGCGCAACCATCCGCCAGCCGGGAGCATCCAAGACACACGTCACCGTCCACTGCCTCGTCACCGGAACAGAAGACCACCCGCACATCACCGACCTCAACATCAACCCGCAACAGTAACCTGCCAAGGAGCATCCCCGCTATGCCTCTCATGTCACACTACATCGCCAAAGTCGGCCTCACCGACATGTGCCACATCATCCACGGTGCAGCAGTAAGCCTACGCACCGCCACCGACATCGCCGCCCGCATCGACACCCTCAAAGACAACATCGACCTCAACCAAGAAATCACTACCCTCATCACCATCGAAACCACACTCAACGACCTGTACACCACCATCGCACACAAAGCAGAAAACTACCATGAATAACATCACACCCAACAACATTGAGCTACACAGCTACGAAACGTTCTTCACCAGCCTCGCCTGGATCCAAGGCGGCATCATCACCTGGATGTACGCCACCGGCACACCACACAAGGCAGCCCTCGCCATCATCGCCGCATGCGCCCTCACCACCCTCCTAGGCGCCTCAACCCTCACCAACAATCCCCGAAACACCCAATGATCACAACACCCATCCTGATAGCCGAAACCCTCGCCATCATTATTCTCGCCATAGCCCTCGCCCACAACCCCAACCAGTAACCCACACTCAAGGAGCACACATCCCATGGACAAGCCCACCAGCATATACACCAACCCCGACACCGGCGCCAAGAAAGAACTCAAACTCTGCAGGCTATCCCTCATCGACCCCGCCGCCTTGCACTCGCTCGGCGAAGTAGCCGGATACGGTGCCACCAAATACGGCGACAACAACTGGACCGGAGGATACCCCTGGTGTCACAGTGTTGACGCCCTCTACAGGCACCTCCTATCATGGCAGCAAGGACGCAACCTCGATTATGAATCCGGGCTACCCCACCTGGCACACGCAGCCTGGCACTGCTTGGCACTCCTCGCCTACCAGCAACACGATGCCGGGGTAGACACCCGCAACCCATGGAACACACACAAAGGCGACCAGTAACATGCCTCTAGCACAAAAACCCGCTATCATCGACCTACCCGACCACATCTCCTACTCGTCACTGACACAGTGGGTAGAATGCGGCGAAAAATGGCGGCTCATGCACGGCTACCACGCCACAGCACACACCTGGTACGCCACCATCGCCGGAAGCGTCATCCACGCCATCACCGAAACCTGGGACAAAAACCTTTACCACCACAACGACACGGACATCCCCTCCTTCGGCGACCTGTTCACCGAAGAAATCATCCGCCAAGTCGGCGACGGCGAAGACATTCGCCCCTCCGGGCGCACCTGCAAAACCGTCTGCGAAAGCGGAGGACCCAACAAGAAAGACTATGATTGGTGGATGCACTACGGGCCCATCTACGTCGACAGGTGGACAACCTGGAGGAAGACACACACCGAATACGAGATCGCCACCATCAACGGCCAGCCCGACATCGAATACCCCGTCGAAGCCACCCTTAACCATGACACCCGGGTCGTAGGATACATTGACCGGATCCTCCACAACCCCGCCACCGGCGAATACACCATCCTCGACCTCAAAACCGGGGCCATACCGCAAGGAAACCTGCAACTCTACACCTACAGGCACCTACTCCACCTCAAGAATGATATACAGCCGGCCTATGGCATGTTTTGGACACCCAGCCACAAAACAGCCTCCGGCGACACCGACACCGGATACGACACCGGGCCCATCCCACTCGACACCGAGGCTGCACGCCACATCGGCGTCATGTATACTAGCGCCATGCAAGGAATCGCGAATAACGTGTTCATACCCCACGTCACCCCGATGTGCAAAGGCTGCCCCGTCCGAGACTCATGCTGGGCCTACGGCGGCACGCAAGCCTACCGGTACCCCACCACAACCATCACCCAGCCACAACATAGCAAAGAAGATAAGGAGCACCAGTGAACGACAACACAGACGACGACCGATACACTGTCACCCTCAAATATGGTGGCGACTACGCCGCACCCTGGACCGTCATTAGGGGAGACACCGCCAACCAGGTGAAACAGGCCATCATCGACCTGCTAGGCGGGCTCAAAGACAACACCGTCTCCGAGGATTGGGACCTAGCCACCCTGGTAGCATCCGCATCCATCATCCTCCAAGACCGATACAACCAGGCCGCCAAAGACTACGTAGACAACATCGCATCCAACGAAAACGAGATTATTATCGACCAGATCAACAAGGCCACTAGCAAGGCACAGCTAGCAGACCTCCTCAAACAATACAAAAAGACCATCACCAGCAACAGTGACGTGTCCGAAGCCTTCCGGAACAAGCGAAACAGCCTCACCCGATAAAACCAACACAAACCAACAAAAAGAAACAAACACAAACAGTAAAGGAAACACTAATGGGACTCGCCAACTACCACAACAACAGCAACAGCAGCAGCACCTTCTTCAACCCGTCCCGAAACCAGGACGCCACCGCCATCGCCTTCAAAGTCCACGACGTGGAACACAACACTGAAGGCTACGGTGGACAGACCGCCGACCGCATCTACGCCGATGTGACCATCTTCCACACCCTCGAGGATCTCAACAACGGCACCCCAGAAACCATACCCAACGCCATTATTGAGAAAGTGCGCGGCAGCAACGACCGCCCACACTCCATGATCCGCGAACTCGAAGCATACCTTGGCGAGGAACAGGCCTTCAAACTCGCCACCGTGCGCACCAAAAACGGATTCAACGCGGTCGTCCTCAAACCATTAGACGACGCCATCTACGACCTCGTAGCAGCCTACGTCGACCAGCGAGACAACCAGCCCAACACCACCGGCAGCGACGATGTAGACATCGACTCCATCTGACCATCCACCCAACCGACAGATAGATTAAGGCTCCGATGCTCTCTCTCCAACGATCCTTCGAGAGAGCCTCCCAAACAGCCGCCGAGCTGCCCCGCATACCACAACTAGCACCCCTGTACGACAACCAGGACATGCACATCCACAAAGGGGACCTAGTCATGATCGCGGGGCGCTCCGGCAGCCAAAAAAGCGGCCTAGCAATGTTCATCACAGCGATGCTCAACCAGCCCGCCCTCTACATATCAGGGGACATGACACCCTGGGAGGCCTCCACACGAATCATCTCCCTCAACACCCAACACACCACCACACAGATACAACACAACATCGACAACTACGGGCCAGAATACTATCGAGACAGCATCCACCACGGCCAACACATCACCTTCTCATTCCAGTCACCCATCACCTGGACCGACATCACCATGGAACTCCAAGCCTACATGGAAATGTGGAACACCTTCCCACCACTTATTGTCATCGACAACCTGATGGATATCCAAGACTGCGAATCCGACTATCAGGCCCAACAAGAAGCCATGCAATGGATCACAGCCTTAGGTAGGGATACTGGCTCCACCCTTATTGTCACCCACCACGCCACCGACAAAACCGGCTCCGACATAGAACACCCCCCAGCTAGGCGGGAAATCAAAAACGGCCTCTCCGAAAAACCACAACTCATCCTCGGAGTCTCCTTCTATGGTGGCGAAAACAACGGCAACGGCCTCACCATCCCCGCCGAGGCACGCATCGCCGTCCTGAAACAGCGCACCGGCAGATCCAGCCCAGACGGCACACGATACGAACGACTACGAGCCTACCCCGAATACACATTCTTCGGGCCCCTCGCCGAAAAACAGCCATGGAACATGACCCCAACACACAAAGGACTACCATGCCGACACAACAGGCACGCAACCGCAGGTCAGGAGCCGAATGGGAAACACGACTCCTCCACCAACTACGAGACACCGGCCATGATATAGAACGCCTCCACCTCAACGGCCGCGAAGACGAAGGCGACCTCATCCTCACAACCGGCCACAAAACCTATGTGATAGAAGCCAAAGCAGGACAGCAGCATCTCGCCCAATTCGTCAAAGAAGCAACCACCGAGGCACGCAACTACGAAACACACAGAAACAAACAAAACAATTCCACCATCGGACTCGTCATCATGAAACAGCGCAACAAACCCTGGAGCGAAGCCTATGTGGTATCAACCCTCAACGAGCTCCTCCCACACCTCTGACACCCGCCGCCTCCTCGACACCTACGAGATACGGTACAATCCGTCACGAAACGAGCAACACATCCTCTGCCCTCTCCACGACGACCACCAGCCCTCCATGAGCATCAACCTCGACAAGGGCCTCTGGTACTGCCACACATGCGGCATCGGAGGCGGACTCCACAAACTGCAACAACAACTCGAAGAAAGAAACCCGAATGTACGACAGCCTACAACCCTACAACCTTGCGGAACGCCGCCGAATCCAGAAAGCCTCAGCCCGCTACGAAACCCACCTCGAAAACATACTCGACCTCCTCTCAGCAAGAGGCATCAGCGAAGAAACAGCCCGGCTCCACCACCTTGGATACATCGATAACGACCCCATCCCAGGCCACGAAGACTACAACCAGTGCATCACCATCCCCTACATGTACCCCGATTGGGGCGGCCCAGCCGAAATACGAAAAATGCGTTTCCGCTGCTCACTCCCCCATGATTGCAAAACCCACAACCACCCCAAATACTTAACCCCGGCCGGGGACACAGGCTCCATCTACAACATGGCCGCCATGGCCACCCCGGCAGCCGAAATACACATCTGCGAAGGCGAATTCGACTCCATGATCCTCGAACAATGCGGATGGCCGGCCGTCGCCCTACCCGGCGCCACCTCGTGGCAAACCTTCTGGACCAAATTCTTCGAAGGCTACGACCACATCTACATCTGGTCAGACCCAGACAAGGCGGGCGACCAGATGGCCCAAACCCTCCAAACCGCACTGTCGCAAGCCACCCGTGTGCCCCTCACCCTCGGCGACGTCACAGACACCTACCTTCAGGCCGGCAAAAAAAGGTTGACACAAGCCCTCAACACAGTGCTACAATAAAACCAAACAAACAACCCCAACAAAGAAAGGCACAAAAAACATCATGGATCCCCTCGACACCTGCCCCATCCCCGGCCGCCGCGACACCTCCAAGGCCGCCAGGAGACGCACACGCCTCGCCATCTGTGCAGAAAAATGGGCCGACGGCGTGGACCCACTCCACATCATGCACACTTGGGGCACCACCTACGACGGGATGCGATCCATGATCCGCGCCAACCCCGACATCAAACTACCCGACGACATGGCCAAACGGTTACACAAAATCTGCCGGGAAGCCTACCCCAAAAACCAGCCCAACAGGCACCGAAGCGGATGGGACCAATACGAAAAAGACTACTACACCGAAGAAATACTCTTCCTCGACCAGTTCAACGTGCCAGCCATCGACATGCTCAAACGGCTCGACGTGTCATGGACCATGTGGAAACACATCATCAACGAGCAGCACCTGAAACGTTTACAGCAGGAAACCGACAACGCCTGCCAATGGGCCAACCTGCGAAAACAGCACCCCGACAAAACCGACCATGAAATCACCCAAATGATGTACAATAACCAAGTAACGTTCAGCAAGGTGATGAAAACCATACCCGCATAAACACCCACCACACCAGCACAGTATGTGCACACTCTTTCACACAGAGGAGGCATGATGATCACCACAACCCAACACGTGATCAACACAAACAGGAACAACAACGGCAAGTTTCCCGAGCACCTACGTGACGTCATGTGCGGCAAAACACTCAACCACACAGACGGAACCATCACGTGGTGCACACGCAAACCAGGACACGACGGCGACTGCCGCACAGGATGGCAGCCCACCACACAACCGATGGGACATCATGGCAACCAAAACTGAAACCCTTATTCAACGCTACGGCAACAAAGCCGCAGACGTGCTCGCCGACAGGTCTATACCCGCCTCGTGGCTAGCAAAACAGCTCACCCAGGCAGGATACCCCATCTCCGCCACCGTTATTAAAGACTATCGCCGCAAACAAGCCACCACAACCCAGCAAGAGGAGGATACCCGATGATAGACAATATAGACCGGCTCCTCACACAGCTAGCCAACCACGACAACGCCATCGACACCATCGACGACAATCTAGCCAATGGTACTGTACGCCGCACACGCATCTCCGAATGGACACTCCCCAACGGAGAAACAGGACGCTCAGTCCAAAAAATCATCGACCACCAACCCGCAACCGACCCCTACCCTGTAGACGAACTCGTCGATAAACTAGCCGAATGGACACCCCCCAAACCCCAACAGGCAAACACTACCGGTAGCGGCGATACGGCCTTCGTCATCGGGGCAGGCGACTTCCAAATCGGCAAAGGCATCCCCGGAGGAGAAACATCACACTTCGCCGACGACTACCTACACTCACTCGCCTCAGCTAAACACTACTGGCAACAAGCAGGACAGCCGCAACGAGTCCACATCGCCTTCCTCGGCGACATGATCGAAGGATACGTGTCACAAGGAGGCAACAACGCCTGGCGCACCCAAACACCCCTGACGGAACAAATCCGGTTGACACGCATGGCCATGATGCAACTCATCCACCAATTCGACCACTGCAACAACGTCACCATCACATCCATCCCCGGCAATCACGGTGAAGCCGTACGCTTCGGCAAAGGAGTCACCACCTACGACGACTCCTTCGACGTGGACTGCTGCCGCGCCATCGCAGAAGCCTACCAACTCAACAACCAATACCCCAACCTCCACTTTTATTTCCCCCAACGCGACGAAATGACCACCACCGTCGAAGTGGCCGGCACACAAATCCTCCACGCCCACGGACACCAATGGCGCAACAACCAACACTACGAATGGTGGCGCGGCCAAGAATTCCACAACGGCACCACATCCCACATCCTCATGGCCGGACACCGACACCACCTAGAAATCTCCGAACAAGGACAACGCACCTTCATCCAATGCCCATCCATGGAAGGCGAATCCACATGGTACCGGCACCGCACAGGCACCACCGGCCACCCCGGACTCGTGTGCTACACTATCAACAACAAAACACCAAACAACTACCAGATAGCAAGATGAAATAGTGCCATGAGTAGACGACCAACCAAAGTAGAACAAGCCACAACCGCCAACTGGGAATGGGCAACCACCCACCACCAACACCAGCTACACAAAGCCTGCACCACCACGGCACGCCACTACCCGGCTGTCAACCCCGACGACCTATATCAAGACTCTCTACTATATATTGCGGTGCGCAACCAATACCACCCGCTCACAGGCAACCAGTGGACCCAAATGTGCTATCGTGTAGCCCAACGACTAGCAAACAAAACCATACAACACCTAGACCTACCCAAACCAGTCCAAGAAATCACAGCCATAGCCGACAACCAAACCAGCAACTAAAAGGGAGAACACACACCATGGTCACCACCATCCTCGACGACGGAACCCAAACCACCAGGCTACAAACAGTAGGCGCCACCACCACCGCCATCATCACCAACACCGAAACACCCGAAACCATCACCGCCAAATACACCATCAGCAAAGACGGCACAGCCACCTACAGCATCAGCGGCAACACCTATTTAGGAGACCACCAACACATCATCAAACTCATGTACGACTACTGCCACTGCGTCGGACGATTCGACACCACCGGCACCAGCCAGCCAGACAACCTCGACAACCTCTTCAAGGGGTGACCAAGTGACCCGAACCTACACCACCGCCGACATCATCCAAGCCGCCCAATGGATCTGGAACGGCGGACCATGGAAACCGAGCGTGGAGCCGGGCATGCCACCCCCACCAACCGCGCCACAACACCACGGCAACAACATTGCCACCATGATCGACCTACAATTAGCGATAGACGACTACACCCTCACATGTGAACCCTCCAAACAGCGCAAACGGCTAGCCCGCCTGGCAGCCTTCCGTGAAGTATACGGGTATGACCAAACCTACTCGGTGGCAGCCCAACGACTCGGAGTCACCCGGCAAACCGTGAAACAGTGGGCAGACCAAACACTGATAACGTTAACCGAGTACGCAAACAGCACATACTACATGCCAGACGATAACGAAGGAATGGCATAACACGATGAACAACACAACCAACATCCTCTACACCGCCCTTAAAACAGCGGTACACCGAATCATCCAACAACAGCCCACCAACATGCAGCAGCTGCAAAACATTGTTGACAGTGTCGAAAACCAGTACCATATACCCATCTCACTCGACAACGTGAACCTCACCGTTCAAGAAGTCAGCCTCGACAACCTCACACTGGATCAGGACACGCTAGACGAGTGCAGCGAAATCCTGTGGTGCTGCGACAGTGCAGGATACCCAAACAACCATAGCAAACAGTAATCGCACCGCATAAACAAAAAGAGTGCCCCAGCAGCAGCCACCACACAATCGTGGCAGCACCGCTGGGGCACACATCTATGTTCACTTATCATTCAATCAGGCTCTACCGTGCCAACCTCCGACTCGGCGGCACGCCTCGGCTCATAGCCACCAAAACCATCCGCATCGTCTGCAGGCTCGATCATGCCAGGATCCGACACATCAACCATATGCGGCTCAACCATGCCCCCATCATTCGGTGGAACCAAACCCGCATCCACAACCGTGGTTTTAGGTTTGCCGGCCACAAACGCAGGGTTACCAAACGAGGTAGCCACCGACAGGACAGCAGCAACCGTTGCTGTAATCAACGCCGATTCCCACGGCAAACCGCGAAACGACTCCGCAGTATAGGTGACACCCGCAGTCACCCCAAGCACAGCCACAAACGTTTGAACAAAAGTTTTCAGGGCACGCTCTAACAGGCCCAACCAGAACTGTTTACCCATCACACATCACCATCACTTTTTCAACCGGTTCACGTCCGCCTCAAGCCGGGCAAGACGGCTGCGACACTCCAACACGTAATACCAGACACTCCACAGGGCATCCTTAGTACGCCACAGCTTCCCAGTTATCGGATTCTTCACCCACGACAAAGCCTCCACACGGCGCGCCAAGTCACCATTCTGAACCTGAACCACACCCACATCGTGATGCAGCTTATTCACCGACTGGGCCACCTGCCCAGACAACTGTTTAATCTGATTATGTAACGCTTTCACATCAGCCATACTCAACTCCTCACTACTTGAACCGCCGCCGTTGACGACGGCCATAAACCTGTCCCACGGAAACCACGGCCCCGGATCGTCATGATCCGACTGATGCCACGCATCCGTCACATCAGTGTGCCCGCAGATGCCCCGCCTACCGGCCTTCAAATCGGATACAGACAGTTTCCTTTTCGGAACACCATGCTTGTCACACAACTGCCGACACAACACCGCGGCACGCTCCACCGCGGGCCACACCTGCGGATCAAGCCACTGCTCCCTCGTGTAAGCATGGCCCGGCACACGGAACGAGGCGTGCGAACCCCCATCCGCGCAAATCTCTATACCCAAGCTATGCGGATTCGGCGGGGCATGCCACCCAATCGTAGACTCTGACAGGCACTGCACCGTCTCCCCAATATCACACACATAATGGGCAGAACCGCCCGCCGATGGGGACGCGAAATAGTTTGCTGTAGAAACAGCACGCCCCTTACGGGACGCAGACGGAAACCCCACATCCGGGCATGTCGCATGAATCACAACCCTGTTCACCGGACTATTAGAGCCGGCCGAGTGATGCGCTGCAGGAATAAACCTCACCGCATGTCACCACCAAACACTACTATCAACACCAGTAACACCCTTCCCTTGTCTTGTTCACCTACTGGATGATACGGTAACCACAGGTGACGGGGCCACACCCTCACAGGCCGCAGAACCCGATATGGTAGAGACTGTACCGTCACTATATTTCACAGCCAGGCGGCCCCCAGCACAGTACACCGATATCACCGAGCGCCCATCCTTACCATCCTTACCGTCCTTGCCATCCCGACCATTCGTGCCGTCAACACCGGCAGAACCCTGCGGACCCTGAGGCCCTACAGGGCCACGCTCACCCTGTGCACCGTCAGCGCCAGGGGGACCGGCAGGACCATCCTTACCATTCACACCGTCAGCACCTGCACGGCCCGGAACACCATCTTTACCATCAGCCCCATCAACACCGTCACGGCCGTCAGCGCCAGGCAGCCCTTGCGGGCCAGCCACACCATTCAAACCCGGAGAACCCTGCGGACCTACAGGCCCAACAACACCCGCCGAACCATCAACACCAGCCGGCCCCTGCGGGCCTTGCGGCCCCCGCACACCGGCAGGGCCAGGCACACCCTGCACACTCTGCTCAACACGCTGAGCATCCACACACAAGCCAGACTGGTGAAGACGCACCGACTCCCGTCCACCCTGGGCACACGCCTGCTTCACACGGGCAGCCAACCCTTTAGCGGCTGCACCATTCGACTGGGCTCGAGTCTGCTCCGAATCCCTTTGCGAAGCCACAGAACCATACCTTAAAGCACCCCCAGCCATCGCCACCAACAACACAAGCGACAGGAACAGCAGTATCAGGGAAGCCTTCTCAAACGAGCGGCGCTGCCGCTTCTCCTCCTCCAACTCCCTCACAATTCACCCCCCACCACCATCAACAGTATCCTTCAAAAACTCGGGCAAATCAGGCATCTTCACAGGCTCAACATCATCCGGCAGATTCGCGTTATAGCGGTGAACAATATGGCGAATATTCCACGTGTACTCTTCCATCGCATCAACCTGCGCAGACAACTGCCTAAGCCTCTTCTTCGACCTGTAAGTAACCGCCTGAATCGAACCAAGGACAGTAGCGATAGCGGTACAAATAGAGGCTACGAGTGTGGGTGTAAGCCATGACACTACAGCCCCCTACCACTACAACCACCACAACACGTCACATACCCGCAAGCCGCGCATTACACGCCGACAGCAATCCAATTAGCTATCGCAGGCACACCGTTAGGCTTAGACCCGTCATTCGTAATAAACGCTAAACTAAAATCCTTGGTAGTGATATTGTATGCTTTCACATCAATCTGGGTAGTGCCCCCAGCCGCCGTAGCCATAGACGCCACCACAACAGGCGCACTACCGAAGGGACGATCAAACGGGATCGTGTAAGCATACACATTCGAACCACCAAACATGATCTGCTTAGTGCCCGTCTCAATCCTCGGAGACAGGAGCATCCACTCGCCCGAATGGTTAGCCCACACAGCCCCCGAAGGCACCATCACCCGGTCACCCTCCATAGGGGTCGGGTCACACGCTGCAGACTCCCCAAACGCCACACGGGCCGCCACAGCACGCCTATCCAACTGCTGCTGCAACCCGTCAGACGACAACACCAAAGTAGCCAACAGCTGCTGATGGAACACGCCAGGCTCAGCCCTCAACACGTCACGGGCACGCTCCGAAGACCCGCCAGGAACAATCTCCAACTTCGCCGTATTCTCCTGCCAATCCCGAGACAGAACCACATAGTCGTACCTTGGCTTCCCCGGACCCGGAAGCGGCTCCGTCACCGTCTCAACACTATTCGACGTGCACATCACCCCGTGAGCCCACGCCTGCCCCGGCAGAACCTCACACAACACTGTGGCACCCTGAACAGTAGTGCCCACACGAAAATCATCCGGCCCTTTCACAGACGGCATATTACCCATCAGACCAGACATTTGAGCCCAATCATACTCGGTCAACACACCATCAAACCCTTTACACACAATACCCACAACACACCCCTAACAATTAGAACTTTTGCAAATCCCGCACACCCGCAGCCAAACCAGCCACACGCCGCGCCAACAAGGCCGACGGATTATCCTCATAATCCCCGGCGATCGGTGTCACTTTCGTCCACCCGTCACCAGGCGAATCACACTCCACATCAATCTGCCGCACAATCTCCGCAATAGGGCCCGAGCCCACATCCACATAGATAAGATCACCCGGCATCAGACGGCCGGGCCCAAACCGCAACACCTTCGACTCAGCCAGCTCAATCTTAAACCCCGACGTAGCCCCCGACTCAGCCAGCACCCGCTCAGCCTCATCGGCAAGAAACGCATCCTCATCCATGTTACGGGCATCCTTAAACACCTCTACACGATCAAACCACTCCCCCTCAGACAAGCTATCAACATCCTCACAAAACAGCCTATCCTTGCCCTCGCCGCGGCCACCAACCACCACCGACGTCGCCTTCGGGGCATCCCTCACATACTCCCACGACACAATCGAACCAGACTCGGCAGTCAACACATGCGTCCGGGTCACCGCCGGCACACAATCAAACAACAAACCACGCCGATCCAACTTCACATTCTCAAACTGCTTCACCGTGACAGTCATCCGAGCCCACGACAATATCGGCAACAGTTTGTCCGCAAACACGTGAAACC
>OJZN01000171.1_pt1 | contig 14039 bp, 16 predicted proteins | sample 1611231 | NCBI WGS metagenome assembly OJZN01 (sample SAMN04436719, study PRJEB24849) | human gut metagenome | biome: human gut; feature: NICU; material: stool | host: Homo sapiens | place: USA: Saint Louis, MO | collected 2010-10-03 | reverse complement strand
ACTTCTGCACCCCACTAAATGCTCTTTCGATATTCCCATATTCAGCAATTCCTTTTATTGTTTGGTTTCTTTTTTATCACGCTGGCTTTATATTAAGAAAATACAGCCCTTCAATAAACATAAATGTGTCGTTGTGTTTAATTACATTGATGCTTGCCGCTTCAATGGTCGAGGCTTTCTCTTTAAATTCATATACCGGATACGCGTTTTCTGTTTCGCAACTTAAAGCCAGCTCGATTGGTATGTCTCTTGGCATTTGCCTACTAATCTATGCCTCAATTGAAAGAATTAATGCTCCGAATGTGCTATGCGATGTAGGACTGGCAAGCTATGGAATTTACCTTTCACATATTCTCATCATGAGAATAATGTACAAGATAACGGAAGTTTCAGGCCTCGTTCCGACAAGTAAGATTTTCTATAGCTTAATCATCGCAATAACCACATTACTTGCAACATATTTAATGTGTTCAATCATTAAGCTAATATCAAAAAATAATTCTAAATATATTCTTGGTTACTAATTAAAGGCCGCTCACGCGGCCTGATCTTAGCTGATTGTTTTAACGGCCTTCCCACATTCCTGATGCGATTGCCAAATCAAATCCACCGTCTATAAGCGCTCCAGAACCGTCTCTAACTCGAACATCCAGGATGGTTGGACTTATCTTCACTACATCAACCCTGTACCCTGTTGTTCTACCCATCGCGGTAACCACAAAGCTGTTTATATCTACTCCTAATGAGTAGCTACTGGTTACCCTGTACGCCCCGGTATTTGTTTTTGCGCTAGTAATCCACTGTGGTGATTTAATAATATTACCATCAGAACCAACGGTAACTATGATAGTTCCTGATGATGATATAATACCATTACTCATATTATCCTTGGTGCCGAAAATGCACGTATCCAACCCATTGACTCTCAGGAATGATTGAGCATAGATTACTGGCTCACTTGATTTTGCCACATACCCTCCAGAGGTTTGAGTGTAGAAAAAACATCCGCTGAAGTTTAAAATAACAGGTCCGCCGCCTGTACTTCTAGGCATAATGACATATTTACAACCCTTACCCCTTGCGTTACCCCTTCCAAAAACGCAATTTCTGAAATTAACAATCAGCGGTGATGCGGTTGCGTTGTTAAACTCAAAGTCCGCATAACCTTCGTTGCCCTCAACATAGCAATCATTAAAATTAATAGTTGATATTGGCTCCACTACATTAAGACTAACATTTCCTGTTAAATCAGTTCCACCAGCATCATTAGCACCCCAACCATTATTTTCAAAATCACAATTGTCGAATGTAACCCGAGTCCCTGCATCTCCCAAAACTGCATAACGATAGTTAGAGCCAAACTTCATGCTACTAAATCTGTTGGCATTCATAGGGGAATTCAACCCAGTCGTCATATACAGACCAGTTTCATTGTAATCAATAACACAATCATATAGATCGCTTACCAAAATTCCTTTTAGCGCTATTGCTACCCTGTTCCTACGAATTCTTAGATTTCTTGCATTTACGTTAATGGCGTTGTTTAGAATTAAACCGCGCCCAGTATTTGCAGTGCCGTAAACACAGAAATCCTGAAAACGCATTCCACTGAAAATACCCTGCCCGATCTTAGCAGGGTCTGAATAGTCATTTCCTGTGAAAGTAAAAAAGTCAATGTTGTTAGTATTGAATGTTGTGTTATGTTGAGATTGACCAACCAGATCGAATCGTGAACTACGACGGCCAGGATTAGGGAAGTTGGCTCCAGTGAAATCAACGACTATTGGCGTCGTTGAATTATATTGCCCATCCTTAACCTCAATCTTTCCACCATTGTTTACCGCGTTTTGCAACGGCGTAGAGATATCAGTGCCGTCTTTGACACCCCACCAGGCAGCCATTTTTGCGCCATCATACGAACGTTTCCAGCGGCGGCCGGCAGCATCAATTAATACAGTGCCGTCATCATCTGCAGTCGTCATGTCAGAAGCATCCAGGAAGAACCAGCCTTCCCCTCCGTCTCTATTGGCTGACCGACCAAGGCATTTAATCTGATTTCCGGTTACGTTGGATGCGCGAATTTGTGCGTAGGTTGCTCCGCCAACCAAAGATTCACCATCTGTGCGACCCAACATACTTCGCAATGCAGAATCGCCAACGCTAATCCAGGCCCCAACGCCAGTGCCTCCTGTTGATGAAGGAGTTGAGCCATTAGGAACAATCTTCCCGGATGGCAAGAAAGAACCATCCCAGCGATAGTATTCTCCGTCAGTGGTATCTTTTAAAATCTGATTGGGGAGCGTTAACGTTGCCCCTGCCTGGAATGTACCTACAGGGATCCACCCATACTGAGCAATAGCCTGCTGCGCGAGCCAGCGCAAACCTTCAATGGTGTAATGCTCGTTACCAAACCGGTCAATATAAGTATTAACAAGCGAGGTAACAAACTCGTCAATTTTACCGGCGTTAAACTTCAGATCGCGCGGCGATTCACTTGGAACAGGCAAGTTGGTAGGTTGAGTAGCCATATTTATTCCATAAAAAAACCCGGCGCGGTGGCCGGGTTGTGATGGTCGGGATAGGTCTTATTGGTAAATCAGATCGCTATACTCAGAGAGGGTTAAGGCGGTGCTTCCCTTGCCGTCTGGCTGCTTGGCAGTGATGGTCCACTGCCCTGCATCAAGCTCCTGTGACGTAGCAATGACGTACCGGGAAGGAGACTGGACGTCTACACCGTCGAACAGATTCAGGTCAATGTCTGGAATGGCAGCAGTAAATCCAAACGCGGTGTCAGTGCGAGGATATGCCGGGTATCTGGCTGTGGTAGCGCCCGTTGAATCCGTGACCTGTACAAACATAGTCCCGGAGAAGTTGATACGCTCACTCGTCTCGAAGTCATTGCCGACCCGTGAAACGATATAGCCCGCCTGCTGGTTGGTGTCATATGTATCCGGCACCTGAACCATGTCGCCAATATTAACCCACTCTCCATCTGCCATTGCTGTAATAGCCATAGTCATACGGGAGAAGATGAGCCTCTTGCACTCGCGCAGCGCCCGCTCGTCCGCCTGAAATCTGTTCCTGACGTAGAGCATTTCGAACTTCTTCGCTTTGGCCGGCGATCCTTCAATGATGGAATTGCCGGATATCCGGTACCGGACAAAGTCCTGCTTATTGGTGTCCGGGTTACGATACTGCACTTCTACGCCGTCATATCCGCCAGGAAGCGTCATGTCGTAAGATAGCGAGTAACCATCTGGCTTTGTGTTTGAGCGGTTGAATATCGTGGCCGCAGACGTTTTTCTGCTGTCTCGAGTGAATGACAGTACTCCGTTATCGTCATAAACGGACACGCTGGCAGCGTCACAGATGGTCTCCATCCGCGAGCCGAGAGACACATCCTCATCGTCAAATGTGTAATCGAAGTATCCGAGTCGTGGATCGATGGCGTCTATCTCAGCCTGAATCTGGTACAAGCCGAAGATATCAATGCTGGATACCGGTTGCTGCCCGACAACGAGCCAGTTAAACAGGGCGATATCAGCAAATTTCCGTGATGGCCGGAGCGTGTAATCTACCTGCTGCGTCGTCATGTTATAGCTGATGACGTGGCGGGTGATCAGCGCGTTATATTTCCTGTCGCGCCCGCTCGTGGCATTTTCAGTGGCCCGAACCTTTACCATTACCAGCGAATCTTCAGCGTGAACGACGTTTGTCCTCACGTTAACCGCATGGATTTCTTCAACCTGAAGCTTACTGGCATCACTGCTGTTATCAGTCCTCTGGAAGGTGATTGCATAGCGCCCATACCCACCAGCAGGAATTAGCTTATCAGTCCTGTTAAACGTCTCAGACATGTAGTCATGAGGCGTTGTCTGGCGGTAAGTAAACACCTGTTCGGTTCCGGGGATCTGATTATTGCTGTCGTCGACTTTCCAGATTGTCACCTTCCAGTTTGTTTCGCTGTTACCGCCGAGACCGGACTGCGTGTGAAGCCATAACTGGCTTGATGCAATCGGCGAGAAAAACGGCCCCACTATCAGCGCAGCGTTATCATTTAGGATGAACTTCGTCGTATTGATGGTTGCATCCTGAATGGGGATGGCTGGTCCATTCAGACGGTCAAATGTGAAGGTGTAATAATAGGTCGGGTTAACCACTGCTCCATCGTTTGTTTCCTGAAACTGTATCAGCCTGCCAGAAAGAGTTACGTCTTCCGTTCTGGTGCCGCCAGTGATTGGATACGTCACATTAATGGTGAATGTCACCGGGTGCGGGAAAGTCAGATCGGCAAAGTAATCGAAAGATGCCTGCTTCACGATTTTCATCGCTATCTGGCCCCCGGCATAAACACCGCTTATAACAGTGTTTGCAGTGGCCGTTTCGACCGGGAAATCACCGCTCTCGTTTAACCCTGGCACTTCCTGCCCGTCAACGTCATCGAAATGGTAGCCTTCATTCACTACCGGGATAACGTCACCTGGCTGGTAAATGGTGTAGTTCGCCCCGGCCATTGAACCGAGATTTGACTCTGAGAAACGCACAGACGTAACGTCGTATTTACCGAGCCCGAACACCATCAGTTCCGTGATGTATTTCAGGTTGCTGATATATTCGAACAGCGATTCCTGAGCCAGATCCGGGAAAGAACGTACCTGTCCGAAGTTATCAGGCTTGGCTTCTCCATTACGCGCAATGTTGGTCTGGCCTTTCAGGCTGTTGTTAGGCGATGTTTTGCTGTTACCGCCGGCTGCGCCCGCATTTGCTTTCGGCATCAGCCCGGAAAGTACTTTCTGCGTAAACTTGATCGGGTTGAGGTGCTCGAGTGGGTTCAGGATGGTACCAATCAGACCACCGCTTTTGGGTTGGTCAAAAATGACTACCCGGTCATTTTCCTGAAGAACAAAGCTCAGTTCTTCTTCAGGCTGCAGTTCCTTGCCGTTAACGTTGATGCGGATATCGCGGTGGAAGCTTTCCTGCGTTAGCCAGTCATAAAACACCGTCCCTGCTTCAACTTCCGCCCTGTCCTTCGGCATCCCCGGGACGCGCTGAATTTCGATTACCGGCATACTGGTAAAACTCCACTCTGGTGAATAGCTTCTGAATTGTCCGTATCGCGTCAAATCTGACGTGCCCGTTTTCCCCTCGGCTGTGCAGCGCCCGGCCGTCCAGTATTAGCCCAACATGCACGGGCTGACTGCCAACCCAGGCCACGAAGATCCCTTCATCGCAAAATGTTTCGCTTCGCTCATGAAGTCGCGCCCGGATTCGTAGTCCGCGGTCTGGTGTACCTCGATGCCGATAACATGCCGGTAATACATCACCACCAGACCCCAGCAGTCTGCTGCGTCGAAACTGCACGCCCGGTTACTCCATGGCACGCCCTCAATTTGAGAAATAAACTCGTCTCTATGCATTCTGAAGCCCCGGGTATTCTTCGACGGTATACAGACGACCAACGTTCCGATTTAGCGGATTAATTCGCGTGAGGCTGCATGTGACGTCCTTGTCATCCATCGAGCAGTCATTGACATAGAGCGTCCATGACTTGATAGCCGTGCTCATGTCAGCAGCGTCAAACTGTTGATAGGTAGCAGAGATCGGCGTGATGCGCGAGTGCGCCTTCCAGAGTTTCAACTTCTGCTTAAAGTCCTGCGCCAGGCGGCTAAATTTAACCGTGCTGTCGAGTACCGGCGTATTACTTTGCTGGCTCTCCGTAAGCTCCATCCGGCATGGAGTGAACACCTGACCGCCGAGCGTTTTGGGGAATATCTGGTTGTTCACCAGACGCACATATCCAAAGGTCTCGTTGTAGAAGGTGATCGTCTCGTAAAGTATCCGGTTCGGTCTCTGGCTCTGAAATTCTCTCAGTGTAGGCATTACGGAACCCTCGGCAGGCTTTCCTGGTCACGTCCATCCGGGTAACCGGTGACGAGGATATCGAGCCATGAACCCCACGGCGGAGGAAGCTCGACAATAATGTCGTCAAACTCATCATCTGAGTTAACCAGTTCTCGCGCGACGACATCACCGCTCCAGGTAAAAATGGAGCCGGACTGCGACCATGTCGGCCAGGAAAGGAAATGTAGCTCCTGAACTTCAAGGCCTGCGTCGCCAGTACCGGTACCGAGGCGCATCGTGAACCACTGATTGCAGTTATCGAGGTAATTCGGGCTCCGCAACCACTGCATGAAAGCCCGGTGCTGATCCCTGGTGAAAATCCACGTAAGAGAGAAAGTGGTTTTCAGGTCATCGGTGAGCTTCTGAAATATTGGCGCGCCGACCGACGGCTGGTCCGTCCGAAACCCGGTATCGGTCGACGGCGTTTTTCCTTTTTGCGCCAGGGGGAGCCAGTCAGGATATGGAATAGGCATAGTTAGCTCCTTGCCTTACGTGGTGCCTGGTGATTTCGCTGTATGGCCTGACTGGCAGGACCACCGTTATCGAGGTCATAGACGAATGCATCCACCGTCCAACCTCCATTTCCGTCTGGTGTTGCCTGCGCATCTACGTTTGACGACGTATAGTTGTTGATATTGACCACTACTCCACCACCTCCGCCATTCGTCAGATCCTTATTGCTAATCACCTTTCCGTTGTCGCCGGGGATCATGTACTGACTGCCATTGCTGGCCTGGTAGATTTCAGGCATGCCGCCCTCGCCTACCTGGTACATAGAGCCTGCTGATACAGGACCGCCATTTTTACGCTTACCTGCAATAACGGCACCGATACCAATGGCCGCAGCACCACCGAACGAGCCGATAGATGCGACGATTGCTGCAGGCGTCCACGCAGCAGTGGTAGCCGCTGCAGAAGAAACGCTCGCTGCGGTAGTCGTAGCCGTACCAGCCACAGCCGCCGAAGTTGTAGCTGCAGTAGCGGCTATCTGTGCGCTGCTGCCAGTTACTGCGGCCTTCACCCACTCCATGCCCATCTGTACGAACGTATTTACGACGCTGTTTAGCACAGTGCTACCGATGGATTGCAGAGCTTCAGAAGCTGACATGCTGCCAGTAATAATGCCTGTCAGGGCATTTGATGCGTTGTTACCGAATGCTTCAAAGGCTGCAGATGCTGCCTGCGTAGCAAGGTTTTGCTGAGACCACTCTTCCCACATGGCAGCATTACGCTGGTCCCGGTACTGCTGTTCAATCGCAGCACGGGCAGCTTCTGCCTCGCCAATTTTTTGCGGGTATAACTGGGCATATAACTGGATGTCAGCGATGTCTTTCTGATACTGGCTATCAAGGCCGGCGGTTTTGCTGGTCTTACCCTGGATCGAGCTGAATTTGTTAGCAGCTTCAGTGCGCTCCCGCTCTGCTTTGGCCTGCTCGCGCAGTGCATTCGCATTATCCCAGGCTTTTCCTGCCAGTTGCCCGGCGAGCATGATTTGCTCTTGCGAAGCAGTATTACCGAGAGACTGCTGTGCGTTCAGTACGGCCTGCGCGCGCGACAGTTCGCCTACACTGTCCGCAGACAGCTCGGCCTTTTGCTTCAGTTCATCCAGTTTTTGGTTAACGGACTCCTGTGCTTTGGCGTATTGCTCAGCATCTTTCTGCGCTGCGGACTTCCCGCCTTTTGCCTTGCTTCCCACGGTAGTTCCGGTGGTCTTTATCTCGATCGGCTTTGTGTTAGCTGCAGTTTTCGAGGCTTTCGTGACAGCATCCAGATCGCCAACCAGCATGGCGGCTTTATTACTCAGGCCAGCCAGCGCTTTGTTTTGGGCTTCCCACCCGTCCAGACCGAGCCATGACCATGTGCGGGCCCGGCGCGTGAACATTTCCGCGGTACTGTTCAGATCTGAGATCTGTGAATCGGCAGAGATGGCTTTGCCGGCAAGTCTGTCCAGCGCAGCCGTCAGAGAGTCAATCACGGCCACTATGCCAGAGCTTGCGCCAGTTGCCTGGTTAACTGAGTCGATCATCGACAGGAACGAGTTGGTTAAAGCAGTGTTTGCCTGTGAGAGCGTACGCGGTAGCTTCTCGAACTCAGCATTGACTGAACCGGTTTGTTTCTGAATGGCGTTTAGCGCGTCCTCAGCGGTTAGTTTCCCGTCCAGCATAAGTTGACGTAACTGTCCAATGCTGACACCCATTCCCGCGGCGATCTGGCGTGCCAGTTCAGGCATCTGCTCAAGGATGGAGTTGAATTCCTCAGCGCGGACCGTGCCAGAAGATATCGACTGTCCGAACTGGCGGAGCGCATTAGCCATTTCCTCTGATGAGGATCCGCCGATGCGCCCGATTTTCTGAAGCGTCTCGGTCAACTGTAAAATCTGACCGTTTGTCGCACCGGTATCGCGCAACGCTGTGCTCAGGGTTTCCCAAAGCTTTTCCGTGTCCTGAAGCGACCCGCCTGTAGATGAGCTGATACGCATCAGACTTTGCATCGTCTGTGAAGCCGCGGCGGCGCTACCGGTTAGTCGTTCAATTCGCGCATTCAACTGACTCATGTTGTCAGCAGCGACAAGGAATGCCTTTCCCCAGTCAACAACGAGCGAAGCTGCAATGGCACCTGCTACGCGGTTGATATTCGTCTGCAGCTCATCCATCTTTTTGGCTGCATTCGTGGCAGAGTTGCCAATAGAGTCGAGCGACTTATTGGCCTTTCCCTGCGCCTTCAGCAAGCCAGAAACATCGGCTTCGATGTCGTAATAAATCTCGCCTGCTTTTTCAGACATCAGTTTTCTCCGGGCATAAAAAAACCCACCGTGTGGTGGGTTAGTTATTGGTGTCGTTTATTGACATCGTTCGGTATAGTCTGGCGGTGGTGGTGTATCTCTTGAGCTCAGGAAATGATCGCCTAGCGTATAGTCGACACCTTTTGAGAACATACCTTTCGATTTCATGATCAGCTCAACGTAGAACGGGTGAAATCCGGCATATGCACCGAAACCATTCTTGCCGTTTATCTCGCCACAAACTACAGCGATGAAGCCACCATCGTCGGAGTCTGTCATCCTGGCAACCTTCATATTGCGAAACTGAGCACTTGAAGGATCAAGCAGGTTAGCGGACACCTCGGATTGCGCCAGAGAGATTGCCTTTTCCTCGCCAGGCTTACAGGCAGCCAGAAGAAGTGTAATCGCCAATGCCAACAGTATTTTTTTCACTCTTATCCCCTGAGTTTTATTTCTGAGCCATCTTACGCCAGGCCTGGCGAGTAAGGTATATCCATTATTAACTCAGGCTGCTGTCTTTGCTGATTTTTCGCGCTCAATCATTTCCTGCCACCGGCGTTCATCATCATCCATAACCGCGTCATACTCTTCCCTGGTGAAGCCTTTCTGGTCCGGGTATTTGGCGTTCAGCATCATGGCGAATTCGGTCATGGTTAGATCCATAGCCTCTTCCTTGCTGATTCCAAAATGATTGCGGGCGGCCATGATGTATTCAGTCGCATGAAACTCAGAAGTTGTTTCCTTACTTTCGTTCTTCTGCAGCGTCCTGACCCTGGCCCGTCCAATAATGCCGTGCATCATCAACGACTGAGCTATGAGAATGAGGTTCTCAGGAGGTAGCGAACCGCGGTGCCATACAAATGTACGTCGTCCAGTACGGGATAGTTCATGCCATCCAGTAAGTTCAGAAACATCCTCATCGCAGCAAGACTGGATGACGTTGATCGCGGAGAGTAAAGTTTCACGTAGAAACGCCGCTGAACCTGCAGCTTCAAGCGCCCATCGAGGATGCGTTACGTCTCCAAAGTAGTGGGCGTAAAATCTGCGCTGATGCTCAGGTATAGCGCTGTGAATTTCTCGCGCTGCCTCAAGCATTTTCGCCACGTCATCATTGAAGAGTGCATAAAACGTGCGGACGATATGCTCTGGCTCGCCTATCCGCGTCATGTTACGGAACGACGGCCGGAAGAAAAACTCACGCTCGCCAGCGCCGATAACGCACTCGCCAATTTCTTTCAAAGGGGTCATATCGCTCTCCATAATCAGTATCAAGGGCAGCACGCCGCCCTTTGTAGTGATTACGGTGCGGCAGTTACGGTAACAGCGCAGGTGTCAGTAAAGTCACCGTCAGCCGTAGTTGCCGTAATAGTCGCGGTACCAGCAGCAACGGCAGTAACCAGGCCGGTTGAACTGACTGTCGCGATGGAAGGCGCCGAGGTCGTCCATGTGATCGACTTATTCGTTGCATCAACTGGCTGAACTGCGCCGCTGAGTTGCTGGGTTGCCCCGACGACCAGAGAAGCAGTTGCCGGGGATACTTCCACACCGGTCGCCGCGATCGAATCAGCAACTTCAAACACAACGGTGTCAGCGTCGTAGACTTTCCACTCTCCGGAGAAGGTTGAGATATCGTTGGTACCGAAATCAGCAGACCATGAAGTGGTGTTCATGTACCCCTGGATATAAGTACCGGCGTTCTCACCCGCGAAGTCAAAGCGAACCCAGAGATTCGGCTGTCGACCGGCCTGGACTTCATCGAAAATATATTTCGAAAGCCTGAAAGCGCCGATCTCGTTGTCTTTATCAGACTTTCGAAGCTCCCCTTCACCGGAGATCGTCAGATCCATGTTGTTGACCAGGTTCTCCACCAGCCCTTTAGCATCATCTGCCTCAGAGTTGATGGTGTTCATCGAATAGTCGATGCCCTTGGTCGTCATAGCGCCGAGACGCTTCCACTCGGAAAGCGCTGGCACTGCGTCGGGGCAGCCAAAGGCCATGCGTAGCACAGCTACTTTCCCGATCAGCTTGCCAAAATCATTAGCACAGCCTTGCATGTGTACCTCTCAAATAAAAAAAGGCCGCCGGATGGCAGCCTGATGGGTTGGTGATGGGGGTTATTCGCCGTATACGCACATAAACTGAAGCCGGAAGACCAGGCGGCCCTCTTCGGTCGGGATGGGTGCCGGCATGTTACCGAGGTTTTGAATCAGGCCAAGGCATTCATCAGTAATGTCGTTCTGTTCGACATAATTGATGATTTCCTGAGCCTTCTCTGCTGCTGCGCGTCGCTTGTCCTTGGCGGAGATGATATCCACCAGCACGTAGTGGTCAGACCCGAGGTCATTTCGGATGTCGGTACCGCCGTTGGGCCGGAACACGATGAATGCGTCAGATAACTTCGTTGTATCGTCCCACGCCAACAACTGAACAATGAAGCCAGTGGTAAGCCCGGCATCAACGAAATATTTACGCACGCGCTCGTACATGGCTGGTGTCATACTGAAAGCTCCTTGCGCATCACGGCATCAATCTGACTGCGGGTGTCTTCAAAGCCTTTGGTTAAAAACTCCTTCCTGGCCGTCGCCCGGCGGAAGTTCTGAGGCACGCTTGGGTCATGGACGTATGCAGCATAGTCAGCTGAATAGCCCACCCGGCCCGTCACACGAGTGCCATTTATAGTGATCTCGCGGAACTGGCTATTGATGAGTGTTGAAGTATCGATCGGGGTATAGAGCGCAGCCTGAGAACCGCCGATAATCAAAACTGATTGCATAGCCCTGACAACCTTCCGCCCCTGAATATCACCAACCAGAGCATTCAGGTTTTTCTTCGCCTGGCTGATGCCCTTCACTTTGATGCCCATTGCTTTCTCCAGGCAATAAAAAAACCCCGCCTGAGCGAGGTTTGGTTTTATTGAAAGTTGAATCAAAAAGGGAGCATTGCGCGGATTTCAGTGTGCCAGTTATGAAATGCAGGAAGGTCATCTAATAACCAGAATCCAAATCCAATCATTACAACGCCTATAATCATTTGAGCAATAACGCTGAACCAGTATTCAATAGGTTTGCTGTCTTTATGGATGTACTCCTTTCGCGTCGTCCCCTTAAATGTCTTTGTGTAGACACCTCGTCGCAAAAAGATAATCGACTGAACAAACGCAAAGGGGCCGGTCAGAAAAATTCCACATACCGCAAGCCAATATTGAAAGCCCATCACCTGTCATTCCATTTAATGTTTTGGGCCATTATTGCACAGGTTTATCAGACTCCTGTAAGGATGGCGTAATCATCCGCCAGGCGCTCGAACGTATCGGCGTAGCGGATAACCTGCCGCACCTCATCGGCACCGGCCACAACCGGGTCAGCTTCGGTCGATACGCCAATCAGCAGATAATCACCGGCGGCCGCCAGCGCAAACTCCGTCCAGACGGTATTCTTCACGACGATTTCAGCACCCAGGCTGGCTAACTTCTTACTGAGTCCGCCCTCGTAGTCACAGAGGATTTGCTCAGGCTCGGCATAGCCAAGCGGATCGCCGTATTCGTCATTGCCTTCCAGCTTTCGCCAGATGGTCGCCGTGGCTGTGTATGACCAGTTTGCTACCGATGACATCAGCCCTCCTTCCAGCGCAGCACCTTGGCGCCGGTCGCCCGGATGCGCTCACAGTTGATGTGCCACTCGCCGTCCGATTTAACATAGCCGGTAGTCTCCCGCCCGGTGTCAGTCATAACCCAGACGCGGGTGAACGAACGCGGCAGCTCGTGCTTAACTGATTTGTACGTCATGACTCTGCACCTACCACTGTGAAGCCGGTAAGTTTTCCGTCATCGTCATACACAGCTGCGGCTCGACCAGTTCCATGCTTAGACATAGCGTTCATGAAACCGACAACACCCATGGTTATGACGCCATCTTGAGACTGTGAGCAGACAAAGGGAATATCGCTACCGAGGAACGCGTCGTTGCATACCACCCGGTGATTGATCAGTTCAGCAGCAGCCACAGGGTCAGTCGCGAATAACTGGTTCAGCAGCTCGGCAATTTGTCTTGCTTCCAACATGTTATTTACTCCCATTACACATGCAGCCGCCCTTCCCGATCCAGATACCAGCGAATGCCGGGGCGGCGGTAGGGTCAGCAGGAATAAGGGCAGTGGCGCAGCCGTGCTTATCCAGCCCGCGCAGCAGGTTAACCGAGGCCTTCCAGCGATCGGTGAACGACTGGTATCGGAACGAGCGCGATGCACCACTCGGAGCCGTCTGGCTGGAGATGTACTTATCCCCCTGCCCGAGCCCCATAAGCGCGAGCAGATAGAGCTGAATCAGCAGCGCTGTCGATGCCGGATAATGCGCATCGAGACACTCCTGAATACTGTTGGCCTGGTCTACGAGAGCCTGAAGAACAAAATCGGGAATGGTAATTCCCTGGCTCTCCAGATACTCCTTCGCCTGTTCGAGAGTTACCATTATCGACTCCGTGAAATACCCCGCCGGAGCGGGGCATAAAAAAACCGCCTTAGCGGCGGCTGTTATTCAGCAGGGAAAAGCTTTTCGAGTTCGCCATCCGGCAACAGCTCACTGAGCTTTTCAGCGCCAAGGTTGCCTTTGAACTCGATGCCGAGTTCAGTCAGACGAGCCTGGATAACCTCTTTGCGGGATTTCTCACCGGTACCGGCGTCAGGCGTCGACGGGGTAAGTTCTCCGCTTGCCTCACTATTCATGAGCCGGACGTTAGACTTCAGCGCCGGGTGAAGCTCTTTCAACTCCACCACCTGCCCTACCTTCACGCCGAACCAAGGGCGCACTACTTCGTATTTAGCCATGCTGTTTCCTTACGCCAGGTTAGCGCCGTAGACAACGCCAGACAGGCCCTGATCGTCTGCGGTGATTTGCAGGCCTTCAGCAGACATAATCTGGAAGTTGTAGTTAACGTTAGGCAGTGGACGCGGCAGCGGAACTACACCGACAGCCATACCAACCAGTGGAGAGATCACGTCACGGCGACGTACGTACGCGATAAACTCGTTACCGGTCAGCGCGAAGCTCATGCGGATTTCTTTCACCGGTGCGAACGGCAGCACCGCCTGCAGTACAGTTCCGCTAACAACGCCGTTAACCACGTACGGCTGAGCCAGGTTTGCCCAGATTTCTGGAGAGACCCACATCACATCGTATGCGGCGACTTTGTTAGTGCGCGCGGTGGTGCCAAATGCGCCTTTACCGAAGAACGCAAAGATCGCGGTCATGTCAGCGGTGGTCAGGTCGATATTCGCGCCACCAGCACCAGACCCGAGGTTAATCTTCTTGGTGTTGCGGTGGTTCTTGATGCCCTGAGCTGGGTAGGACTGAACCTGAATT
>OJZN01000150.1_pt1 | contig 14889 bp, 14 predicted proteins | sample 1611231 | NCBI WGS metagenome assembly OJZN01 (sample SAMN04436719, study PRJEB24849) | human gut metagenome | biome: human gut; feature: NICU; material: stool | host: Homo sapiens | place: USA: Saint Louis, MO | collected 2010-10-03 | reverse complement strand
CTTTATTTCAGTCTTAAAATTGAGGTGCCCGCCCACTACTGCGTTGCGCCAGGGATGCCCTGCATTCCACGCTCGCTCTTCTTGCTATGTTGCCGGTACGTCAGGAGCCGACTTCAATTCACAACGCCACGCCGGATTACACAGCATGCTACCGTCGGTATCGCATGCCTGAGTGTCCCGGGAAAGGGGCTTATCGGTATAATGAAAACACAGGAACAGACAGTAGTCACTAACACGACATCAGGGTATTAACAGGCTTTCCGGCCAGTCCTGGGTTATCTCTTCGGAACAGATTCAATAAGCCGGAAGACCGCCGTCCGCACCAGCTCAACATGTGCAATTTCTGTGTCACCTGCTCTGCCCTGTTGAGCAAATGATAGCCTGTTCCACCTCAACGTAAAAAGGAATATTACGCATGGGAAGTAATGCTGGCTAATTCTCTTCTGAAGTTCTACACAAATTAGAGCCACATGGAAATGCGTTAAACCACACAAAAAATCAAGAAGAACTGATATTTCGTTGCAATGATAAAAACACTTATTTTCTTTCAAAAAGTGAGCCAGCTTAAAGGAGACTTTTATGACTTTTATACACAGCCGCATGCATCTGACAGCAGATAGTATCGTTTCTGTATACAGCACCCATGAAAGCAATATTTTATTGCTTGATGATGAAAATTACAGCGCTTATCGCTGCAGGGACCAGTTTATTTACCATGGGGGTTTTTACAGGAATTTCCCGGCTAAAATTTCAATACCATACACTGGAAACTGGAATATCATTTTAGCATTACCATCAGAGCACATTACAAAAATACGCCACTCAATTAACATTATCCCTGCATGATAATTCTGCTTTAGCTTGATGCAATGCCTCTTCAAGGGCGGCAACAATCCTATCCTGAGTTCCGTCCTTTTTATACTTCTCTGAAGTCATACCTTCCCCTGCTATAGCATCTCTAAACCAAATCACTTCATCAAAATCTTCAACTGAGACTTTCATTAGTCACCTAAATAAATTTTTACTTAAATAATTAACAACAGACCAAGTCTTTGTTAATGCTGATGAGCATATAAAAAACACTATAGCAACATGGAAACCCTCTCTTGAATAATAATCTGCAACCCTAACAGAACACAGTTTTAAAAATATCAAAGAGTTCACCACTCTAAAACCCAAATAATTTAACAATAAAAATCATTAATCATCGCTCATATCTCTTAAATAATAATCCATTAAATTGTTGTGATGCCGGGTGCTTCCCGGTGAGCTTTACAGCCCGCATAATTGACGTTAACTTTTTTGCTTATGCCCCTCCGCTAGGGGGATTCATCACAACAGGGAAATACACTAAATCCATAGGGTCCATTATCATTATCAATGTACTTTCCTGTTATTGAATACTGACACCTGCATCCAGAAATAGGCTGGCACGTGATAAAAATCAGTTATTCTGTTTACGAAACCAATGTATGAGAGATAGTGAAAACGAAAAATCGTTTTAGCAACCTAAAACTAACAAATTGTTACCATAATTATCTCCCTTCACACCTGCACTTAGCCTGTAATGATTTTAGCCAAACGCCCGCTTAGCAACCGTAATGACTTTTTAGTGACGATACGGAGGCCATTAACTACAGTAAAAAAACATATTGTTACGGGACTGCACCCTTGTCATGTTTAACACTCTTAGTACGTGATTTGTATCTATGGCATTCGATATAATCTCAGGGTAACCAAGTCGTAACTTGACCAGAATGAGATCTCAGGCCGCGTTTAATAAATATTAAAGTATTATTTATAAATCTATTAAAAAGACACTGGATAAAAAGCATTATTTTGATTTGGTTTTGGAAATGTTTAACTGTCCGTTTGTATAGAGTTACGACTGATTTAAGTCTATTGCGTTTTATAACTAACTGCCGTTACATCTCTTTGATGGTAGTATTTTTTAATTTCCCCTGGCGATTGCGCTTACATTTTGAAAAGGAAATGCCATGTTTGATTTATTAAAAGCTTTAAGTCTGGGACTGATTGTTCTACTTCCCCTCGCAAATCCACTTACTACTGTCGCATTATTTCTTGCTCTTACTGGCGGGATGACCATTGCCACCAGAAATCGAATAGCGTTACTCACATCATTAAACGTATTTATCATCATGATGGTAACATTTTATGCCGGACAGCTTGTGATGAACACTTTCGGCATTTCCATTCCAGGGCTGCGTATTGCAGGTGGGTTGATCGTTGCATTTATAGGTTTTCGAATGCTCTTCCCGCCATCCTCTCGTTCAGATGTATCAGGAACGGTGCCAGTCAATACAGGCATCGCCTTCGTTCCACTGGCAATGCCATCAACTGCGGGCCCGGGTACGATTGCGATGATAATCAGCACTGCTTCTACTTCAGCCGCCAGACATGGTTCTGAATATGCCCCGTGGATCATCATCGTGGCCCCTCCTCTAATTTTTCTCTCAGTAAGCCTGCTCCTGTGGTGCAGCCTTCGAAGTTCCGGGACCATAATGCGACTTGTTGGCACTGGGGGGATCGATGCGATTTCAAGGCTGATGGGATTTCTGCTTGTTTGTACCGGCGTTCAGTTCATTATCAATGGAACACTTGAACTGATATCACTTAATCATGGCTAAGTTTTGAAGTGAGTTAGATTTTTATATTACTCAGAATTTATTTTAAACAGTCAATCCAGCCACAATAAAAGTAAACATTTTGGGCAGATAACACCCTCTGCCCATCAGAAGAAAAATTTAACAGCTCGCCAACTACTACATTTCCTCTATTTCTCCTGGCTTCCAGGACTTATCAAACCAGGACTCAAGGGGACCATATAATCGGAAGATCGTAAACCAGCCTTTTCCTGGCACTGTTTGCATCCAGTTAGCCTCTTTACCTACAGGAGGAGTAGGCCCAAAATATAAATCCACAGACCCGTCAACATTAGTTATCAAATTATCACGTTTGTTATTTTTGCTGGGAAAATGCTGTGCAGTTTGTAATTCAGAGCGCGTCTGAGGATCATAAATCACCACGGACCAAAAATCCTTAGCAGGAACATTGCCTGGAATATTCAGTTTATAGCTTTTCGCTCCATCAAAAGGTTTACCGCTAACGTCAGCACTTGATATCGCATACTGCGAACCAGCGCCCACCGATTTTGCTGCCATTGCAGGGGTATTAACTGTAGCAACGTAGAAAAAACTTGTGCGAGCATCCAAATCGCGCCCTGATGCACCATCACCACCCAACCATCGATAATCATCCCCAATAAAACTGGTTCTCCACTGACTGTGCGGGTACATCATAGAGCGAGGGTCACGATTCCGGAAGCTGATGGCCCGGGCAGTAGCATTACCTGTTGCGACTGCATCAGTCAGAATTTTTGTCATTCGTTCATCGGGCTCAAACGGCTTACCCTTACGTATACCAATAGAGGCTATAAGACCTCGAAGTTCAGGATCGATAAAATTAATAGGTTCCTTTTGAATGACATCATTAAGTTCTTTGAAGAACATGAAATTATTCGCATGTATCGTGTTGTATGTCTGCCCCGAGGCGTTGATAAATTCCATCTCAGGAGGGTTATTAGTCTTACTGAGAGAATATACTTTAAAGCCATCACGAAACATCTTTGATGCAACGTCAGGTTTGCCATCCACCAGGAATCCCCGTAACACCACAATATTTATATATGATGGTGAACGAGCAATATGGTAATCTCCGCCATCTTTCACATCCTTTGGTAATTCCCCATTGTAGTCAGGCGGTACAATCAGATATTTTCCTCCTTTACCTCTGTCCGGCCCTGGAATTCCCATGTCGACGACAAAACGGAAGAATGCATCATTCACCGTACCAGGCCCACTCCCAGGTGGAACTTCAACGACCGTTGGACCATCAGTTTCCAAATCAAGTATGGAGAATGCGTAAACAGTATCAGTATTTGCAGTAAGCAAAAGCGGGTTGGAGTCAGCAAGATGATCATAGATCGTTGCCTGGTTGCTTTTTATCGCTCCCAGAGAAATACTGCCCCGGCGGATGGCCTCAACACTGGCTGCAGGCATCATATTCAGGAAAACTTCAATACCCCGAAGAAAATCAAGATTATCGAACACAAATTTTGCTGTGTCTTCAGTAGGAACACCATCGACAAAACTTAACGTTCCGATCCGGGTCTGAACGGTATCAGGTGTCAGAATATCCTGAGGAATAGATGAATTATATCCATGAGAAACCCGTTCAGTATTAATGACGCTTTTAGCAAAAGTACTCTGGGCACAAAGCATACCAGCAAACATTACCATAACAAGGTGGTGTATGCGTTTTACCATTACATTTACCTCCAGTATTAAACTATCGAAACCAGGGGTAAAACGATTAGCGTTTTACCGTGTAATCAAAAACAATAATGTTCTCAAGAAGCGGTTTAAAATAATCCTTTAACTCATTGTGAGAGGGATGAAGTAAATATCGTTGTCGTACTGATTCATCGGCAAAAGTCATCAACACGCAGTGTGTGTAGCCAGAACTTTTCATCTCTGGACTATCATTCTCACCCCACTCGACGTTTAAAATGCCTTCGACTTTATTTTTAATCCTGAGAAACAGTATTCTGACATGTTCAACCTCTCTAATTCCGGCCTCTAACTTGAACCTTATAAATAATATATGCCGGATCATTTTACCTCCTGTTGCGTACGAAAACAGCCACAAAATCTAACACTACGAATATATTAATTTATACCCCCTGCGGTCAGAAAGGCACTAATTATTGTGCGAACTTCGCAACGTTTTTTATAAATTGCAATAAAAACTTCTAAACGAAAGAAGCTTATCATTAGGCTTCAGCATACATCTTTGTCCTGCCATACCCGAGAAAAACGGGCCGCATTACCAGCAGTATAGTGTACCGTATGTCTGATATTGCGGTGCCCCAGATAATCCTGAATCAAGCGGGTATCCATGCCCTGCTCTGCCAGTTCATAACCGCAAGCATGACGCAACATGTGAGGATGAACATTAAAAGGGAGTCCAGCCAGGCGACCATGCTCTTTGCAAATCATATAAAAACGCTGCCTCGACAGACGCCCCCCTTTCCTTGAGATAAATAGCCAGGGAATATCGCTATCATTAATAAGTTGCTGTCGCGTATATAGCCATGTGCTCAGTGCCTTTCTTGCCTGAGTATGCAAAGGATGCACCGTACTAAATCCATTTTTCAGCCGACTTATTGACAGTCGCCCGCCTGATAAATCGAGATCCGATAATTTCAACCCGGTTAATTCACTGGTTCTGAAACCGTGTAAATAGCAAAGCAACAACATGCAGTAATCCCGCACTCCATTTTTACCACCAAATGCTGCTTTTGCTAATATAGCCACTTCATGACGCGTAAGATATAATCGCTGCTTCATCGAACATTCCTTAATGTTAATGCACTCTGAGAATTTCTTTTGACCAACCCCGTCCTATTTTTATTTATATTGACTAAACTACTACAATACAGCTAAAAATTTAAAACGTCCTTGCTCTACTATATAAGAATGCGATGCTCCCGAGGGTAAACAAATGCTTACCATGCTAATCATTATACTTTCTATATATTAATGCCTGTTTTATCAATTCAACCTCAAAAATTACATTCTGGAATGCCTTATCCACCTTCCCGGCTCCCAAATCAAATTGTGCGTTCCACCAAGTCGCACGTATCAGAAGTCTTTTGCCTGACACTCTTTTAATACATAATTTTCCTGGACAACACTGTGTCAAATCGGACAATCAAGGGAAATAAATGGAAATGACTAGAGAAAAGGCAGAGTACTTGATCTGTCAGAGAGGCTGGCTCTCACTTATGCCGGAAGATTTCAGGGTCAGATTGCTGGAAAATGCTCTTCTTCTGAAATTTGAAGCAGGACAATTTATCTTTCGTACCGGAGCCCCTGCCGGTGGGATCTACGGCCTTGTCAATGGTACTGTCATCATTAACACTGCTCCGCTCGATGAGATCCCTCGACTGATTCACATTGCGCTACCCGGAGGGTGGACTGGTGAAGACAGTTTTCTGACCGGTAGTTGTCGCAGGATAGAAGTTCTCGCTCAGAGCGAAACATGGATACTGCATGTTCCCATTAAAGCAATGGAGCAAATGGTTGCAGCGAATCCAAATGATATTCGCGCTTTCGGAATGATCTCTTTGCAACAGGCTGATTCACTCCTGCGCATTGTGCATAACCTGCAGAAAAGAGACGTGAGTTCACGAATAGCATCCGCGCTCCATAGAATGTCCTGGTCAACGGATGCCCCCGTCACAGTTTCCCAGGAAAATCTGAGCATTATCACCAATACATCTCGTAAACAGGTGAACACTGTTATTAAAAAATTTGTAGAAGAGGGTTGGGTGGAATCTAGCTATCGTTCAATAACAGTTAAAGATCCTGCGGCCTTACTTGCATATGCCGAAAAGGATCCCAGGGACTAGCCGAACATCAACGTCGTCCTTAATGAGTTTAGCCAGGAACCGGAATGCCTGGTTATTGTGCTGTACACAGTAATTTTATAAATTTTTTTCAATAACTGACAGTGTTCTATACTTGCCAGAGTAACGCCTGTTCTGCATTCTTTCTCTTCCGTATTACACTATATGCCCTTCGCCAGAAAGTTTTACCCCACGGTCCTGGCAATAGATTATTCAGTTGATTTTATTCTTTTGTGATGTCAGAAATATCATCGATAACGAGTCAGAACTGATGAAAAAGAACGAAGGGATCTCTCAGTTATGTTACGTAAACATGCGGAATCAATCGTAAGTCAAAGAGGGTGGTTAAGCCGCACATCCGATGATTTCAGGGCCCGGCTGCTTGAAAATGCCAGGCTGCTTAAATATGAACCTGGGCAAGTTATCTTTACAATGGGTGATCCCGCAGGAGGGATTTATGGTCTTGTCAGCGGCACTCTCGGGATCATCGCGGCACCACCTTATTCCACACCCCGTCTGATAGATATTGCTGTCGCAGGTGACTGGACAGGCGAAGACAGTTTCATCTCGGGAAAACCGAGAAGAACTGGACTTATTGCCCAGAATGAAACATGGGTTTTACATGTTTCTCTTGAAAGCATGGAGCAAATGGCCTCTCGGGATGCAAATAATATGCGTGCTTTTGGCGCAATGTCTATTCTTGCTGCTGATTCTATGCTCAGGCTGGTACATGATTTGCAGAAAAAAAATGCCAGCGCCAGAATTGCTTCAGCTCTGCATCGTATTTGTTGGGCAGCCCGTACACCAGTTACGCTTTCACAGGAAAGCCTGGGCACGATAACTACTACATCAAGAAAGCAGGTCAATGCAATTATTAAACGCTTCGTTGATGATGGTTGGATTGAAACAGGTTATCGCTCAATCACGGTTATTAACCCCGGAGCACTGAAGGCCCACGCTGACGAGGATCTGGCAGAATGATATTAATGTCTCAGGGTTTACGTCAGAGGGCAAAAAAGATCATCTGCCAGAGAGGCTGGTTGTCCCGGATGTCTTCTGAATTCCGCTGCAGATTATTACAGGATGCTGAATTTTTAAGGTTCAGAGCGGGGAAAACACTCTTCCATCCCGGCGACCCAGTTGGGGGAATTTATGGACTGGTTAGTGGTGTCGTTACTGTCAAAACGTCCCCTTCAGGCCTGCCTCCACGCCTGATACATATCGCAGTGCCTGGTGGATGGACCGGTGAAGATAGCTTTCTGACAGGAGAACCCAGGCGTATAGAATTGACCGCTTACAGTGAGATCCAGGTTATACATGTCCCGTTACCAGTGATGGAAGATATTGTAAGCGCTGACCCTCAGGCATTTCGTGCTTTTTCTACCATTTCGGTTATGTCAGCAGATTCACTGATCAGGATCGTGCACGATCTTCAGAAAAGAGATGTCAGCTCGCGTATTGCCTCGGCACTCCACAGGATGGCCTGGTCAACCGATACGCCAATCACTGTGTCTCAGGATAATCTCAGCATCATAACTAACACATCACGTAAGCAAGTGAATGTCACTATTCAGCGTTTTATCGAGAATGGCTGGGTTGAAACCCGTTATCGGGCTATTACTGTCAAAAAACCCGAAGCGTTATTGCAATTTGCTGAGCAAAAAATACGTCTCGAGTAGATCGAAATAATCACGCATTGACATAAATAGATCTAAAAACCGCCCGGCTTCCGGCGGTTTTGTTGTAGTCAGTACGGATAACCCGTTCTCGCTCCCATCCTCCTGAATAACCTTTCAGGCCATCAACGTTTCCTTACATCAGACTTACTGGAGTGATTGTCGATAGCGCCCCCACCTAGGTTACATTCCGAGGCAACTTTTTTTTCATGATGGTTGTTAATGCCCAAATACTGCATTCCTAAGGACATTACCATGGATCCAATTAAAACAATACACACCAAAGGGATTTATTGACAATTGAGAATGGCCGTTCGTAGCCTTCTGTATTGTCGAGGTGGGGAAAACCACCTCCAATAAATGAACTACTCTGCGAAGGAGAAACACCATGCAGGTCCGCCAATCCGTAGCCCTTGCCCTTTTGCTTGCACCATTCGGTGTCATGGCGCAGGTAGTAGTACCCCTCTGGACGACCATCGAGCCGGGTGGCGAAACCTCCTGTGCTACAGGAACACCTTATGTATTTCATGTGAAGCCGGGAGAAGGTGCTGACGCCGCGAAGCTTATGATTTATTTCAGTGGTGGCGGTGCCTGTTGGACGGGCAAACAATGCGACCCCGACAGGGGGGAGGGTATTTATGTTCCTTTCGCACGTCTTCAGGCACACGACCCCGGCGGCTGGCGGAGTACCTTCAATGGTCGCCTTGGACTCTCTGATCAGGTTGATACCAACGACCCGCGCAGCTCAAAGGGAATCTTCGATCTCGGTAACCCGAAAAATCCTGTCGCTAAATGGACTCAGGTCTATGCCGCCTATTGTACGGGTGACGTACACCTTGGTAATCGCGATGTGAACTACGAGACGGAGGATGGCCGGAAAATGGTGATACACCACCGGGGCCGTGCAAATGTGGAGTCAGTACTCAATTGGGTCTATGAGAATGTGAAAAACCCCAATCGTATCGTCGTCGCCGGGTCGAGCGCAGGGGCCATTGCCGCGCCGTTATATGCGGCGGAAGTCGCGGATCATTATCCGGATGTTCAGATTACCGCTGTCGCGGACGGTGCAGGTGGCTACCGCTCCCCGAAGATTGCAGCTCTATTACAGAATTGGGGTTTCTGGGATGAAGCACCCGACTGGACTGGGGGGATTGATCGCAACAAAGCGATGTTCAAAGATCTCGGTCCGGCGGCTGTGGGACACGTGCCACGTCTGCGAATTGTCGAACTCGACACTGCCTATGACATCGCGCAGGAAAGGTTCCAGAAGGCCTTCGGTACGCCTTCCAGCCTCTATCCGCTGTTGTTGCAGAACCGCGCAGAACACGCCAAAGCGATCCCAGGTTTCGCAGGCTATACAAACCGGGGTAAGGCCCACACACTGCTTATGTTCGACCGTTTCTATACCTATGAAGAGGAAGGTGTCCGTGCAGTGGACTGGTTCCGCGACGTGACGGAAGGCCGCGAGGTCCAGAGCGTCACTTGTGGAGAACCGGAGTCCTGCAAGAAGGAACCTGAATAGAATTTCTTCCGACCCGGGTAAAGCTGTAATCCTTGTAACGGTCACGATATATCCGAAATGGTTAACACTCGCCCCACCAGGCAATTGGGGCGAGTGAGATAGATTACTGTTTTTGGAATATAAGAGATTTAACCTGTTATGGAAAGCAGCGGTAAATAATTTGGGCTAAGAGAGATTTATCACCTAATGATGATACAACTTACCGTTATCATGCTCTGGCCACAACAGAGGACTCTTTCTTTAAGTTACCCGCTTTGTTTTATACATTCGGTGAAATAATAACCCAAGGTATTTATAAGTATTGTACGTATATTGGTTCAACTGACCTTTGCTTTTTCACTCTCAGCTATCTCAGCAGAGCACGTTTCTCATGAACTCCGGGACGATTGAAGTCTTTCACACAGAAGGACAAATCTCCTTTAATGCTGATTTGAATTAGAAACTGTAACAGTTCACTGAATCAAAAAGGTGGTAAATATTATCATATTATTGCTGCCTGGGAGAAAGATTCGAACTTTGTGGGAATAGCTGATATTTATAACGATGCTACATAAACCCGCACAAAAAAACGAGGATGCCCTGGGCCAATGAAGTGACACCCGGCTTCATACAAGGAGAGGTTTTTCATGTTTGGAACAGATAAAATGACCTTATCAGAAATCGCTTTATATCTTCGTTCATGTAGGGCGAAAATACAGGGGGGCAATTGACTTTTACAGTGAATAATGGCCCTGAATCTGGAGGAAAGGTGCTGTAAGTCTCTTTACATCAGTCAACACAATCAACCCACCGCCACTGGCGTCCCCTGGCAGCCCCAAAGTAATTATCAAACATGAAGATGCACATACGGGTAAATTAGCTGAAGGCCACCCAAGAACACTGGGACATAGGTGGCAGGAATAGCTGGTAACGATCAGAAAACAGGTTTACAGAACTCGTGCTAATGGTAAACATTTTAGCTGAAGCAAGAAAATAAACATTTAGCGGTTAAGCATCACATCGACAAAACTAATTGACGCCTTATTAACTACAGATAGCCCTGCCGGACATCTTGCCCTCAAGCCGCACATCAGACATTCCCGCCAGGGCGCACTTATCTCTGTCACGCAAAAGCATTAGGATGAGTCCGAACAAACAACTGGCGTCAGGGTAAACTATCTCCATGAACTCAGGCGAATGGGCTTTCCGGCCACTCTGGGTTGCCCCTTCATCGCAGGCCGGAAAACCGGAAGACAGCCACTTGCGTCTCATCCCGCATATGCAACATCACTGTCGTCTGCTCACTCCTGCTGAGCGAGTGGTGGCCAGTGTCTCCAGACACGGAGGACAATGCTAAGAACATAAAATTAACCCTACAAGACTAATATGTTAACAATGTTTTTCAGCTGAACACCGTACGTTAAAAGACCGACAAACTCGCTGGAAAGTGTCTGCCATAAAATGAGGAGGCATCAGAGGGAAAAGGGTGATAGTGAAATCGTGATACTCCTTCCCGAAGGGAAGGTTTACTTAACGCTAAAGCGGCAGAGTATACCCGGACAGAATGTTTTCTGCTGAAACCTGTCATAAAAAATAAAATCACTGACAGTAATATTCTGCAGGATGAATTATCGTTGCTTTCGCCGGAACGCCGCGCCACCGGGCAGGCTGATGCCCATGCGCTCCTGCGTCCGGGTAGCCGCCCGACTGATACCACTGATGCCCAGTTTCTCTGACTGCGCAGGATGAGCACTCTTCGCGTAACAGTAACGGCGTCGCTGGCTGAGCCACTCCCGTTCTGCACTGTTTTCACAAAGAAGCATCACGTCCAGCCAGCGCGTTGCCGCCCGTCTCCAGAGTCCTTCTTTTTCCAGGTGTTCTGCGATCTCATCACTGACCATGCCGCCCCCCCTGTTCTTGCTGCTTTTTTGCGTTTTTCCGGCCCCTCCATGCGGATATGACCGGAAAAATAAGGCCACCGTATCCCGGTGGCCCCGTCCTCAAAACTGGTAAACCAGCCCCATCGCCACCACGTCATCGGTGCTGATGCCGTTGTGTTTATAGAAGCTGTCGTCCCCGTCCAGCAGGTTGATTTTATAATCCACGTAGGTGGACATATTTTTGTTGAAGTAATATGTCGCACCAATATCGGCATACTTCACCAGGTCCTTGTCTGAACCTCCTCCAATAAGACGGAGGTCCTTACCTTTGGACTGAAGGTACGAAATCGCCGGACGCAGGCCGAAGTCGAACTGGTACTGTGCCGTCAGCTCAATGTTCTGGGTTTTGTTGGCAATACCCCCACCATCGCGGCTGTCATTCGAACCATACGGTGTCATGTTGCGGGTATCTGCATACATTGCGGCAATGTACAGGTTATTCGCATCATATTTGACCCCGGTGGTCCATGCGTCCGCCCGCTCACCGCCAGCGAACTGGGAATGACCTTTCCCGGCATGCTTCTGTTCCGTGGTTCGGTCAGAGGAGGTATATGCAGCACCGGCACTGAACCCCATCCCGATATCGTAGGTGGTTGACACCCCGACACCATCGCCGTTGGCATTACGGATATTGCGGTCAGCGCCGTTATTGGTGCCTTCTCCTCTGCCCGGGTTTTCATTTTTACCCTGATACTGCAGCGCCACATTCAGCCCCTCCACCAGGCCGAAGAAATCGTTATCACGGTACGTGGCCACGCCGGTTGCGCGGCCGGTCATGTAGTTGTCTGCACTGGTGTAACTGTCCCCACCGAACTCCGGCAGCATGTCGGTCCAGCCTTCCACATCATACAGAACGCCGTAGTTACGGCCGTAATCAAAGGAGCCGTATTCCCCCACCTTCACACCGGCGAATGCCAGTCGCGTATAGGACTGGCTGCCCTCATCTTCCGTGCTGTTGGCATTGAAGTTATATTCCCACTGACCGTACCCGGTCATCAGGTCGTTAATCTGGGTTTCACCCTTGAAGCCCATGCGCACGTAGGACTGGTCGCCGTCCTGACTTCCGTCACCAGAAAAATAGTGCAGACCATCGACCTTACCGTACAAATCCAGCTTGTTGCCGTCCTTGTTATAAATTTCAGCAGCCTGTGCTGCGCCTGCGGCGAGTAACACCGGAATAATCAGTGCCATTGCTGTTCTTTTCATCATCTATTCCTTATTAATTACGCACGCTGTATATTCAGGTGCAGGCTGATGCTACGAACGGTTTTTTATTGCGCACCGCACTAAAATGTAACTATTGATGATATTTCAATTCCGCACGTAACAATTAAATCTATCCAGCGACATCTTATTTTTATCTGTTATACCCTGTGCTATAAATGGTATAAAGTTTCCATCATGTATTCTTATTTGTTGTCTGTTGAACACCTGCAATAGCTGTGAGCCCTGCCTGTCGGCGGGCTATTTTTTACGCCAGTATTGAAGAAAGGAAGGAAAAACAGAAAATTTCAGTAAAGTGTATTACGAAAAAAAGGAAACGCGATGATGGCGTTTCCTGTAAGGGTGGTAATATTCGCATTGCATATATTATTTTTATGACACCAGATTTAAGATGAAAACGGAAATTCTCTTTGTCAACCTGGGTAATAAAAAAAGAAGACAGAACCTCTGTTTTACGCGGAAGCTTAGACTGTTTTCTGAACCGCTGGAATTCTCCATGTTCCGTTCAAAATCGAAGGTTCTGCCTCATCTGGCCAGTAAAGTCTCAGCATCAGAATAAAGTCACCTGCGGGTGCAGGAAGCCAGTTAGATTCTTTATCCTTACCAGGTGAATCTTTTTGTATATAAATAATGGTCGCTCCATCCGGGGTTACCTGCAAATTCTGGCGCGGACTTATTGAATGGCGATTAATAGGGTTATCCGTAAAAAAATAATCCTTGTCATACATTGTCAGAGACCAGAACCCCTCCACTGGGGGTAAATGACCGTCAGGGAATCGAATTATATACTTGTTCTCCCCGTGGTATGAGTGCCCTTCCATGTCCATTTTAGACACCGGATAGATAGCATCTTCAGGACGGTTAGCACCAAGCCCGATCGCAGTCACAAGAGCCCGCATCGGATAATCGGTACCGTAGACTCCCGTTTCAACGGTGAACAGCCAGCCGTTATCTCCCTTCAGGGTCCGGGCCTGCTGCACAATCCTGTCGAACGCGATATCCGGAACACGCTGTGCAAACTCAGCCTTTAGTCTGCTGCTGTCAAATGTCCTGCCCGGAACAATACCAATGCGCTTAAACCTCTCAATATATGGTGCATCGGCAACTGACGGAGGGTTCGTCTTCATCAGTTCACAAAACAACGTAAAGTAAGACATGGCATCCATCCGGTTAACCTGGTCGCGCACCGCTTTTTTCATGTCAATGGACGGATCAACCTTGCCGGGAGACGGTGTGTAATGTTTACCATATGCCCTAAGGGGAACAAGCTGAAACTCGTCCTGCAGTTTGTGGACCTCTGCGTAATCCTCCGGAGTACCTGTGCAATAAATGCGACCAAGCAGCCACACAATACTGGTGGAAGATTTCAGTTCCTTCATCCCTTCCGGCAGGGTGCCTTTCCATCCCGGGCCTGTTATCGCATACGTCTGCGCTCCGGTGCCCGTTGTACGTTTTCCCGGTGCAGCGAATACTGTCGTCCAGCCATCAAGCAAAGGCATCAAAAAATAGCGATCCTTCATATCAGGAATGCTGAGTACCCACGGCTCTGTGCCAACATCAAAAAAAGCGTTTGTATAGAGTGTGTCAGCATTAGGTGCCGTCACGTCCCTGAATGATGCATGAGGGTAATTGCGCATCTTTATGAGTTGTCCCATTGGCCCTCTTGTCCCTTCGGGTGTCGCCACATTTGTGAAGACGCGCCGGGTTAATTCCATGGTCACCAAAGGATAGGCAAAAAGGTAAGCCTTCGTCGCCAGATCCAGATCATCTAAATCTTCACCAAGATCACTGAATACACCCTGCTCTGCAAATGCTGAACGGGCTACTGCCGTTCCGGCAAGAAAGCCCAGTCCTCCTAACAACACTGAACGACGGGTTACTTTCAATTATCTTCTCCTTTCTTTCGAATATCCGGCAGACGCTATACACAACCCGCTGCCACTGACGTCATTCTGACCTGAGGCGCGCAGAGGTAGTACAGGCTCTGTCGCGTAACCTGATGTTCGAAACGATAAATAACGCTGTCAATCTGCGTCACCGGAACGCTCTGCTTCCGGT
>OJZN01000142.1_pt1 | contig 15097 bp, 13 predicted proteins | sample 1611231 | NCBI WGS metagenome assembly OJZN01 (sample SAMN04436719, study PRJEB24849) | human gut metagenome | biome: human gut; feature: NICU; material: stool | host: Homo sapiens | place: USA: Saint Louis, MO | collected 2010-10-03 | reverse complement strand
CCACCGCCCGCCCCTCCTTTTAATTTTGCGCGATACCGAAAGCCCTTTCTTCTGCTACTCAGAATAATGTTGGACTGACTCTCTGGCTTTTTGTTGTTTGCCGGTGATTACCACTGATGACCGCAATAAGGAGTCAAAATGGTCCTAAATGTAACGTTCTTGTCGTGGAAAACCCACTGCATCTGGACCAGCAAAAGCATCATGTGATGTGTGTCTATAACAAAAGTTGAGAAACAAAGTAATGAAAAACCAAATGAAGAAATTGGGTGTGGTTGCGGCGCTGGTTCTGGGTTCAACCACAATGGCTCATGCAGATGTACAGACCGCTAAACTGACGGTTCACGGTGAAATCCAACCGACCACCTGTGATGTGAAACTCCTGGAAAGTGGCGATGTTAACCTGGGGACCTGGCTGGCGACGGATTTCGTGGGTCTTAATAGTAAGCTGGGCAGCGAAACTCGCACCCTGAATCTTGGTAACTGCCAGGGGGATGCGGTGGAGAACGGTCATTCTATCGCCCTTCAACTGGAAGGTTATGATCAGGATCCCGTTGCTTCACAGAATGATCTGTTTGCGGATTCGGCTTCTGCGGTGACTAAGGTCGGGATCGCCATTACCGGAGCCGTTGGACAAAATGCCGCGATAGATATTACACCTGTCAATAATACTATTCCTGTGTTCACCTCAGCTGATGCCAGTGGTACGGAAGCCTCTGCCATTACGGTTGATCCGGTTACCCTGACGATGCAGCTGGAAAACTACGGTGCTGTAGCTGCCGGCAAGGTCAATTCCGTTATCACGGCGTCTGCTGTGTACCAATAATCGTCACTGAATCCACCCTTTGCCGGTCTCCGGTAAAGGGGGGTTCTTTCAATCAACCGCTGTAAGAGGGCAGGCATGCTGGAAAAACACCACGGTTGGCTCGGGTTATCCGTATTGATGTTTTGCATGGTGAACGCCTGTATCTCTGATGCCGCCACGCTGCAGGTGTCGGCGCAAATTTTACCCGGCACCTGCGATATCCGGTTTGATAATCCGTGGCCTGGTGGCGTGATGCGCTGGCAACGTGAAATCTTCAGTACGTCTGCTGTCGCTCAGACCCCACCAGGCCGGGATGTCAGGGTCTCTTTTGCTGGATGTTCACAGCGTAGCGTGAAGACACAGGCGGTGCAGTTACAGGTGGTGAACGCGGGTGTGCAGGATGCGCAGTTATCCCGGCGTCAGCTCTGGGGGACTCGATATGAAAACGGTCTGGGGATGGATGTGTTTGTGGGGCCAGTCCATGGCCGGCAGCAAAGAGTGACCCCCGACACCAGTCGCGTCAGTGTAACAGAGTTCCAGCCCCGCAGCCTTCGCTCGGGTGAGCACAGTGATCCGGCCCCGATGTTAGGCGTAACGGTTTTTCCCCGCTATTACAGCGGGACCCCGGCGGGTGAAGTGAAAACAATCTTTTTTCTCTCGGCGGTCTATGGCTGAAGCCAGGATTTGACGACAGAACCATGAGGTAAGACCGGTATGCGGTTAAGAATCATAGCGGGTATGGCACTGGCGTTGTCGCTGGTGTCAACTCAGGGACAGGCCTTTCTGCTGGGCCAGACGAGGCTTATCCTCAATCAGGACGATGGCAGTGCGACAATACTGGTTGTCAGTGGCGAAAAGGATCCGTTGTATCTGGTCAGGGCGAAGATAACGCAGAGCCTGAATGACGAAAAAGCGGTCAATTACTTCCTGGTTACGCCGCCGTTATTCCGCCTGGAGCCCAAAATGCGCAGCACGCTGCGTATCAGCGTGGTAGGCGGGAATGGGTTGCCTGTTGACAGGGAACGCTTGTTCTACCTGAAGGTGGCGGCGATCCCCTCGAGCAACCCGCTGGACAGAAATACCAAAACCGGATACACGGGCGCGTCAGTCCTGATGGGGACCGGGAACATCATCAAGATGATTTATCGTCCACATGGTGTGAGTGCGGTGACTCCGGGGCTGATTTCATCGATGACCTATTCCCGGGTGCCGGGCGGCATTCAGGTCAGCAACCCGTCACCGAATTACATCAGTTTCAGTGAACTGTCAGTTGACGGGAAGGCCTTAAAGTTCAGTGATAAACAACCGGCTATGCTGCCCCCATTCAGTCATCAGATTTATGGTGTAAGCAGCACGCTAAAAAAACAAGTGGTGTGGAGGGTGTTCGATGATCAGGGTACTGTGCAGTCAGGCACGTCGCCGGTTCAGTAACGAGTGTGTGCAACGAAAAATACTCTCCCCGTACGCAATGCTGATATCGGGGGGGGCACATGTGGCTCTGGTTGCCGCTCTGCTGTGCCTGATGCAGACAGCGCTGGCAGCACCAGGTTGTACTGGCGATAGCTGTACGGTGAAACTGGAAGGTCTGGTCACCAAAGGGGCGTGTGAGTTTGATTTTACCCCGAACCTACCATTTGACAGGGTGATACCTGCGGACTTTATAGAAAACGACGGCACTGCTCAGATAAAGACCTTCACCCTGACACTGCATGACTGCGTTGGACCAGAAGGCGGCAGCACCAAAGCCGGTGTGAGTTTTTTGGGCATCACTCTGAAGGATCCGGGCATGGCACCTGCCAGCGCTATCTTCAGTGAAGATGATGCTGGGAATATGGGGTTTATGTTCAGGGCGGGTAAGTTCACCAAATCACTGGGGGACTTTCGTAAACCCGGTACCGATTTGGTGGTCAGTGGAAAGTCCGCTACCTGGGATGATGACCGGTTTGACCCGGGAGTTGTGCCGGTGAACGGCACTCCGGTGGTGTATACCGCCGGGTTTGTCTGGAACGGCAGCGGAACCATTCCTGTCAACAAGATTGTGAGGGCGGTGGTCACCTTTGCCATGAACTACCGGTAATCGACCGGAATGACTACGACGACGGAAAACGATATGCATGACCTACTGAATATACTGCCACGCCGGCTGTCCGTGTTGCTGATACTGCTGAGTGTGGCGTTGTTCCCGGTCCCGGATGCCGTGGCTGCGGGGAAAGCGGTCCCTCTGGGGGTTGAGATACTGTCCGGGACATGTTCACTGGCAACTGATCCGCCATCAGGCATTGTCGATCCCATCACGGCCGACCCGGAGCAGGATCTGGCGAATGGGGGGATTTACGGACAAAAAAAATTGACCCTGAAGGTTTCTGGCTGTCTCGGGGTTGGCGGTGGAACGCTACGACCAGTGGTGACCGTGAGTGGAGGGACGCTAACTGACCAGACGAATGTGCCCTCTGTGAGCAGTGCGGTGTTGTTTCGGGATGATGCGGGAAGCGAGGTTCATTATGCTGGTTTTGTGCTGAATAAATCAGCGACGGATACCAAATGGAATATCGGTAATTTCTATGCTGCAGGAGAGGATATTCCGTTTGGGCCTGCGGGGACGAATTGCTATTCCACTCCCGGAGCTCCGGCAAACACATGTGGTGACGTGGTGCTGTATGTCTCTCTGGCCTGCGGTGATGCTATTGACTGTAACAGGAATTTTACCCCGGAGAGCAACACCGGCAAGCTTCTGGCGAATGTGACCTTTACATTCGCCTATAAATAGCAGGCCGGCGCGCCATCATATCCGGGACGGAACACGGCGTGAAACCGATTATGTCAGAAGAAGAGCGACCAGACAGCTGGTCATACACAGGGCAAAGCCAATGAAAAACACAACGAAAAACAGATGGCCTGACGGGCCAGGCAGTGTCTGCCGGGCTGCTCTGGTGAGTGCCGCACTGATGTTGTCGGGGTCAACGCTGCCGGCCGGGGCCAACACCCTTAACCTGGATTTTACCTACACCGTGGTTCAGGGGACCTGTCAGATTGATGTCTCTCCGGTACCCGTGACATTTGGGGATGTTACGGACCTGTCAACGGCGATTGGCAAGGACTGGGTCGTCCTGAATCAGAAAACGTTAACAGTGACGCTGTCGGCCTGTGATGGTGCCGGAGACGCTTCCACACAACCGGCCATTGAACTGAAAGGTCAGCGTGCAAACGACAGCGGGGCGAGTAACGACCGACAGAATTCTGTGTTCACGTCGGACAACAAGACCGGGTTAGGTGTGGTGTTCGCGAATAAAGATAGCCAGTCAACCCTGAGTAAAAGCAATCTGCTGGCTTATGATACGGCTAAAGGCGGGATGTTTATTTACACGGATGTTGCGGGTCAAAAAGCCACAAACAAAGCGTATTCCATCAGGACCGGACTGTCCTGCGGTACCGCAGCAGATTGTGCAGCAAATAAACTGTCTGTTGCCAGCGGTGCTGCCACTGTCACTTTTTCATTTACTTACCGTTGAGGGGAGGTATCAGCGAATGAATATCACCTCACACCCTCTTTTCCTGCGTGGATTATGGCTGGCGGTGACCGGACTGGTGTTCTGCGCTCAGGCTGAGGCCGCGGTTCCCGGACAGCCCGGACAGAAAGTCCAGTTTAGCTGGGAGGTCAAAGCGGGGACGTGTGCTGTGACGACCGATCTTCCGGGGGGGGCTGTGTCTTTCGCGGCAAATGACGTCACGTATCCGCCGCTCGCAAGTGGGATGTATACAAACTGGGCCCCATGGGTCACGGAGAAGCCTTTTAACATTCTACTCAACTGCCAGGGGTTGGGGACTTCCGGTCAAAGACCTGTGGTCATCATAGGAGGGACCTCGATGATCCCCAAAGACATGGGGGCCTACAACAAACCTGAGGATCAAACATTATTCAGTGATGCTGGAGCAGGAACAACCTCGCAGGGTTTTGGCTTTTATTTCAAGAAAAAAGAAGCTAAAGCAGGCAATTACACAGGGCATAACGAAGCCGCAAATGGTGAGCAGCTTTATATTCCCAAGGGCTCTGGGTATTACGTCGCTGGCGATACCCTTCCCGCGACGGCCAGTATTCCCCTGAAGATCGGTGTTTCGTGCGGCTATGGTGTCTGGTGTAAACCTGAAAACCTGATGGCAGGAAAGCTGAAAGCGACGATAACTTTTGACTTTAAGTACCAGTGATATGAAGACGCTAACGAAATATCGGGTTTCTATTCTGAGAAAAATGCACTACGCCGGTGGCGTTCTGCTTGTCGTGAGCCATCTGAGCCAGGCGGCGGGCCTGACGCTGAATGCCGAAATCCCGGACCCGGCTCCGTGCGCGGTGACGGTAACTCCGTCATCGCTCAGTGCGACCAGCTGGAAAATTGACTCTAAAGATATTCCCAATGGAAAGGATATCTCCCCCACACAGACCCTGGCGATAACCTTCAGCGATTGCGGGCCGGGAAGTGCCGGGAAGGAGCCGACGATAAAGTTAAGCAGTACTGATGTCACTCCAGCTGCAGAGCTACCGACGAGTAGCACCGAGGGGTATTTCCTGAGAAACGACGCTGCGAGCAAGTCAACGGGATACTGGTTTGTTCTGCCCAAAAAGAAGACAGGTGCAGCGTTCAGCTCAGCCGACTTATATAATCTGAAAAACGGTAACGATACCATCTCGGTGGGGGTGAAAGGAGAGTCTGGAGCAGGCAAGAGTACAGAAGTATATGTTGCTGTGACCTGTGCGACTAAAACAGTCAAGGGACAAACTGACCCCTGTGCCGGTACCTCGGGGACACTGAATGCCACGCTGAATATTGAATTCAATTATAAATAATGATGAACCTGATGGTCATTACTGACAGGCTGACTGATGGAGGCGAAATGACGAAAATAATGAAAGTGGTGATAGTACTGTTTATTTTTCTGGGCAGTGACCTGGCAATGGCCGGTGGCATCGGCTATTCACGTAACCGGTTAGTTTATCCTGCCGGTGAAAAAGCCATCAGTATTTCAGTCAGTAACGGCAGCGACAGTACTTACCTTATTCAGGCCGGGGTTTCGGGTAATCCGGACACGCGTGCGCGTGCCCCTTTTGTAGTGACCCCCCCCCTGTTTCGCCTTGAGGCGAACGGTGAGAGTGTAATGCGTATTGTGCGCACCGGCGGGGATTTGCCTGCTGACCGGGAGTCCGTATTTTATTTTGTGGCCAGTGCCATTCCGGCCCAGCAGGCACCTGACGGGAAGCCCCTACCGGCGGGACAGACAGGAGCGAGCCTGTCAATTGCCATGCGCACGACCCTGAAGCTGTTCTGGCGCCCGGATGGCTTCACCATCGCACCACAAAAAGCTCCGGGGATGATGCGTTTTGTCCGGGTTGCGGACGGTGTGGTGGTCAAAAATCCGACACCTTATTACCAGTCATTTGCTCTGCTGGAGTTTGACGGCAAAGAGCAGGATATTGACCATCAGCCATCGATGGTGCCGCCGTTTGGTGAGCTGCATTTTTCAGCAACCGCTCCGGTGCGGAGTGTGACCTGGCTTGTGATGAATGATTTTGGCGGGACGACGCCGAAAGTCACGCAGGCTGTTGTGGGGAAATAAATGACACCCGGCAACGTATAACGCGAATAAAGACAGAAATAAAAATAAAATAAAGCGTCGTCCTTTCTGGCAGGTTGCATTCTATTTAATTTATACCCTTGTCAGCAGGGCGCGGGTTCGTTTTTTTTAAAATGCAATGATGACCGGAAAATACCGGCGGTATCCTGTCGCCTTAAATACGTAAGAACAGAGCCGGGAATATGACGACCTGTAAAAAGAGCGTCCTTTCGTGTGGAGATAAATATGTTGACGTTCCGTTCTGATAATAAACCGCGTCAGGTGCCTGGCGTCATATTCAGTGCGCTGCTGGCTGTTTGTTATCTGTGCAGTGGCGAGGTCTGTGCGGCACAGAACGACGGGTTTGGTTTTGCCCTTTCCCGAGTGGTGGTGATGCAGGACAGCCGGGGGGGCGCGAGTGCCACCGTCCTGAATAACAGCGCGAATGTGTATCTGGTGCAGGGGCGAGTTGTCCCGGCAGACGGCCTGAAGGGATTTCCGGTGGAGGGGAAAGCGGCGGTGGGCGTGAAGGTTCCGTTTATGGTCACCCCCCCCCTGCAGCGGGTGGAGGGAAAGAGTCAGTTGCCCCTGCGCATCCTGCCCGTGCCGGGCAGTGCGCTACCGACAGACCGGGAGTCGTTGTTTTTCCTGTCGGCCAAAGCCATCCCGTTGATTTCCGGAACGGCGACGACAGAGAAGGGGGTTCGCGTGGTGATGGCACTGCAGCAGCACATCAAGCTGTTCTGGCGTCCGAAGGGGTTGACGGAAACCGCCATTTTTGATGGACAGGTGGCCTCCCGGCTGGTGATGAGCCGGGCGGGGAATCAGCTGCGGGTGACGAATCCTACACCCTATTACATCACTTTCAGTCTGTTACGTGTGGGAGGAAAAGACCTGGACGGGACGGCTCTGCGGGTCATGGTGCCCCCGAAAGGCACCCAGGATTATGCGCTGCCGGCCGGAGTCAGTGGTGGGCGTGTGGAATGGCAGGTCATAGATGAATACGGTCTGATGACAGAGAAACAGGGTCAGACCCTGTCGTGATGGCAGTGCTCAGACAGAGAGTCCGGTTGGTAAACAAGGTATGAATCAGATGGTACTCAGAAAAGTGAAAAAGAATAACGCGCCGCGATACCTGACAGGCCATGCAAAGAGTGAGCTTGTGCCTGACGCGCTCTGGCGCCTTAAGCCGCTGACGGTTGCCCTGTGTCTGTGTGGTGCGGGCAGCGCCAGTGTCCAGGCGAAGGATTATTTTGACCCGTCTTTTTTGGGGGATGCCGGCACGCAGGTGGATTTGTCGGCCTATGAAAGCGCCGGCAGCACGCCTGAGGGCAGCTATCTGATTGATATCTACATGAACCAACTGATGAGCACGACTCGTCAGGTCCGGTTTGTGAAGGACGATAAGGGTGATAAGGGGGAGGTGGTCCCGGAGCTGACCCCGGAGATGCTCCGCGGGATGGGGGTGGCGCTTGACCGTATTCCGGCCTTTAAGGGATTGCCCGATGATAAACCGGTGGGCGACCTGAAAAAACTGATACCAGATGCAACGGTCACCTTCAACATGTCTAAGCTGCGCCTTGACCTCACGGTGCCTCAGGTAGATATGGATGCGGCCATTGCCGGCCAGGTCGATCCGAAGCTCTGGGATGAGGGGGTGCCGGCGGCGATGTTCAGCTACAACATGAGCGGATCCCGCAACTGGATGGACGGGAGCAACGGCTCACCGTCGTCCACATCACAGAACCTGTTTGGCAGCGCCAACGGCGGACTGAACCTCGGCCCATGGCGCCTGCGTACTTCCGGTACGGTCAGTCAGAGCCAGAATGACAGTGGCAGCAATCACTACAGCCAGACCGACAGCCAGCTTAATGACACCTACGTGCAGCGTGACGTTCAGCGCCTGAAAGGGTACCTGACGATGGGGGAGAGCTCCTCCGGCGGCGCTATCTTTGACAGCATCCCGTTTCGCGGAGCAAGCCTGATTTCCACGGATGACATGACCCCGAACAGCCAGCGGGGCTTTGCGCCGGTCATTACCGGGACGGCGAAGTCCAATGCCCGCGTGACGGTTGAGCAGAACGGCAACGTCATCTATGAAACCAACGTCCCGCCGGGTCCGTTCAGTCTGACGGACATCTACAACGCCGGTAACGGGGGCGACCTGGTGGTGACGGTCACGGAGGCGGATGGCAGCAAGCACGTCTCATCACAGGCTTACTCTTCCCTGCCGGTCATGAAACGTCCGGGGGCGGTGGATTATGAGGTGACTGCCGGCCGTTACCACAATGGCGGGTACACCACGGGCAGTGATGACCCGCTGTTTGCCATGGTCACGACGACAGTTGGCCTGCCGCATTACCTGACGGTGTACGGCGGCCTGCTGGGGGCAAGCAACTACCAGTCACTGGCTCTCGGGCTCGGTGTGTCACTGGGTATCATGGGGGCGGTCTCTCTGGATGCGACGTATGCCCGCACAAAAATGCAGGACGGCAGTGCGCGGGATGACCATACCGACCAGGGGGAGTCGTTCCGTGCGCGTTATTCGAAAAGCATGATGACCACCGGGACGACGGTTGACCTGTCGGCCTACCGCTACTCAACCCGGGAATACCACAGCTTCCAGGATGCAATGTCTCAGGGGCACAGCCTGCAGGACGGATATGCGCCGTGGCTGGCGGAAAGTCAGCGCAGCAGCTGGCAGGTCAGTCTCAGCCAGGCTCTGGGGGCACTGGGGTCGGCTTTCCTGCGCGCCTCGCGTAACGACTACTGGGGTTCGGGTCGGGTGGTGAACAGCGTCAGTGCCGGGTTCAGCAGTAGCGTGAAGGGGGTAGGGTATTCCATCAACTACGATGTTGACCACACGACAACGAAAGACAACAAGGACAAAGAGGACTGGCCGACTAACCGTCAGGTGTCCCTGAACGTGAACGTGCCGTTCAGCATCTTCAGCCCTTCGTCTTCGACCGTGCAGGACATCAGTTCGAACTACAGCGTGTCCCATGATAACCACGGGCGCACCTCGCAGCAGGCGGGCCTCAGCGGGTCGATGCTGGACAGCAGGCTCTCCTGGGGGGCCTCTGGCAGTACGGACAATCAGGGGGGCGGTCAGTCCGGCAACCTGAATCTGGGCTGGCAGGGCAGCAAAGGCAGTGTTGGGATGAGTTACGGCGTCAGCAGCAACACGAAGACGCTCAGCGGCAATGCCAGCGGGGGTGTCATTGTCCATCCTCACGGTATCTCCCTGACGCCGACGCTTGGGGACACGGTGGCCCTGATTGAAGCGCCGGGTGCCGGCGGGGTCACGGTGATGAACGGGCGTTCCGTCACGGACAGTCGCGGCTATGCGGTGGCGCCGGGGATGCAGACCTATCAGCGTAACGTTATCAGCCTTGACCCGACGACCCTGCCGGATGGTGTGGACGTTACCGGTAACAGCGTGGCGGTGTACCCGACCCGTGGTGCGGTGGTGGAGGCGAAGTTCAAAACCCGCGTGGGGCGTCAGGCGATGTTGACGCTGACCTTCCAGGGCAAACCGGTGCCGTTCGGTGCGATGGCGGTCCTGCCACAGGATGAGGAGCAGAACTCGGCGATTGTGGGTGACGGTGGCATGGTGTATCTGACCGGCGCGCCGGTACAGGGGGTGCTGACCGTGCAGTGGGGTGACGAGACGGACCAGCAGTGCCGGGTGAGTTATGACCTGGGCCCGCTGCCGGAGGCCAGCAAGGACAAGAATGCGCCACCGGTGAGCACCATAGTGCAGCAGACCCTGACCTGTGAGCCGGTGCCGGGCGGTGCAAAACACCCGGTCTCCCGCATTGCGGACGCACCGACAGATGCACCGGCAACAACACCAGAAAAAGCAGCAGAAACAACAAGCGCAACAAGCACAACAAGCGCAGCACCAACACCGGATGCGCCCCAGGGGGGCACCGTCCCGCAGCCACCGGTTCTGCCGCAGGCGAGGAGTGCCATGGCGGACACCCCGGTTGCCAGGGTGTCTGACGCTCCCGGACAGTAAGCCGGGCACGAAAGCACAGATACACAAAAACATACAGACAACAGCGCAGGTGTGCCGGCAGGGCTGGCGCGACTGACACCCTGACAGAATAACGGAAGGAGAGCAGGTAATGACGATGCTGACAGATGACAGAGATATGGACCCGGCGGCTGAAGGTGTGCAGACCCGGCTGAGTACCGCGTGGCACTGGCTGTGTGAACAGCGTGCCTGCGCTCCGGACGCTGCTGACGTGTGGGATATCCGCTGGCAGCACCTGAATACGGGGGAGGGCTGGCTGACGGCACTGGAGGGTCGCCTTCTGCGCGGGACGTATCGCCTGAGTCCGTTGCAGCTGCACGGTCAGGGCGCACAGCGCCGGGCGGTATGGGGGGCGCAGGATGCACTGGTCCTGAAATGGGTGGCGCTCAGTCTGCAGCATCTTCTGCCGCTGCACCCGTCCTGTGAGCATGTGAAAGGTCACGGGGGTGGAAAGCGCTCCATTGAGACCTTGCAGTCTCTGCTGGCCTCACACACGACAGAAGCAGAAAACTTCACTGGCACCCCGCACTACCGGTGGGTGTGCCGCACGGATATTCGCGGCTACTACCGCAACATCCGCAAAGAGACGCTGATGCAGCAGGTGAGACAGTACGTTATCTCCCCGGTACTGCGGGACCTGGTGCACCAGTATCTGCATTACACCGTGGAAGACGGCGGGACGTTCCACACCCCGGAGAAGGGCATCAGCCGGGGCTGCCCGCTGAGTCCGCTGATGGGTGCCCTGCACCTGTACGACATGGATGAGCACTTCAGCCGTCAGCAGGACATTCACTACGCGCGTTATATGGATGACGTTATCATCCTGGCAAAAAGCCGCTGGTCGCTGCGAAAACACACCAGACAGCTGATGCAGTGGTTCAGCGAGTATGGATTTGAGGCGCACCCGGACAAGACCTTTATCGGGAGAGCCGAAAAGGGGTTTGACTGGATGGGGGCGTGGCTGACGCACGAGGGCGTGACGGATATTGCGCCCCGTGCGAAGGCAAATCATCGTGAGAAGGTGCGACGGCTTTATGAGCGGCTCGCGCGGGTTCCGTTCTGGAAGCGCAGGCGCGCGCAGAAGGAGGTGCACGCCCGGGTGTCGGCATACCGCTTACGGTGGAACATATGGGCGGCTGCTTTACTCATTATCCCGGGGGGCGCCGCCGTGGCTGAGACCATCTACGTACCAGCCGGGACACCTGCCTTCACCGAAGTGTGGTCCGGCACCCTGCCAGGCCTCAAACAGCCGCCAATAACGCCAATGCCTTACTACGGACCCTATGGCGGTGACGACCTCATCCGTTTCTATATCCTGGGCACCATACAACAAACGCAAAACATGTACGATCGGGCTGTTCCAGGCGGCGGTGGGATGATTGCTGCGCCGATCAACGGACCGAACAGCCGCTTCTGGCTCCTGTGGGAGGTCGTCGATGGGGGGGGGATAAAGACGGGTACGATGTCCAGCATGCCATCGGGGGGTTGCGCTCCCGGCTGCCTTGGATCCAGCTCATCGTTCAATCATAATCAATCGTATACACACATCTCGAACGACCACACCCTAGCTACGCCTGACCGTCTAATCCCTGGGGCGTACAGCGACACCTCAGGGACATCGTGGCAACTCTCGGTCACGGGCTTCAGCGGCAACACATATGGCGCCGTCGCACAGACCCTGTCCAACGGATATGGCTACATTTACTATGGAACTGACAACGGTCTGGAATTGCCGTCGATCCGGTACTACGTCATCTACGTACCATCGGGTACCGTGACCGCGACCAGCACTGGTCTCTATCTAGCCCCTGTGTGGACTGGGACTGGAGTACCGACAGTACCTACGAGCTACAGACTGCCGCTGCCTGCCTTCCGGTCTACAGGGGTGACCTGCAACATCACCTCCACGCCCTCCCCGCCTATCGTGTTGCACGACGTCCTCATGCAGGCGGTGCCCGCAAACACGATCCAGACGTCAGGGACCCTGCCGGAGGTCAAGGTCGGATGCACCGGGAGCTCGAGTGCTGGCGACCCGCAGCTCAATGTGGGTCTGACGTATGCAGCGGCTGCCGGGTCCAATCTGCTGGCGGGGCGGACTGATGCGGTCTCGGCCAGTGATGACCCCGGCCACTACCTGACCCTCAACACCGGCACGGCGTCGTGCACGTCGAACAGCACATCAATTGACCTGTCGGGCGCCACCCCTCTTCAGGTCGGCGCGATTGCGCCGGGCGGGACCGGGTCTACCTATACCTCGGGCTCGGCCAACTATGCGTTCTGCGCTACGGACACAAAGGCGTCCCTGGGGTTCCACACCATCGGGCTGACGGTGTCATCCACCATGTACTGATGCGCGCGCAGGGAAACCCGTGTCGGCCCGGTACGAGCCTCTGCAATCACATTACACCCTGCCGGTACGTGCCAGGCGGTGACGAATAACAAAATTAGGACACAAGTGATGGAAATGAATCTGCCGCCTTTGCGGCGCAGTACCGGCGAGATGGCAGGGGAGCAGGCACCGGCTGATCCGGGGGCTGGCTGCATGCCTTCCCGGTATCCGCCTGGGATGATGGCAGCGTTCGCGCTGGCCATCGTGTTATTCACCCAGAATCTGCTCTGGACTATGGGGCTGTCGACCTGGACGCTGGTCGCCCTGTTGCCCTGGGCGCTGACCGGCATCGGGCTGATGGTGATGGCCCGCCGCGGGGCGCTGTCATGGCCGCAGGGCGCGGGGTTGCTGGCTCTGGCGGTGGGGATCCTGTCCCTGCCGCTGCTGTGGTTGCATCAGGTGCCCGCATGGGACCCGGTGGCCCGCTGTGGCGGCATGGCGCTGCTGGCACTGCTCCTGACACAGGCGGGCGCCTCGCCGGGATTCGGGGGCGTTGCGCGCCGGACCGTCTGGCTGTGCGCCGGCCTGACCCTGGTCTGCGCCCTGATTGTGGTGGCGCAGGCGCTGGTCCTGCCGTACTGGCCGGCCCTGCAGATTGTCCCCCTCCCGGGGCGCCCGTCCGGGCCTTTTCTGCAAATCAACGTCATGGCGAGCTTCCTGGCCACGGGACTGGCGCTTGTGCTGTGGCTCTTTTACTCCGCGCCGGTGGCGCGCTGGCCAGCGGTAGCGGCTCTCTCCCTGCTGGCCTTCAGTCTGGTGATGTGTCAGAGCACCATCGGCTATCTGGGCGCGGGGTTTGTGCTGATCTGTCTGTCCGCCCTGGCCTGGCGTGACTGCCGGGGGCGCGTACTGGCCGCCTGGGCCGGTATTGTCTTGGGGGCGGGGCTCGCCAGAAGCCTGAATCTGCTGCTCGGCGTTCACATCCTTGACCATTCGGGCGGGCGCTTCTCCCGACTGCAGGTCTGGGAGGCCTGTCTGTGGCTGATACGCCAGAAACCGCTCGCAGGCTGGGGCTATGGTCGCTTTGACGCCGTCCTGCCCGAGGCGTTTCGTGCTCTGGGGGTGAACCAGATGGAGCAGAGGCTTTTCCCCCATCCGCATAACGAAATCCTCTACTGGCTGGTCGAGGGGGGCCTGGTGGCCGGTCTGGGACTGGCGCTGCTGCTGGCCTGGTATCTGCGACTGGGCCTGCGTGCCTGGCGGCAGGCACGACAGGCCGGTGACGCGGGGATGTCCGGTCATGCAGCCCTGGGATGGTTTTTGTGTACCACCCCAATCCTGGCCCACACGCAGGTGGAATACCCGCTCTACCAGTCATCACTGCATTGCCTGCTGCTGGCTGTGCTGCTGGCTCTGAGCCTCAGCGCTCTTCACACACCGGTACGGACCTGGCGGCCCGCAGGTATCACCCGTGCCGGGCTGCGGGGTCTGACCGGGCTGGCCGGCGTGGCGCTGGTCATATTCATTATCCTGTCGACCTGGATGACCGTGCTGGCACGCAATGTCGCCGTGGCGCCAGGGCAGGATGTGGACGGGCTGGTGCGCCTGCAGCAGCTCAATCCGTGGTTTGCACCGGATGCGGTCGGGTATGCCCTGGCGGTGCATCAGATAACGCAGTTTAACCAGACCGGGGATACCGGCCTGCTGTCGGCACCATCGCAGTTTCTGGCCGGCTACGTGGCCCGCCATCCGGATCGGGGGGCGTATGTCACCTGGCTTGCCACGCTGAGCGTGCTGGGTGAGACGCAGCGCTACCGGCAGGCGCTGGAGGAGGCTCGCTGGCGGGTCAGCTGGGCCAGCGCAGATTTCGGGGGTACAGGCAATCTGCCTGTGTCGCCATCACAACCAGTACAGGGGACGGGAGAGAACAAATGAACAACGATAAATCGGTGTTGAGTCGACTTCAGCGCTGCGCGCTGCGAGCGGTGACGGTCGGGGTGTTGCTGGCTGTGCACGCCGGTGCCCGCGCGGACGGTGCACTGCCTGTGCAGCCTGCCACCGTGGCGGGGCAGGGTGAGGTGGTGGCTGCCCCGCTGCCTGCGGACCAGGCAGCCACGATGATAGCGACCCTGCAGAAGCAGCTCGCTGAACAGCAGGCCATACTGCGCCAGCTGCAGGAGAATGCAGGTGCCGTAAAACCGGCCCCGACGACCGCGGGGGCGGACACTCCGTCCGTCCGTCCGGCGGCCCCGGCGCCTGAACCGGGTGCAGCGGCGTCCGCGGCCGGGAGCCCGGCACCTGAACCGGTGAAAACGACAGCCCC
>OJZN01000103.1_pt1 | contig 18259 bp, 17 predicted proteins | sample 1611231 | NCBI WGS metagenome assembly OJZN01 (sample SAMN04436719, study PRJEB24849) | human gut metagenome | biome: human gut; feature: NICU; material: stool | host: Homo sapiens | place: USA: Saint Louis, MO | collected 2010-10-03 | reverse complement strand
AGTTTGCATATGGCAGTAATCAGGGGTTCGAAAGGGGGCGGTGGCGGCGGTGATAAAGGCGGCAATCGCGGTACCGAGATCGCCTCCGTAGCGTACATGAAAATTCTGCTGGCGCTGACCGAGGGGGAAGCTGCAGGAGACTTTACCGGTAAAGATATTTACCTCGATGGCACACCACTGCTTGATGATGCTGGCAATGAAAACTTTCCTGGCGTGACGTGGGAGTGGCGCAGCGGCACCGTGGATCAGGATTATATTGCTGGCTTCCCGGCAGTAGAGAATGAAATCAGCGTTGGCACGGAGCTGAAATACGGAACGCCGTGGGTTAAATCCATTAACAACACCCAGCTTTCTGCAGTGCGCCTGCGGCTTAAATTTCCGAACGGGGTTTATAAACTGCGCGACAGCGGCGGGAAGGATGGCTACCGGATAGCGTTCGCTATTGATATTTCAACCGATGGCGGTTCATACGTTGAATACGGCACGGATGAGGCGGACGGCATTGCCGCAGCCGGGTATGAGCGGAGCTATCGAATTGACCTGCCGGCAGCGACATCCGGCTGGCAAATCCGCGTCCGACGCCTGACGGAAAATACCACCGATGGGCGGCATGCGGATACTTCGCGTATTGAATCAATGACCGATATTGTCGATGCCAAGCTGCGCTATCCGTACACGTCGCTGCTGTTCATCCAGTTTGATTCGAAGCTGTTTGACGGCAGAACGCCAAACGTCACCGTGGAAATGAAGGGGATAATCGTCCGCGTACCGGCGAACTACGATCCTGTTACCCGCACCTACAGCGGCATCTGGGACGGAACCTTTAAGTGGGCATGGACAAACAACCCCGCCTGGATTTTTTACGATCTCGTGCTGAACAAGCGATACGGTCTGGGAAAACGGATCACGGCTGATTTAGTCGATAAATGGACCCTGTACCAGATTGCACAGTACTGCGATGCGCAGGTTTCGGACGGAGCAGGCGGGAAAGAGGCGCGGTACCTCTGCGATTTGTACATTTCCCAGCGTACCGATGCATGGATCGTGCTGATGGATTTGGCGAACATCTTCCGGGGGATGATCAGCTGGTCCAATAATCTTCTGTCCGTTGACGCCGATATGCCCCGCGAGCTGGACCCCGACTTTGTGTTCAACAAGTCGAATATCGTGGGCGCGTTTAACTTCTCCAGCACATCGGAAAAGACGAACTACTCGTCAGCAATCGTCACCTACAGCAATCCGGCCAACGGCTATCAGGACGATCAGGCCAGCGCCTGGGTGCCGGAAGTCTCTAACCGGTTCGGCTTTAACACCATAGAGTTGTCCCGCATCGGGTGTACGCGGGAATCGGAAGCGCAGCGGCACGGGCTTTACGCTATTGAAACCAACCGCGATGACAATGGCGTGGAGTTTAAAACAGGGATGGAAGGGCGCATCCCGCGTATAGGCAAGGTGATCGGCCTCAATAACGCCCCGCTGGCCGGTCGCGAGAACGGCGGTCGCGTAGCCGCAGCTTCCGGAACGAAAGTCACGCTTGACCGTATTACTACTGCGAAAGCGGGGGACACGCTTATCGTTAACCTGCCCACCGGCAAATCCGAAGGCAGGAAGGTGAAAAGCGTCTCCGGACGCGCAGTGACCGTTGAGATAGCGTACAGCGTTACCCCAAATGCTGAATCAGCTTGGGTGCTTGATCAGCCTGATTTGGCCATTCAGCTATTCCGCGTTAAGCGGATTATGGTTAATTCGGATAACACGGTCACCATTAACGGCCTGCCTTACAATCCGAACAAGTTTCCGCGCGTTGATGACGGCGCGGTGATTGAAGACAGGCCCGTCAGCGTAGTGCCGCCGCGCGGACAGGGAATGCCGGAAAATATCACGCTCTCAAGCGTGTACCGCGTTGAACAGGGGATAGGCATCACCACGATGGTTGTTACGTGGGATACCGTCAAAAATGCCGTTGCCTATGAGGCGCAGTGGCGTCAGAACAACGGCGACTGGATTAACGTTCCGCGCACCGGCAACACGCGCTTTGAGGTCGACGGGATTTATGCCGGGCGCTACGTGGTCCGAATCCGCGCGGTTAACGCGCTCGATATCGCATCCCTCTGGGCAACGTCAGCTGAGACGGAGCTTACGGGTAAGGTCGGAAAACCACCTATGCCCGTGAATCTCGCCACGCAGCCGTTGGTGTTCGGGATAGGCATTTCCTGGGGATTTCCGTCCGGGGCGCAGGACACGCAGAAGACAGAAATCCACTACAGCGCCACGGCGAACGGTGATTCTCCGTTACTGCTGGCAGACGTGCCTTATCCCTCATCGACCTACCAGCAAATGGGATTGCTGGCTGGAAAATCGTTCTGGTACCGGGCAAGGCTCGTTGATCGCCTAGGCAATCAGAGCGACTGGACCGAGTGGGTATTTGGTCAGTCGAGCACAGACGTATCTGATATCACCGATTCCATTCTCAAGGAGATGGAGGAAACGGGTCTACTGAAGGATGTGGTTGAGAATGCCGTCGACAGCAATGAAAAAATTGCTGGCATGGTTAATGACATCAAACAGGCAAATGACGAACTGGAGCTGCAGGCGAAGGATATCGCCCAAAACGCCCAGAACATTGGGAAGGTACAGACCAGCGTTAATGAGCTTTCCAGCACGGTCGGGTATGTTTCGTCTTCACTCAGTCAGCTTGAGCAAACGGTAGCAACAGAAGATGCCGCCCTGGGCCAGCGAATCGACAGCATCAGCGTGTCTATGGACGGCATGACGGGCGGGGTGAAGAACTCAGCCATTGCCATTATCCAGAACGGGCTGGCGCAGGTGGCCACACGCAAAAGGTTATCCGCAACGGTCGCCGGTAACAGCGCTCAGCTGGACCGTATTGACGAGGTTATCGTTAACGAGAAGGAAGCAACGGCGCGCTCGCTGCTGAGCCTGCAGACGGACGTTAACGGCAACAAAGCATCTATCAACAACCTGAATCAGACGTTCTCGGATTACCAGCAGGCTATGGCCACGCAGGTAAACAGCATCACGGCGACGGTGAACGGGCATACCTCAGCCATCACCACCAACGCTCAGGCCATAGCGAACGTAAACGGTGACCTCAGCGCGATGTACAACATCAAAGTTGGCGTCTCAAGCAACGGGCAGTATTACGCCGCGGGGATGGGTATCGGCGTGGAGAATACGCCATCCGGCATGCAGTCGCAGGTTATCTTCCTGGCTGACCGCTTCGCTGTTACTCACCAGGGCGGAGCGACCGTTACGCTTCCGTTCGTTATCCAGAACGGGCAGGTAATTATCAGAGATACGGTAATAGGCGATGCCACTATCACGCGAGCGAAACTGGCTGAAACAATCAGCTCGGTTAACTACGTTCAGAACCAGGCTGGCCTGTCCATAAACTTTAGAACGGGCACGCTTGAGAACTACGGTTCGACAGCTGGCGAGGGGGCCATGAAACAGACCAACCAGACAATCAGTGTACGGGACTCCAACAATGTGTTGAGGGTGCAGATCGGGAGAATCACTGGTACATGGTGACTGGAGGCCTCTTGCGGGGCCTCTTTTTTTTCAGGAGATACGATGGCGGATTTCGGTGTTCAAACATGGGACGCTTCAGGCAAGGTTAACAACTATGGAATTAAGCCAGTCAGCGTTTGCGGCTATCTGCAGCTGGCCGTTAACCAGAAAACAGGCTCTTATTCCGTTGCCCTGCCACCGGGTTGCAAACTGACCTACTTTCAGGTCATGAACGATGATAAGTGGGGAACTGGAAGAAGGAAGATAACCATCTCCGGCGGTACTGCAACGGTTTCCTCTGTGGGGGATACCGACTACTCAGCAGGGACTGAACCCGCTGTTGCAGCTTTTCTCATTTTCCAGATCGAGAGGGTATAAATGGCGCAATACGGCGGTTTACTGACGACGACGAGCGGTGAGGTGTGGGTTACCGCCAACAGCTCGCCAATTGCATTACAGGCGCGAAAGACAGCGGCACTGCAGGGGACATCGGGTTTCAATACCAGGGTGACGCACACCTTTCCCTCAGGTCAGCCCGTTGTGGCCTTCGTTCATTGCACGGTTGAGGTGGAAATCACTCAGACGGTAAGTGGAAACACCATCACGATTGATTTTCTCAGACCTAATGCAACCGGCACAGCGTACGTTTATTTTTTCTCTATTTTCCCCCAGACAAAGCCAGATTACGGGATGGCTGTGTGGGATGCATCGGGGAACCTGATTTTAACCCACGAGACGCGCACGCTTGGTGATGTCGTTACCATAGGCACTACCGGAGTGGATGCCGGCTCAGGCTATAACATCAACACAACCCGGGCGGGGAAGTGGGCCTGCATGCCTGTTATGCTCGGCCTGATTACCGGGGTTATATCAGCCGGTGGCCAGCCGCAGCCTTACTCGGCAATATACAAGAGCATGGCGAAACTTGAGGGGAGCAATACGCGGATATTTGCCAGACCTCAGACAACCCCCACCGGGATTCTGCAAAATGTCGCGTACTCAAACATGAGAAACGTCATCATGGCCATTAACTGCGCCAACTATGATTGATCGTTTTCAACGATCAATTTTGGATAATTGATCTACCAAATCAATTATATCCCATTGATTCATATTGTTATTGTGTAACCTTGTGAATGCCCTGGGATATAACCACTATGAAAAACATGATTCTTTGCCTGGCGGTGGCGGTTTTGCTCTCCGGTTGCGCTGGCGTTATTGAGAAACAGCAACCTGTGTGTTCTGGTACAGCCCTTATCGGCGGGCAGGAAAACAGTGTCCAGATTTACGGAGTGCGTAAACAAAACAATCAGACCCAGTACCGCGCCGGTTATCCCTTTAACTGGACCTGGGTTAGTGCCAACACGTTCATCAGCACCACCTGCCAATAACTCATTCTGTTTCAAAACAAACCTCGCCCCAGCGGGGTTTTTTATTGCCTGGAGAAAATATGCTTTATAACACCGGCACCATCGCCATTAATGGAAACACAGCAACCGGCACCGGCACGAACTGGACGGCACCCGCCAGCCAGGTCCGCGCTGGCCAGACGATTATCGTCATGTCTAACCCGGTGCAGCTGTTCCAGATTTCATCCGTGAACAGCGCCACGTCAATGACGGTTACGCCAGCTGCTTCCCCGGCGCTGAGCGGTCAAAAGTACGGCATTTTGGTATCAGACAATATCTCGGTCGACGGCCTGGCGCAGGCCATGTCACAGCTCATCAAAGAGTACGACGAGAATATTGGCGCGTGGGAGGCGTTCGCCACCACCTCAGCAAACCAGAATATCACCGTAACCATCAACGGCACCCCTGTTACGATCCCCAGCATTGGCAAACTGGCGCAGAAAGGGAGTAACGGAGCCATCCCGATTGCACAGGGCGGGACAGGGGCAACGAACGAAGCAGACGCTCGCACAAACCTCGGTTTAGGAAGTAGTGCGTTGAAGAATTTGCAAAGCACAACCGAGGACAAAACGTCTGGGGCTGTTTTGCAGGTTGGAGCCTTCGGATTGGGTGCGGAGGCACCAACGATCCCTGCTAATGATGCGAATCAGATTGTTGGCTATAACGGTTTTGTTTCCGGTGCTGGGGCTCCTGGAACGAACTGGGTAAACGTGTACGGTCCCATGCTCGTTATGAGGAGAATCAGCGCGGTTGCTCAGGTCCAGGTAACCGCTGTCGGTGGATTGGCATCACGCTATGGTCTGGTTACGGACATGACCGTTAACAATGGCGGGGCGTGGTGCGTTCACTGGCATGACAGAAACACAACGGTTGACTCAAGCGGGTTCATAAAACGGGCTTCGCCTATCGTTAAGTTGTTTTCTGATGGAGGCTACGAAACAAATGATGAATCTGAGGGGTGCACGGTACGCCGTATCGAAACAGGCCAATATCTTATAGGAGGATGTCATGGCCTGAATGCTGAGGCTATTTGGGGCGGGGTTGATGGCGGTTTTGAGATCCCCTCAGACCGTAATAAACAGCCGCTGGTATGGCTGGATTATGAGGTAAATGCTGACGGTTCGGTGTTGGTGAAAACGTATCATCGAGCACACCCCGAAGCGCCGACGTTCGCCAGGAATGAATTGCAGGGTATCAGCGACGGCGACCCAATCGACATTCCCCACGATCAGTTTGTGTCCGTGCGTGTCGAAATGCCTGGCGATTCTCTATACAACCAGAAACTCAGAGCTGTAGAGTTGATCCTTGCTGCTGATGAAGGTGAATAAAGGTCGGTTTGGGGAGTAGCGCTACGAAGGACGTCGGAACGGCAGACGGGAACGTCATGCAAGTGGGAGCATTTGGATTACCTACTGGCGATGCCAGGGTATTTAAAACAGACTCGCGTCCATGAAGCTGCTCATCCCCACTCAGGATTCCCGCGACATCATCAACGCCGCGGTAAAGTGCCTGGGCAAAATCTGGCATGATGGCCATCGCTATCAAAAGGCTGGAATCTTGCTGGGAGATTTTTTCAGCCAAGGTGTGGCCCAGCTTAATCTGTTCGGCGATAACGCGCCGCGTGCTGAAAGTGACCGCTTAATGAAAGTACTTGATCACCTGAACGCGAAAGACGGGAAAGGAACGCTCTACTTTGCCGGTCAGGGCATTCAACAGCAGTGGCAGATGAAGCGAGAAATGTTGTCGCCTCGATATACAACGAGATTTTCAGACCTGCTTAGAGTCCGATAAATTTTTCTGATTTCTTCGTCCGCTTTGTGCCAAAAGCGGAAGTAGCTAACAGTGCTTAGTGTTGAACAACGGGAAGCTGGTCAACTCTTATTACTAACTGATCGTTGTATCTAATGCTGGGGGCAGGTCAGGCCGGATCGTGCAAGCGGCCTAACAAATTTTGTTGAGAACAATTATTGATGTTGTTAGTTATTCTCCTACCGAAATTATTCTTCCAATTTCATTAACTATTGCCTCCTTGCATTGCATGAGTTCTTGCCGATAAAAGGTTTCATGTTTATGGAAACGTGGCGCTGGAACTAATAATGAGATAGAAAAACGACCAAAAAGTGTGTCCAGCGCTACCGCTATCGTGCAGACACCCTCAAGAGTTTCACCCAGATCTATAGCCAGCCCTTTGGCACGAACATCAGCGATCAGCTCCAGAAGCTGTGGAAGAGTTTTAACTGTCATTCCGGTGAGATCTTCATAGGCTTCGCCTACCAGTATGCGGACATCTTCATCACTTTCCATAGCCAGTAACACACGTCCGCCGGAAGTGCTGTAGAGCGGCAAATTAAGTCCAATACGAGGTACAACACGTAATTCCCGTGTTGCTACGACGTAGTGGATGATTGCCAGCTGTGTACCGCTGGCACGTGCCAGGGTCACTGTTTCATTAATATTGGCCGAAAGTTGCTCTAGGAAGGGACGTACAAGATCCACGACATCGCTGTGCACACTGGAAATAAGTTTGAGTAGTGCAGGTCCCAGACGCAGGCCACCGGCCCCGCTGCTACGCACAAGTTGAGCGCTATCTAAAGCCGCGACAATACGCTGCACCGTTGAACGAGGGAGAGCAACCTCCTGCGCAATTTCTCCCAGACTCATGCCGCCAGGGTGTTTTCCCAGCACATTCAAAATTGCAGCTGCGCGGGCGATAACCTGAATCCCGCCGGTTTTTTCATCCTCAAAGCTTGAAACATTTACGGCCATATAGAGCTCCTTATTGTCCGGTCACGGACAGCCTGTTACCTCAGTTCATGTATTAATTATCACATTGCAATGGACGCTATCGCAATGTAAGATGTCACATGTGTATCATAATGTGGTACATCGTATCGATATAATCCATGAGAACTTTGTATGAATGCACAGCGTTCTACTCCACCTTCGCCCCCCTTTACCTGGCGCCTTGCAATGGGATTTGTGGGGATACTCATCGCAGCCTTAACTTCCGGACTTAATGGTCGGGTTATAGATATAGCGCTTGCGGATGTGCGTGCCGGAATTGGCGTGACTTATGATCAAGCCAGTTGGTTCACCTCTGCCTACCAGGCCGCAGAAGTAGTGGCGATGATGATCGCACCATGGTTTGCTGTGACTTTTTCGCTGCGTAAATTCGCGCTTACTTGCGCTGGCGGTTTTATGGTTTGCGGCATACTTTTACCCTTGCTCCCGAATGCGCCGCTGTTTATTCTCTTGCGAACGATACAGGGCCTGTTTAGCGGTGCCCTACCTCCCTTACTCATGACTGTGGCGCTACGTTTTCTGCCACCATCGATAAAACTCTATGGACTTGGCGCTTATGCTCTGACTGCGACTTTTGGTCCAAATGTGGCCCCTTCACTGGCGGCATTCTGGACAGATGATGTGGGCTGGATGTTCATGTTCTGGCAAGTGGTCCCCGCCATTTTGATTTCGATGCTCTTTATTGGCTGGGGTTTGCCGCAGGACCCGATTCACCTCGACCGATTTAAACAGATCGACCTGTTTGGTATGATTACCGGCTGTTCTGGAATGGCGTTTTTGATAATCCCCATCACTCAGGGTGGACGTCTGGACTGGTTTGAATCGCCCTTATTTAATGGCCTGTTATCCAGCGCCTTCGTGTGCCTGACGATTTTCCTGATTAATGAATGGTTTCATCCCCTCCCTTTGTTCAAATTACAGATGCTGGAGAGAAGTAACTTTTCATATGGCCTGATGGCGCTCGCTGTAGTGTTGGTACTGGCACTGGCTGGCTCTGCTTTGCCGTCCAATTTCTTTGGTAAAGTAGAGGGCTTTCGAACAGTGCAGTTTGCCCCGCTGGCTTTGATAATTGGGCTCCCGCAGTTAATTATCACCCCGCTTGTTGCCGCATTGCTTAGTCTGCGCTGGGTTGATTGTCGCTGGCTGATAGCTTTCGGGATTGTTCTGATGATTTCTGCCAGCCTGATGGGTATGCAGATAACCAGCGATTGGTCACGCCAGAATTTCTGGGCAATACAGCTTCTGCAGGCGATTGGATTACCGTCAATTATTTTACCGTTGCTTATGAGCGCAACCAGCGTTGTGGCTCCCCCTGAAGGACATTATGCCTCTGCTATGTTCAATACCGTACGGGGTTTTTCAAGCATCGCAGCTGGCGTTTTAGTGGAATGGTTTATAAATGACAGAGAGCAATTTCATTCTAATGTTCTGGTCAATAACGTAGCCAACCGCCCATGGTTGATATCGACACCGGTCAGCGAGCAGGCCAGCAGCAGCATTCCTTTATTACACGACGGCAGCATCAGCAACACCGAGAACATCGCTGGATTTATCACCTTATTAAAACATCAGGCAATTGTTCTGAGTCTGGCCGATAGCTATCTGCTGATGACTGGCTTTGCCGTCCTTCTGTTATTACTCACTGTCTGGTTGCCAAAACGTGTCTGGCCGCCCCAGACACTTTTCAACCTGCAATGACAAAATAGAGGTGGTTAAATGAAATTTTCGGTATCGAGAAGAACGACTCTGCTCAGCGCATTATTAATCCTGATGATGACGATGATATTTTTCGTCTGGTCGACAATGCTGAACAATGATACCCGTACCAATGATGCCTATGTGAATGCGGATTACACACTGGTAGCACCAAAAGTATCGGGTTATATCAAAAATATCTATGTTGCGGATAACCAACGTGTTAAAGCAGGGCAAACACTGGCCACGCTGGATGACCGTGACTACAAAATAGCGCTTGAAATGGCGCAAGCTAATTTGCAGCTTAGTGATGCAAAACGCCTGAGCAGCCTTGCACAACTGGAGCAGCAACAATCCATTATTGCTCAGACAAAAGCGACCCTTTTAGCCAGTCAGGCATCGGCGCAGTATGCCAGTCAGAATGCTGAACGTTTTAATAAGCTTTATCAAAGAGGTACCGTCGCTGCGGACGATCAACAAAAAGCCCATTCAACACAGCGTTCTGCATCCGCAGTCGTTCGTCAGAACGAAGCTGCTCTGACCTCAGCAGAGAAACAGGTAGGCGTGTTGAGGGCTGCATTACGTCAGGCGGAAGCCGATGTTGCAGTCGCGCAGGCAAAAGTCAGTCAGGCGAGGCTTAACCTTTCTTATACGCATATTGTTGCACCAGTCGATGGGATGGTAGGCCAGCGTTCGGTGCCCCTCGGAGCGTACGTTAACGCAGGGACACGTCTGCTGGCCATGGTTCCGCTACATCAAACTTACATCACTGCCAATTATCTTGAAACACAGTTGGCAAATGTTCAGCAGGGGCAGAAGGTCTTAATTAAAATTGATGCCATGCCTGGCAAAAAGTTTACTGGACATGTCGATAGTATCGCTCCTGCAACCGGCGCAACGTTTTCAGCCATCCAGCCAGACAATGCAACGGGTAACTTTACTAAAGTCGTCCAGCGTTTACCGGTGAAAATAGTGCTGGATGGTAATCAACCCGATGCAAAATTATTGCGCGTCGGGATGTCAGCCGTTCCTGAAATTAAAATCCGCTAATATTCCAGATATACTCAAAAAACGCTCTATTTTTTAATGTCTGGCTTAGAAACGCCGTTCCAGTTATCTATACATAATTTCATGTTGAAAATAAAGGGCACTGACACCAAGCTAACTTCATGTTACAAAAACGCATGAGCGATCACGATCATATTTAGTCGACACTCATTTACAGAGAGTGATCGACTAAATTTTTTCAGTCAACAATACTGGTAAATAATAGGTTATTCTTCACGCCTGGCTATCAAAATACTTAATGCTGCATAAGTGCCAGTGTTTTTTCCTTAACACGCTGCAAAATTTTCTGTGCCTCCTCGGTTGAACGAATATTGGTGTATCCAATGACTAATCCATAACGTTTTCGTGTCTGCGCATACCAGCTCGAGAGTGGCCGGACGTAAAGCTCGTGCTGTGTCCATAATGCAGCTAATGCAGTATCTTCAATGCCACGTTGCAGGAAGGCAACAATATGCATACCGCCATCTGTAAGCTCAAATTCAAAAAAACCTGGAAAGGTCGTTTCAATTGCGTCAAGCATCATGCGACGCCGCTGCTGGTAGAGTAAACGCATCTTTTTTATATGCCGGTAGAAGTGCCCTTCACTAAGGAACTGTGCAAGGATTTTTTGCGGTAGTAATGGCAGACCCGTTTCAAGGATTTCACCCAGTTCACTGAAACGGGCTACCGTCTCCTGTGGCACTACCATATATCCGATACGCATAGCTGGCATTATCGTTTTACTAAATGTACCGGTATAAATAACCCGGTCATGCGTATCGAGGCTTTTCAACGCCGGGATTACTTTGCGTGTGTAGTGAAACTCTCCGTCGTAATCATCTTCAATTATCCAGCTATTGTTTTGCTGTGCCCAGGACAGTAACTGATGCTTACGCGGTAATGAAAGGCTAACTGCGAGCGGACTTTGATGAGTGGGTGTAACGATAGCGAAGCGTGCATCGTTGTGATAGCGCTGAAGATAATCAACATCCATGCCCTGTCTATCAACAGGTATATAGTGCAGTTTGGATGCCATTCGCTTCAATAATTGCTGACCATAAAAGTAGCCAGGATCTTCAAACAGCACTTTATCATCAGGTTGTGCAAGTACCGACAGAATAAACCGTAAATTGGCCCGATAGCCGCTGGTAACGAAGATTTGCTCTGGTCGGCAATTCAGTCCTCTTGAAATAGTGAGATAACTTGCAATGGCCTCACGTAGTGGCTTAAAGCCCACTACCGGGGGCATGAGCATTTCTTCCGGACGCAGACTTCGCGCCGCTTTTCCCGATATCAACAGCCATTTTTTATGGGGGAATTCATCCAGTGCAGGAATGCCGAGTCGGAGATCACCCTTCCTTTCAGTAACTGGCGTGTCAAGTGAACGAGACGATACATAATTGTCTTCTCTGACCGTTGAGGTCAGCCGGAGCTCCGGATTTATATAGGTCCCCTTCGCCCCCAGACTTACGAAATAGCCTTCTCCAGTAAGAATTTCATACGCGGTTTCCACCGTTTTTCGCGCGACCTGCAACTCGCTCGCCAGCGAACGAATTGAGGGAACGCGCTCCCCCGGTTTCAAAAGGCCGTCCTGAATTTGCTGACGATAGCGGGCATAAATCTCTTTGTACCCCATCAAATGCACCTTTAAATGACCTATCAATTAATTCGAATAATGACCCTTTTTAACAAGACATACAAGATTAAGATATGGCTATTAACTAAGCCACTCACTATGAGGCGTCATGAAGATTGTACATTACGACACCGTCATTGACCTTGCCCGTTGCTTTGCGCTGATGCAGGAGCTACGCAGCAAACTAACGAATGAGAAACAATTTATCGCCCAGGTACAGCGCCAGCAGGCGCAAGGCTATCGGCTTGCAGGACTGGAGCAGGATGGCAAAACAATGGCGCTGGCCGGTTATCGACTGCTCGAAAATTTCATTCACGGGCAATTCTGTTACGTCGACGATCTGGTAACAGTGAACGAGGCTCGCGGTCAGGGGATGGGTGCAACGCTGTTGAATCACTTAGCGGTCATCGCACGTGAATACGGTTGTGGTCAGATGGTCCTTGATACCGCCATTAGTAATTCAGGAGCCCAGGCATTTTATCAGCGTGTCGGATATACCGCCCTCGGCCTGCATTATTATCGCGATCTCACTTGAGGAAAAAATGATGAAACTGCTTCACATTAAAGTCAGCCCGGATTTATCAGGATCGACATCCCGTGTGGCGTCTGAGCGCCTGGTAGAAAAATTACGCGCGCATCATGCCGGGCTTCAAGAATCAGTGCTGGACCTGGCTAAAAGGCCGCTACCACATCTTGATGCATTTACCATTGCTGGTTTTTTTACCCCACCAGACCTACGCAGTGAAGCTCAGCTCACCGCTATTCAGACTTCGGAACAACTGGTAGATCAGCTTTTAGATTGTGACACGCTGGTTATCTCATCACCGATGTGGAACCTCGGCCTGCCTTCTGTGTTAAAGGCCTGGTTCGATCATATAACCCGCGCTGGACGAACTTTCGCCTTTACGCCAGAGGGCAAAAAAATAGGGCTCGTCAGCGGCAAAAAGGTGTATTGCGTTGTCGCCAGCGGCAGCGTATTTGCACACGGTCCATTTGTTGCGGATGACCAGTTTACGCCATACATTCGCGTAGCGCTCGAATATATTGGCATTACCGACGTGCAATTTATTCGGGTAGACGGTACGCATGATCCCGTCGCTCGTACTACAGCGTTACCTCATGCACTGCAAACCATTGATCGTTTATTTTAAAAAGAGGATTACAATATGTCGTCACGTGTGAATCATTTTAAAACCATTCCCGCACTGGCTAAAACACTAGCCGATGCCTCTATGGCATTAGGAAAAGTCTCGCTGGATAAAAAACTTAAGCACTTAGTGGATATCCGTGCCTCACAGATGAATCATTGTGCGTTTTGTCTGGATATGCACGTTAAAGAAGCAAAAATGCATGGGGAGCGTGAACTGCGTCTTTATCACGTTGCAATCTGGCGGGAATCGCCACTGTTCAGCGCCAAAGAGAAAGCTGCTCTGGCACTGACTGAAGCGTTGACACGCATTGGTGATAATGGTGTAAGCGAAGCGCTTTACAGCGAATTGCGCGAACATTTCTCTGAAGTGGAAGTATCAGAGTTAACTTTCACCATTGCTGTAATCAACGCCTGGAATCGTCTCCAGATTTTATCACAGATGTCACCAGGATCGATGGATAGCGCTTACGGTCTGGATCGTGCTGAATTACATTAATAAATGTCCGCCAACAACACTTCTTGTTGGCGGCTTTATTTTTTATTATTAGCTTACATATGTTGTAATAATCACCCACAAAGAGTATTCATAGTGTATTTTTAACCTAATATTATACATGCTTAAAAGAATATTAAGATCGATTATATTCATCGCTAGCTGTTAAAAAAGTAAAAACCGCCTTTCGGCGGTTTTTACTTTGGAGGAAATGAGTAACCAATCGCGAGAAGAAAACGAATGGTAATTTATGCCTTGGCCAGCGGCTTCATTCGAAAGCTGACGCCCATACGATTAAGTGCATTCATTGTTGCAATAACGATGGTCAGATCGACCAAATCTTTTTCACCAAATACTGAAAGCGCTGCAGAATACGCTTCATCCGAGGCATGTGTCTCACTTACTCGGGTAACTTCTTCAGCCCATGCCAGTGCCGCTTGCTCCAGATCCGAGAATAAATATGTAGCTTCCTCCCATACGGGAATCAGAACTATTTTCTCTACTGACATGCCACACTTCATAAGATCGCGGGTGTGAATATCAATACAATGCGCGCAGCCATTAATCTGAGATACTCTTAAAAAAACCAAATGTATTAACTCTTCCGGGAGATTTGTTCCTGTTGTGGCAAAATGATGCAGCGTTCCCAGTGCTTTTGAACCTTCTGCAGATACCTGGAACCAATTTGGACGTTTCATGTGTTTTCCTTTAGAAAGTGATAGTTGATTGATTTATCTACGGAAATATACCTAACCTTCTTCAGAAGGGTTACTGATGGATACTTCAGTGTTAAGTCATCATAATCAAAATTGACATGTAAAAAAGACACAAAGGAGAGGAAAACGGGTAGGACATGATAAAAATGAAATGCCATGAAATTAGTATGGGTTTAACTTTGATTCAACAATGATGATTGTTTGAATGGCCAGTTTTAGTCTTTATGCAGAAATGGCACCTGAGAATGTGACTTGGTGAAGGCCTTCATCATAATGATAAAAAAGGTGCAGGATACATTGTCGGAACACTCTTTCTTCTGGCTGAACTGACGATTACCAGCAGGCTAAAGCCTGGCTATCCCAAACTACAATCGACGTTCCCCGGGAAGAAATGTTTAATTCATATGTAATGAAATTCGTTCTGTACGTCCACCTCTCGCTCATAAGGAACAATCATACTCGAATCTCCCATATTACAGTAGATTTGAGTATGAACACTTCATCGTGGAACATAGGCAGTATCGTAGGCCAAAAAAGACCAGTTCAGATATCTCATATCTGGAGGAACCGAATCCGGCTTGAATTGGAAGGTAAAAGGCGTGATCTAGCTCTGTTCAATATGACCTTGGACAGTAAGCTTCGAGATTCTGGTCTGGTCAAACGCAAAGTATCTGATGTGGCAGATGGTAGCTTGGTTTCAAGCAGAGCAACGGTATTGCAACAGAAAACCTGTAGTCCTGCGCAATTTGAGACCACCAAAGGAACAAGAGAAATAGTTGCTGCATTGATAAAGCTTGGCAATTTGCACAGTAAAGACTTCTTGTTCCGGTCTCGGGCCAGAACTAATCAGTAAATATCAACTCGAAAATACAACCGAATCTTTAATAGGTGGGTAGAAAAGCTTGGTTGACCTGCTCCCTGTTTATTAACACGCGTCAACAGATGTGGAATAAATTACGAACTTCCGCTGTCGCTCAAAGCAGACCTGAGGACCAGCCAGCCTAACTTCTGCGAGCCAACAGCAGACGTTAAGCGTTAGTTGACGGATCATACTCCCACTGCGATTCGTCACTGTAAATCGTACCATCATCATCCATTACTTGGGCATTAAGGTGTCTTGCAATCCGCAACATCTTTCTGTACAGGTATGTATCGGGCCATGTGGTATAAATATTACCTGCGCTCCAGTCAAGCCATGGCTCTTCGTACAAAGAGTGACCTGACCACAAGGCGTTATAATCGCCGTTTATAATATATCTGCTTAATTCATTATCGTTATTTATGTAGTTAAGCCATTCATCAGCGGTTATCTCCGCATCCTCATTATCTGCCCAAAATTCGGCTCTCGTTATGTGCAATTCAACACCCATAGAATATCCTTAACGATGGTATAAACTTCAAAAACTAGCATAGTGGTTTATTAAAAACGAGGTGATTAACACTGCAGAATCTATAGACTTGAGCGATATGTCTGCTCCTCGCTCATTTCGGACGTAAGAAGTCTATTTGTCCTTTCATCGTGCTGCCTCGATTAACTCCGGCCCTTGGTTTTTAACGTTCCCCACGCACGCGTCACGGCGTGCCAGATAAATTTGTCGGTTGGTACCGCACCGCCGGCGGCAATCTCTTCCGCTTCTTTCCCGCCTACACCCTGCTGCAACCATTCCCGAGCCGCTTCTGATGATAGCACCAATGGCCGACGGTCGTGAATGTCGACCAGACCTTTATCAGCAGCAGACGTCACAATTAGAAACCCTCAGCTTCGTCGCCACGCTCGACGGCGTGCTGCCGATCGCTGCCATGAATATCGGCTGACCATCTGCACGGTGGATAAAATAGGGCTGTTTTTTGTCGCCTCCCTTCTTCCATTCGAACCATCCATCCGCAAAACATATCGCCCGGTCATGCAGCCATAACGGCTTGAACATGCGGCTCGTGGCCGCAGTCTCTACGCGCGCGTTTATCAGAGGTGCTTCCTCCCACCACCCGGGCGCGTATGACCACAGGACTGGATCGAGGTGCAACTGCTCGTCACGCTCGCTCAGCAGCAGGACTTTGGTTCCGGGCGCGACGTTGTAGCGTCCAATAGGTTCGGGTCATAAGCGATGTCACGCTCGGTTTCATTGGCAAGAAATGCTAGGAACTCTTCACGGGTTTAGGATTATGCAAAACGTCCACACATAGAAACCTCCAGTCAGTAGACTGAAAGTATAGGGTAGGGAGAAAAGTAGCGCGCACAGGCTAAGTCTTACAAACGGATTCCCAGTGATTATGCGTATGAGGATGAAATGCGTAAAGTGGAGTGTTTCGAAACTGAAATGCGCTGCCCAAGTGAAAGTTTTTTGGGGCAAATTTGGGGGCAAAATCTTGCTGGGGACATGATTTGGGGCAGTAAAATGACCATTATCGTCCGATAATGTCCGCACTGAAATTATTGTAAGCTACTGATTAATAACTAAGTACCTGTTTTAGAGGTGATTGTGTTTTTCGCTAAACAGTCTAACGCTGATTATGTTGTTGTGGTGATAAACATTGACTAAACCGGGGAAAAGCATCCCCCTTTTCGGGCGAAAAGGGGGAGAAGGGGTTACTTCAGCTCGTCAACCATCGTGACGGCGCGACCAATATAGTTCGCCGGGGTCATCGCCTTGAGACGCGTTTTCTCGTCCTCCGGCAGTTCCAGACCGTCGATAAACTGCTTCATGCCTTCAGCGTCCACGCGTTTGCCACGGGTCAGCTCTTTCAACTTCTCGTACGGTTTTTCAATGCCGTAACGGCGCATCACGGTCTGGATTGGCTCCGCCAGCACTTCCCAGTTGTGATCCAGTTCGTCCAGCAGACGATCGCGGTTCACTTCCAGTTTGCTCACGCCTTTCAGTGTGGACTGATAGGCGATCAGCGCGTAGCCAATGCCTACGCCGAGGTTACGCAGTACGGTGGAGTCGGTCAGGTCACGCTGCCAGCGGGAAACCGGCAGTTTGCTCGCCATATGCTGCAGCATGGCGTTCGCCAGGCCCAGGTTGCCTTCGGAGTTTTCGAAGTCAATCGGGTTCACTTTGTGCGGCATGGTGGACGAACCGATTTCACCGGCGATGGTTTTCTGTTTGAAATGGTTCAGCGCGATATAGCCCCACACGTCACGATCGAAGTCGATCAGGATGGTGTTGAAGCGGGCGATACAGTCAAACAGTTCCGCGATGTAGTCGTGCGGCTCGATCTGGGTGGTGTATGGGTTCCACTGAATGCCCAGAGAGGTCACGAACTCTTCGCTGAACTGGTGCCAGTCCACTTCCGGGTAGGCGGCGATGTGGGCGTTATAGTTGCCAACGGCACCGTTGATTTTGCCTAGGATCTCAACCTGTTCCAGCTGACGATACTGACGCTCCATACGGTATGCCACGTTCGCCATCTCTTTACCCATGGTAGATGGGGTAGCTGGCTGGCCGTGGGTACGGGAAAGCAGCGGAATGTCGCGATATTCCACAGACAGCGCTTTCACCGCGTCGATGATTTTACGCCAGTATGGCAGCACGACTTCTTTGCGCGCGGTGGAGAGCATCAGCGCGTGAGACAGGTTATTGATGTCTTCAGAGGTACAGGCAAAGTGAATGAATTCAGACACGGCGTGCAGGGCAGGAACGCTTTCCACTTTCTCTTTCAGGAAATACTCAACCGCCTTCACATCGTGGTTGGTGGTGCGTTCAATGGTCTTAATGCGCGCAGCATCTTCTTCATTGAAGTCAGCAACGATTTTATCAAGGTAATCGTTTGCCTTTTCGT
>OJZN01000088.1_pt1 | contig 19936 bp, 10 predicted proteins | sample 1611231 | NCBI WGS metagenome assembly OJZN01 (sample SAMN04436719, study PRJEB24849) | human gut metagenome | biome: human gut; feature: NICU; material: stool | host: Homo sapiens | place: USA: Saint Louis, MO | collected 2010-10-03 | reverse complement strand
TCAGCGTCAGGGTGTTCATCGACGAGAAGCGCATGGAGTTGATGATCCCCTGGCAGAACAGCACCAGTGGCAGGATGTAGTACCAGCCCAGCAGCGCCACGGTCATAAACAGCAGACTAACCAGCGCCAACCCGAGCGTGGCGGCCACTAGCACCCGGCGATAGCCAAAGCGGTTTACCACCTGCACCACAATACGCTTCATCCCCATGCTGCCGAGCACCATCGGGATCATCATCAGCCCGGCATGGAACGGCGAGAAGCCCATCCCAATCTGTAAAAATACCGGCGTCATAAACGGCAACATGCCGCTGCCGATGCGTCCGGCAAAGCTGCCGAACAGACCAAGACGGTAGGTGGGATTCTTGAACAGGTTCAGGCTAAACAGCGCGTTAGCATTGCCTCTGGCATGCCACAGATACCAGAGAATGGCGGTGACACCCAGCGCTACCAGCAGGGCGAGCGACAGGGAGGAGATCCCCAGCCCTTTTTGCCCGTCGAGCGCCAGGGTGAGCGTCGCCATGCCAGCTGCCAGCAGGATGAAGCCAAAGAAATCAAAGCGCCGGGTCTGCATTTTATAGTTCGGCATCAGCGTCAGGGTGGCAATCGCGCCGATAATACCGACCGGCAGGTTGATCAGGAAGATCCAGTGCCAGGAGGCATACTCCACCAGAATACCGCCCAGCGCCGGGCCCAGCAGCGGGCCGACCTGACCGGGCAGGGTGACGAAGGTCATCGCCGCCATATACTGCGCGCGCGGAACAATTTTCATCACCGTTAACCGCCCGACGGGCACCATCATCGCGCCGCCGACGCCCTGTAGCACGCGCGCCATCACCAGCTGGTCGAGGGTATTGGCCTGGGCGCAAAACAGCGAGCCGGTGGTAAACAGCACAATGGCGGTGAAAAAGATGTTCCGCACGCCGACTTTATCCGCCAGCCAGCCGCTGGCGGGCAGCATCACGGCGACCGTCAGCACGTAGGCGACAATCACCATATGCATGTGCAGCGGGCTCTCCCCCAGGCTTTTCGCCATTGAGGGGAGGGCTGTGTTCACGATGGTCGTGTCCAGCGACTGCATAAAGAAGCCGAACGCGACGATCCACAATTGCCAGCGAACGTTACTGGGTAGGTCGGTCATTTACTCGGTCACCGTGGTTCTCTTTTTACGCGAAAAACGCAGCCGCAGGCGGTCAAAGAACAGATAGACTACCGGCGTGGTGTAGAGCGTCAGCAACTGGCTCATCACCAGGCCGCCAACGATCGTGATCCCCAGCGGCTGGCGCAGTTCAGAGCCGTCACCGCCGGATATGACCAGCGGCAGTGCGCCGAACAGCGCGGCCAGCGTAGTCATCATGATCGGGCGAAAACGCAGCAGACAGGCCTGGAATATCGCCTCGTCCGGCGTCAGGTTGCCGTTACGCTGGGCATCCAGGGCAAAGTCGACCATCATTATCGCGTTTTTCTTCACAATACCTATTAATAGCATGATCCCAATGAGCGCGATGAGGCTGAATGGAGCACCGAACAGCTCCAGCGCCAGCAGCGCCCCCACGCCCGCAGAGGGAAGCGTGGAGAGAATGGTCAACGGGTGCACGTAGCTTTCATACAGCACGCCCAGCACGATGTACACCGTGGCAATGGCCGCCAGGATCAAAATGACCTGCGAGTTCATGGTGTCCTGGAAAACCTGCGCCGTACCGGCAAAGCTGCCGCGCACGGAGGAGGGCACCCCGAGCTGGGTCATGGCGCGGTTAATGGCATCGCTGGCCTCAGACAGCGACGAGCCGGTTGGCAGGTTAAACGACACGGTCGAGGCGGCGGAAAGCCCCTGGTGGTTCACCGACAGCGGCGCGTTCGACGGCTGCCAGCTGGCGAAGTACGACAGCGGGATCGCCTTGCCGTCATCATTGATCACAAACATCTTGTCCAGCGCACTGATGTCCTGGGTGTAGCGCGGATCAACTTCCATTACCACCTTGTACTGGTTCATCGGCTGATAGATGGTGGAGACTTCACGCTGCCCGAAGGCGTTGTTCAGCAGGCTGTTGGCCGCCTCCACGTTAATGCCCAGGCGGGCCATAGTTTCACGATCATAGGTGAGCGCCATCTCCGCGCCGTTGTTCTGGCTGTCGGAGTTCACGTCCGCCAGCTGCGGCAGCGCGGCCAGCGCTTTACGGATCTTCGGCTCCCACTCGCGCAGGGCGGCTAAGTCATCCGAGAGCAGGGTGTACTGATAGCTGGCGTTAGCCTGTCGTCCGCCGACGCGGATATCCTGAACGGCCATCAAAAACAGGTTCGCCCCCGGCTCTTTGGCGAGCTTCACCCGCAAGCGGTCAATGATCTGCTGCGCCGTTTCGTGACGTTCACCGCGCGGCTTAAGGGTAATAAACATCATCCCGCTGTTAACGCGCGAGCCGCCGGTAAAGCCGGTAACGTTGTCTACGGCCGGATCTTCCCGGATGATTTTCATAAAGTCCTGAAGCTTGCCGCGCATCGCCTGGAACGAAATGCTCTGGTCTGCCTGAATACCGCCCATCAGCACGCCGGTATCCTGCTCCGGGAAGAAGGTTTTCGGGATGGTGATATACATCCAGACGTTGAGCACGATGGTGCCCATCAGCACCAGCCCGACAATACGCGTGTGGTTCAGCACCCATTTCAGCGATTTGCCGTAGCCGGACTGCATCGCCATCAGGACGTGGCCAAAGCCTTTCCTGCGCGGCTGTGAGTGTGGTTGGCTGCGCTTTAGCATCCAGCCGCACATCATCGGCGTTAGCGTCAGCGAAATCACCAGTGAGATACCAATGGCGACGGAGAGCGTGACGGCAAATTCGCGCAGCAGTCGCCCCGGCAGGCCGCCCATCAGCAGCAGCGGCAGGAACACCGCCACCAGCGACAGGCTCATGGACAGGACCGTGAAGCCCACTTCGCGCGTCCCCTGAAGCGCCGCCTGGAGCGGCTTCATGCCCGCTTCCAGATGACGCGAGATATTCTCCAGCACCACGATGGCATCATCCACCACAAACCCGGTGGCAATCGTCAGCGCCATCAGCGACAGGTTGTTAAGGCTAAACCCGCACAGGTACATGGCGGCAAAGGTGCCTATCAGCGATACCGGGACCGCTACCGCCGGGATCAGCGTGGCGCGCCCCGAGCGCAGGAACAGGAACACCACCAGAATTACCAGCGCGACGGAGATGATCAGCGTTTGCTCTACCTCTTCAAGCGAGGCGCGGATGGTGGGGGAGCGGTCCTGCGCAATCTGGAGATCGATGGCCGCCGGAATGGTTTCCTGAAGCTCCGGCAGCCGCGCGCGGATGCTGTTCACCGTCTGAATGATGTTGGCTTCCGGCAGCTTGCGGATCATCAGCAAAATCGCCGGTTTGGCATTGGTCATCCCGGCGTTACGCACGTCCTGCACCGAATCGGTGACGCTGGCGACGTCGCTCAGGCGCACCGCCGCGCCGTTGTTGTAGTGAATAATCAACGGCTGATACTCGGCGGCGGTTTTCAGCTCGTCGTTTGTCTGGATTTGCCAGCGGTGGCTGCTGTCCTCAATCGCGCCCTGCGGCTTACGCACGTTGGCGTTGCTGATGGCGGATCGCACGTCGTCCAGCGACACGCCCTGATTAAACAGCGCCTGCGGATTCAGCCCCACGCGCACGGCGGGCAAGGAGCTGCCGCCGACGTCCACGTCGCCCACGCCGTCAATCTGGGCGATGGTTTGCGCCAGCTGGGTGGAGGCAAAATCGTACAGCTCGCCCTGGGAGTAGGTCTCTGACGTAAGCGTCAGGATCATGATCGGCGCATCGGACGGGTTGGCCTTGCGGTAGGTTGGACGGCTCGGCATGCCGCTCGGCAGCAGGCTTTGGGCGGCGTTAATCGCAGCCTGCACGTCGCGCGCCGCACCGTTGATATCCCGGTCGAAGTTAAATTCCAGAATGATGCGTGTGCTGCCCAGCGAACTGCTGGAGGTCATCTCGTTAACCCCGGCAATTCGCCCAAGCGATCGCTCAAGCGGCGTCGCCACCGATGAGGCCATGGTTTCCGGCGAGGCACCCGGCAGCGAGGCGCTGACCATGATCACCGGGAAATCGACCTGCGGCAGCGGGGCCACCGGCAGCAGCCGGAAGCCGAGCACGCCGCACAGGGTGATAGCGACGGAGAGTAAAATCGTCGCCACCGGACGGTAAATGAAGAGGGCGAAAAACTTCACTTACGCCTCCTCTTCACGTTTCGGGAAGCGGCTTTTCGTCCACAGGGCCAGACGGTCAAACAGCAGGTAGATAACCGGCGTGGTAAACAGCGTCAGCACCTGGCTCACCAGCAGACCGCCGACCATGCCGATGCCCAGCGGACGGCGCAGTTCGGCCCCTACGCCGGTGCTTAGCATCAGTGGCAGCGCGCCCAGCAGGGCGGCGAGGGTGGTCATCAGGATCGGGCGAAAACGCAGCAGACAGGCCTGGTAAATGGCCTCGCGCGGCGCCATACCCTGCTCGCGCTCGGCGGCCAGCGCAAAGTCGATCATCATGATGGCGTTTTTCTTCACGATGCCGATAAGCAGGATGATGCCGATGATCGCAATCACGTCCAGTTCGCTCCCCGCCAGCATCAGCGCCAGCAGCGCCCCCACGCCCGCTGTCGGCAGGGTGGAGAGGATGGTGATCGGGTGGATGAAACTCTCATACAGCACGCCAAGCACGATATACATCGCCACCACCGCCGCGACAATCAGCCAGACGGTGCTGCCCAGCGCGGCCTGGAACGCCAGCGTACTGCCCTGGAACTGGGTCTGAATATCGGACGGGAAGCTGAGTTCTTTCTCCGCGCCCAGAATGGCCTCCACCGCTTCGCCCAGGGAATACCCGTCCGGCACGTTGAACGAAATGGTGGTGGACGGGAACTGATCGAGATGGTTAATCGACAGCGGGGTGTGGCGCTCTTCCACGCTGGCAATGGCGCTGAGCGGCACAATCCCGCCGTCTTTGCTGGTCAGGCGTATTGAGTCCAGCGCGGCAAGCCCGGGCGTGTTCTCGGTGTTATGTTCCAGCACCACGCGATACTGGTTGGCCTGGGTGTAAATGGTGGAGATCAGTCGCTGACCAAAGGCGTTATACAGGGCGTTATCCACATCGGACATGGTAATGCCCAGACGGCTGGCGGTGTCGCGGTTGACGTTCACGTACGCCGCCAGCCCTTTATCCTGCCAGTCGCTGCTGACGTCAGAAACCTGCGGCAGTGCTTTCAGCTTATCCACCAGCTGCGGCACCCAGGTGCTGAGTGCATCAAGCGAGGTGGCCTGGAGCGTAAACTGGTACTGCGTGCGGCTCACCTGCGTATCAATGGTTAAATCCTGGATCGGTTGCAGATACAGCTCAATGCCCGGCACGCGCGCCACCGCGCTTTGCAGGCGCTCAATTACCGCGTTGACGCGATCGTCGCGGTCATCAAGCGGTTTAAGGTTAATTTGCAGGCGCGCGCTGTTGAGCGACGGGTTGGTGCCATCCACGCCCACGTAGGCAGTCAGGCTTTCCACCGCCGGATCTTCCATGATGATCTCAGACACCTGCTGCTGGCGCTGCGCCATGTTGGCGAAGGAGACCGTCTGCGGCGCCTGAAGCGTGCCCTGAATAATGCCGTTGTCCTGAATCGGGAAGAAGCCTTTCGGAATGAAAATCCACAGCATCACGCTGAGCGCCAGGGTGCCGAGCGCCACGCCGAGCGTCGCCCAGGGATGATTCAGGACTTTCGCCAGCACGCGGCCGTAGGCGGCGATAATGCGCTCGAACATCCGCTCGGAGGCGCGCGAGAAGCGGTTTTGCTTGCGCAAAGATTCGTGGCTCAGCATGCGGGCGCACATCATCGGCGTTAGCGTCAGCGACACCACGGCAGAGATCAGAATGGCGACCGCCAGCGTCACGGCAAACTCGCGGAACAGCCGCCCGACGATATCGCCCATAAACAGCAGCGGGATCAGCACCGCAATCAGCGAGAAGGTGAGCGAGATGATGGTAAAGCCAATTTCTCCTGCGCCCTTCAGCGCGGCGGCTAAGGGCTTTTCACCTTTTTCGATATAGCGCGAGATGTTCTCGATGACCACGATGGCATCGTCCACCACGAACCCGGTGGCGATGGTGAGCGCCATCAGCGTCAGGTTATTAATCGAAAAGTCGAGGAACACCATCACCGCAAACGTCCCGACCAGCGAGAGCGGCACGGCGACGGCGGGAATGATGGTTGCCGGAACGTTGCGCAGGAACAGGTAGATGATCATCACCACCAGCGCAATCGCCAGCATCAGCTCGAACTGGGTGTCTGACACCGAGGCGCGAATATTCGTGGTGCGGTCAGAAAGCACTTTCACGCTCACCGATTTTGGCAGGCTTTCCACCAGCTGCGGCAGCATGGTGCGAATGCTGTCGGCAGTATCAATAATGTTCGCGCCCGGCTGGCGCTGAACGTTCATGACAATCGCCTGCTGCTTATTGGCCCACGCCCCGAGCCAGCTGTTTTCCGCGCCTTGTTCGACGGTTGCCACGTCGCCGAGGCGGATCGGCGCGCCGTTTTGATAGGCCACAATCAGCTGGCGGTATTCATCGGCGGACTGCATCTGGTCGTTGGCAGAGAGCGTGACCGCACGGGTTGGGCCGTCCAGCGAGCCCTTCGCTGAGTTAACGTTGGCGCTGCTGATGGCGGTGCGAATGGTTTCGCTGGTTAACCCCAGCGCGGCAATGGCCTGGGCATTGAGCTTAACGCGCACAGCGGGGCGTTGACCGCCCGCCAGCGTCACCAGTCCCACGCCGGTCACCTGCGAAATCTTCTGCGCCACGCGGGTTTCGACCATGTCTTCCACCTGCGTCATCGGCATGGCCGAGGAGGTGACGGCAAGGGTCATGATCGGCGGGTCTGCCGGGTTGACCTTGCTGTAAACCGGTGGATTCGGCAGGTCAGACGGCAGCAGGTTAGTGGCGGCGTTAATCGCGGCCTGCACCTCCTGCTCGGCGACGTCCAGCGACAGCGTGAGCTGGAACTGAAGCGTGACGACCGAGGCGCCGCCGGAGCTCTGGGAGGACATCTGCTTCAGGCCAGACATCTGGCCGAACTGGCGCTCCAGCGGGGCGGTGATGGCGGACGTCACCACATCCGGACTGGCGCCCGGATAGAGGGTGACAACCTGAATGGTCGGGTAGTCCACTTCCGGCAGCGCCGACACGGGCAGAAAACGGTAGCCAATGATCCCGGCCAGCAGGATCGCCACCATCAACAGGGTCGTCGCAACCGGACGTAAGATAAACAGGCGTGATGGCCCACCTGTAGAGCTCGGCGGCATCACCTGCATCAGGCTTTTGCTCCTGTATTCTGCGCTTCCACCACTTCGACCTGCGCCCCTTCGGTCAGACGGTCAATACCGTCGGTTACGACGCGGTCGCCAGCGGACAGCCCGGCACTGATCACCACCGTCTGACTGTCCTGGATCCCGGTTTTCACCAGATGTTTGCTAACCTTGTTTTCACTGTTCAGCACCCAGACAAAGTTGCCTTCACTGCCCATTTGCAGGGCCGCCGTCGGGATCACCACCGCGTTTTCTTCTGTCGCGACCAGCATTCGCGCATTGACGAACTGATTCGGGAACAGGGCATCGTCCTGATTGTTGAAGCGTGCTTTAAGCTTGATGGTGCCGGTGGTGGTATCGATCTGGTTATCCAGGCTAAGTAGCAAACCTTCGCTCAGCTTCTGCTTGTTGGTGCGATCCCAGGCTTCAACCACCAGCGCTTTTCCGGCCTTCTGCGCCTGTATCACCGTCGCAATGTCGCTTTCCGGCAGGGTAAAGACGAGATCGATAGGGTGCGTCTGGGTGATCACCACGATGCCCGTGGTGTCGCCGCTGGAGATTTGGTTGCCGATATCAACCTGTTTCAGGCCCACGCGGCCGTCAATCGGCGCGGTGATCCGGCTCCAGTCGAGCTGGAGCTGGGCGCTGGCGACCGCGGCTTCGTCGGCCTTGATGGTGCCCTGAGATTCACTGACCAGAGACTGCTGGGTATCCAGCTCCTGGCGTGACACGAGGTTGGTTTTTACCAGCTGCTGATAGCGGGCTAAATCGCGGCGGGCATTGGCGAGCGTGGCTTTGTCTTTCGCGAGCTGCCCCTGCGCCTGCGCCAGGGCCACCTTAAACTGGCTTGGGTCGATTTCCGCCAGCAGATCGCCGGCTTTCACCTGCTGGCCTTCCTGGAAGTGGATGGCCATCAGCTGACCGTCCACGCGGCTACGTACCGTCACGGTGTTGGCGGCGGTAATGGTTCCCAGCCCGGAGAGATAACGAGGCACCGCTTTATTCACCGCCGTTGCCGCCTGCACCGGTGCCAGCGCCGCGCCGCGCATACCGTGGCGCCCGCCGCCCGTTGGACGTTGTGAGGGGCTATTGGCGCCAGCAGGTGCCGTGGAGTTCGCGGACTGGTTGTGCCAGTACCAGGCGGCGGCCAGGACCACCACAATCAGACCAACGGCGATTGCCCAGCGGGATTTGTTACTGCCTTTCATCGTTATACGTTCTCGTCCTGAAACACTTTCGGGGAATGATACTAGTTTAGTCAGGTAACACAGCGGAAAAATGGAGGAAATATGGAAGACTGTCAGGAATGGTCTGAGTGTGGTGCGTTGTTTCGCCGGGTGGCGGCTTCGCCTTACCCGGCCTACAAGATCCTCGAACCGTAGGCCGGGTAAGCGCAGCGCCACCCGGCACAACCCCATTAGCTAAACACCACCTGCGCCCAGCGGGCCAGTCCTGCCGTAACGGAGCCAAAGTCATCGCCGCCGGCAATCGGGATCCCCGGCAGCTGTTCCGCCAGCGCTTTCTTGATCAGCGGTGAACGGGCGCTACCGCCGGTCAGGTAAATCACGTCCGGTTTCTCTTTGCCATTCTCAAGCGCCAGCTGCACCTGCTCCAGAATACGCTGTAGCGGCTGAGCCAGCGCCATTTCCAGCCCTTCCTGGGTGATAGCCGTAGCCAGATCGTCCCTGATAAACGGTAGCGTAACCGCATGCTCAGGACGATCGGAAAGGGCAATTTTGCTCTCTTCGGCGGTGCGCACCACCCGGTAGCTCAGACGCTGACGCCACACCTTATACAGCAGCGCGACCTTCTCTGCATCCTGCGCATCACGCACCAGATCGTTAAGGAAACGCCCATTCGCGGTGCTGTAAAAATCACTCTGGGCAGGGACGTCGTTGATGGCAATCGCATTCCACCATGGCAGGATCGGCAGGGCGATGCCTTTCTCGGTTTGACCGCCCATGCCGAGCAGCGGCATCAGGCTCTTGAATGCCAGGGCGATATCCAGATCGTTACCGCCCACGCGGCAGCCGCTGTGCCCCAGCAGGCTGTTTTCACGATCGCGACGATGATGCCACTGCGGACCCATCAGCAGTAATGAACAGTCCGTCGTACCACCGCCGATGTCCACCACCAGCACCCGTTTCTCTTCCGTCAGCGTGGCTTCAAAATCCAGTCCCGCCGCAACCGGCTCATACTGGAACACCACGTCACGGAAGCCAGCCCGGTGCGCTGCACGCTCAAGGATCCCCTGCGCCTGCTGGTTGGCTTCGTCGCCGCCCAGCCCCTGGAAGTTGATCGGACGGCCAATCACCGCCTGGGTGATGGCATCCGGCACCTGGGATTGCGCCTGATTGCGGATGTGCAGCATCATCGCGCAGACCAGATCTTCAAACATCGCCACCTGCTGTGGCTTCAGGCCGCTGGCGCCGAGGAAGGATTTCGGCGATTTAACGAAGTAGACCTCTTCCGGGTCTTCAATGTACTGCCCGAGGGAAGAGAGGCCGAACTGCACGCTGGAAGGGGTAACGTCGATATCTTCCTCGCGGTTAAAGCTGACCGCACGGCGCAGCAGCGCCTGGGTTTCCGCCGCCGTGGCCGGAACCTGATGATGGCGGAACAGCCACTCGCTCACCGCTTCACGCGTGGGCGCACAGAGCATTGACGGCAACAGCGTACTGCCGTTTTCCATTTTCAGGAGCTGTGGTTGTCCGTTTTGAATTATCGCAACCGAGCAGTTTGCGGTGCCGTAGTCGAATCCAATAAACACAATAAATCCCCATGCCGGTGAGAAGGGGCGAGACTTTAGCGAAATGTCTGCCAGGCGACAACAGGAATATGAAAGCAAGGCGCAACGCGATCTTTCGGTTTATGCTGAGGTAAATACAAAAGGAGAGACGATGTTCACCCTGAACTGGCAACCGCCCTACGACTGGCAGTGGATGTTTGGCTTTCTTGCCGCGCGTGCGGTCACAGGGGTTGAGACCGTTACGGAGGATTACTACGAACGCAGTTTTGGCTATGCGGGGCATCAGGGCATATTTCGGGGTGTGCCAGACAGCGCAACCCATACGCTGGCGGTGTCGCTCAGCCCTGGCCTGATCCCGGTGGCGGATATTTGCCTGGATCGCATTGCCCGCCTGTTCGATCTTGATTGCGACCCGCTAAGAATTGCGCAGACCCTGGGCGACCTCGGCGCGGCGCGGCCGGGGTTACGTTTGCCGGGCGCGATGGATGCCTACGAGCAGGGCGTGCGCGCCATTCTCGGGCAACTGGTGAGCGTGGCGATGGCGGCAAAACTGGCGTCAAGAGTGGTGGCGCTGTGCGGTGAACCCATCCAGGACGCGCCGGGCTACCTCTGTTTTCCTCCGCCAGAGGTACTGGCCGCGGTGGATCCGCTGGCGTTGAAATCCCTTGGGATGCCGCTCAAGCGTGCGGAGTCGTTGATTCATCTGGCGCAGTCGGTGGTGGAGGGTGAATTCCCGCTGTTCCCGCCTGCGAACGTCGAGGCCGGGATGAAGGCGCTACAGCAGCGCCCCGGCATCGGGCGCTGGACCGCAAATTATCTGGCCTTGCGCGGCTGGCAGGCGAAGGATGTTTTCCTGCCGGATGATTATCTCATTAAACAGCGCTTTGCCGGTATGACGCCCGCGCAGATCCGTCGCTATGCCGAGCGCTGGCAGCCGTGGCGCTCGTATGCGCTGTTACATATCTGGTACACCGACGGCTGGTCGCCGTCAGTTGATGGCGAAATAGCTGGTATTCAGCAGTAGATCGAGCGGCTGCGCTTCCCCGATGGTATCGCCGTAAATAAAGTCAATGCCGATGCCCGACAGCGTATTCATCATGATCGACTGATGGCATGGCCCGGCAATGGTTTTTATGCCCAGACGCTGGGCGTGGCCCTGAATGATGGTCACCATCATCTCATCCATCAGATTGCCGTGGACGTTGGTCACCACGTCTGCATCCAGCAGCAGATAATCAGCGGTGTTGGCGCTGAGCTGGCTGAAGACGTTCATATCGCGTCCAACCCGGGTCAGCACCACGCGACAGCCAGCCTGACGAAGCTTTTGCAGACCCTGCTGCACGTTTTCATCCGTATTGCTCAGCACATCAACGGCGATCGCCAGATGCAGCAGCCGCGCCGGCAGCGGTCCTCTGGTGATCAGGTCGAGCAGCTCATCCACCAGCGTGACGCTGGCTAAACCCGCTTCTGAGAGCGGCAGCGCGACGCCCATCCCTTTGGCCGCCACCTGTGCGGCATAGGTACGGAAAAATTCGCTGAATATACGTCGGTCAAGGGCGTGCAGCAGCTCCGGCTCCGCCAGCCCTGCGCGGAAGGCATGCTCTTCCAGCACTTCCCCCTGGCTGGTCCACAACCGCAGGGAAATCAGCCAGAAGCTACTGCTCTCGGGAATGCGCGGTGAGGCGACGCTGCGGGCGATCATCAGCAGATGATTATCTTTGATCATGTGCCACTGCTCATCCAGCGACATCATGCTGCGCGTGCTGTGGATCCGCTCCTGCTGGGGTTCATAGACGGTGACCACACCGCGCCCGCTGTTTTTCGAGGCGTAACAGGCGATATCGGCCTGAGACATCACTTCCGCTGTCTGATAATTAGCGTCGTCAATCAATGTGATCCCCGCGCTGGCGCCGATGCGGTGCAGGCGTCCTTCCCAGGAAAAATGATAGTTGTTGATGGCGTCGATCAACCGGCCCGCAATATAGCGTGCGCTTTCGACGTTGCAGTCCGGCAGCAGCAGGCCAAACTCGTCGCCGCCCAGACGCGCCAGCACGTCGCTGGAGCGCAGCATGGTCAGCATCAGCGAAGAGAGTTCGCGCAGGAGCGCGTCGCCCGCCGCGTGGCCTGCGGTATCGTTCACCGCCTTAAAACGGTCAAGATCGATAAAGACCAGCGCGTGACGCTGATGGGTCTCCTGTACCGTCTGCAACAGGCGCTTAAGATGGTTTTCAAAACTGACGCGGTTCGCCAGGTGGGTAAGGGCGTCATGGGAAGCGCTGTAGCTCAGCTGGCGCAGCATTTTTCGCGACTCGGTGACATCCTGAATCACCAGCACCGAGCCGATAGCGTGCCCCTCCAGGGTGCTGAGCGGGGTAATGCTGTAATGAATGTCGAAACTGCCTCCATTCCGGCAGTTAAGCACCACATCCTGTTCGATATCGGTACGGGACATATCGCCGCTGTGGATGTTTTCCATTAACGGGCCGTTCTCGCCGAAGGTAATGTGCAGCACCTTCAGAACGGGCTGACCCAGCGCTTCGCTTTGCGACCAGCCGCTCATCTTCTCGGCGACCGGGTTCATAAAGGTGATGTTCATGTCGATATCGGTGCACAGCACCGCTTCGCCGATGGAGTCGAGGGTGATATGCAGGCGCTCTTTTTCCTGGAACAGCGCCTCGTTCAGCTGCTTCACCTCGGTCATATCCATATTGATCCCTAACAGCCGCTCCACTTCGCCCTGTTTGTTCAGCACCCGGTTCGCCAGCGAACGAATGTGGCGAATGCCATCCTTGACGCGAATGCGAAATTCCAGCTTGAAAGGCACCCTGGCCTGGAGTGACTCACGCAGTACCTGTTCGGCGTGCGGACGATCTTCAGGCACCATGGCCGCATGCCAGAGCTGCCAGGTGGGTTTAATGTGCGGGGGGATCTCGTACAGCTCAAACATCCGTTTATCCCAGCTGATTACGTCCGGCTCGAGATCCCACTCCCAGATCCCGATGCCGCCGGCTTCGTTCGCGAGGGTGATACGCTCCATCAGACGCTTATTGACCCACTCGGTCTGTTTCAGGTCGTTGATGTCTTCAATCTGGGCAATAAAGTAGAGCGGCGTGCCGTCTGCATGGCGCACAACGGAAACGGCCAGCAGCGCCCACACCACCTCGCCGCTGCGGGTGTAGTAGCGTTTTTCGAGGCTGTAGCTGTTGATCTCCCCGTTAATCAGCTGTTGCAACTGCTCCAGGTCGGTATTTAAATCTTCCGGCCAGGTTAACTGCTGGAACGTGAGCGACTGAAGCTCAGACTGACTGTAACCGAGGAAATTGCACAGCGCCTTGTTGGCCTGAAGCCACTGGCCCTCAATGCCCACCAGCGCCATACCAATGGCGGAATATTCCATCGCATTACGAAAACGTTCTTCGCTTTCCGTAATATGTTTACGCTCGGCCCGGAAGGCATACATCACCATCGTCATAATGTTGGCGGGGAGCAGCATCATCAGGAAGGGAAGCCATGGCGCGTTGAAGGTCACCATCATGTTTGAAGGTGTCATGGAGGGCGGGTTTCGCGCCATCATCAAGGACACCATCATGATGGTGAATAAAAAAATCAGGAATGCTTCCATTCGCGGCAGGCGTACCGCGCTCCACATCAGCAAAACGATGATGCAGGTGAACGGCCACGGCAGCCAGGTGATTGCCGTCCAGCTAAGGACCAGCGTAACGACCAGGGTCACCAGCGTTTCCAGCAGCAGTCTCGGGTTGCGGTGGCGCAGCAGGTAATGCGGTTTAAACAGCAGACCTAACGGTACAAGCGCCAGCGCGCCAATGGCTTCTGAAAGTACCCAAAACAGAAAATTACGCAGCGGCTCCGCGCCTGGCACCAGAAAATGAACCAGAATGCCGCCCACCAGCGGCGGCACCAGGGCGCTGCCGAGGGCAAGGCGTATCCAGTCGTTGAGGTTTTGCAGCGGGTTATACCAGGGGAGCAGCTTACGCAGCAACACCGCACCAACACAGGCCTCAATAATATTGATTGCCGTGTAGGTTAAGTTGATTGATTCCCATGAAAAGAGCATCCACGAGGCAAAAATATTGCCAAAGGAGCAGGCGAGGGCGATGCCGGGCCACATTTTTCCCGCATGGCGGTAAAACGCCACCATCATAATGGAGGTCGGGAACCACAATGGCGCCAGCAGCGAACCGAAGCGAGTCAGCTCAAGGGAAAATAAGGTGAAGATGAACGTGACCAGACCCAGACAGACAAGCCGCAGTAAAGGATGTGGGGTAGTAACCAAAACCCGCTGGTATTGTTTATTCATTACCGCTCTATCCAGGGACGCCGTGTTGTCAGGAGCCAGCTCCGGACGCGTGAAATCATTAATTTGGTTTATGCTAGTACAAACATTTTACAATTCATATGCTGAGTGCTCAGATTTTGACTTCATAGACTTATAAAATAGTTACTCTGCGAAGAAGGGGGATGAAATGGTGAAAATCCGTGCGTAAAAATTTCGCTAAAGGCGTGAAACGGCGCTTTTCAGCCCGCCTCGCATAACCTGCGCATTCGACTGGTATCACGCCCCCGAAATCCCTATAATTGCCGCGTTTGACGCTCCGGCGTCGTCCTTCCTTACATCCAGGTTAATCAGGTCGCTAAATTTATGACTGATAAGTCTCATCAGTGCGTCATCATAGGCATCGCCGGCGCATCGGCTTCAGGTAAAAGTCTTATTGCCAGTACGCTTTATCGCGAACTGCGTGAACAAGTGGGTGATGAGCATATCGGTGTTATTCCCGAAGATAGCTATTACAAAGATCAATCCCATCTTTCGATGGAAGAGCGCGTAAAAACCAACTACGACCACCCCAGTGCGATGGATCACAGTCTGCTGTTCCAGCATCTGGAAGCGCTGAAGCGCGGCGAGGCGATTGAGCTGCCCGTCTACAGTTACGTGGAACATACCCGCACCCAGGAAACGATCCGCATTGAGCCCAAGAAGGTGATTATCCTTGAAGGGATTTTGCTGCTCACCGACGCCCGTCTGCGCGAATCAATGAACTTCTCGATTTTCGTCGATACCCCGCTGGATATCTGCCTGATGCGGCGTATTAAACGCGACGTTAACGAACGCGGTCGCTCCATGGACTCCGTGATGGCGCAGTATCAGAAAACCGTTCGCCCGATGTTCCTGCAATTTATTGAGCCTTCTAAACAATACGCCGATATTATTGTGCCTCGCGGCGGTAAAAACCGTATTGCCATTGATATCTTAAAAGCGAAAATCAGTCAGTTTTTTGAATAAGCCGTGTGAATTGTGTACCGTTCAGAGATAACCTGGTTTTGCCCTGACGCCGTAAGGATTCAGGGCGCGATGCACGAAAGGAGAAAGTGCCATGCGTCTTTGTGACCGCGATATAGAAGCCTGGCTGGATGAAGGCCGCCTGTCTATCACCCCGCGTCCGCCGGTTGAGCGTATTAACGGCGTGACCGTCGATGTACGTCTGGGGAATAAGTTCCGCACCTTCAGCGGCCACACGGCACCGTTTATCGACCTCAGCGGGCCGAAAGACGAAGTCAGTGCGGCGCTGGATCGCGTCATGAGTGACGAAATCGTCATCGAAGAAGGAGAGGCGTTTTATCTCCATCCTGGCGAACTGGCGCTGGCGGTGACCTTTGAATCGGTCACGCTGCCTGCGGATCTGGTCGGCTGGCTTGACGGACGCTCTTCTCTGGCGCGTCTGGGCCTGATGGTGCACGTCACCGCGCACCGTATCGATCCGGGCTGGTCTGGCCGTATCGTGCTGGAGTTCTTTAACGCCGGTAAACTGCCGCTGGCGCTTCGCCCGGGAATGATGATCGGTGCGTTGAGCTTCGAACCGCTGACCGGCCCGGCAGACCGTCCTTATAACCGCCGTCAGGACGCAAAATATCGCGACCAGCAGGGTGCGGTTGCCAGCCGTATCGATAAAGACTGATCTGTGAGTTCACTGAGGAAGCCATGAGAAGAGTTCTGACAACGCTGATGATTTTGCTGGTGGTGCTGGTGGCTGGCCTTTCAGCGTTGGTGCTGCTGGTTAACCCGAATGACTTCCGGGCCTACATGGTGCGGCAGGTTGAAGCGCGCAGCGGGTATGAACTCAAGCTGGACGGGCCGCTGCGCTGGCACGTCTGGCCGCAGCTCAGCATTCTCTCCGGACGTATGTCGCTCACCGCGCCGGGCGCCGCGCAGCCGCTTGTTACGGCGGATAACATGCGTCTTGATGTCGCGCTCATCCCGCTCTTATCCCATCAGCTCCAGGTTGAACAGGTGATGCTGAAAGGGGCGGTGATTCAGCTTACGCCACAAACCGAAGCCGTTCGTCAGGCGAATGCTCCGGTCGCACCGCGTGAAAATACTTTGCCTGACGTTCCGTCTGACACCGGCTGGTCTTTCGATATTGGTAATCTGAAAGTCGCTGACAGCGTGCTGGTTTTCCAGCATGAGGATGACGAACAGATCACCGTCCGCAATATCAACCTCAAGATGGAGCAGGACGCCAACCATCACGCGACCATGGAGTTCTCCGGGCGGATCAACCGTAACCAGCGCGATCTCAACCTGTCGATGAATGCGAACGTGAACGCCTCTGACTACCCGCACCAGCTGACGGCGGACGTTCAGCAGGTCAACTGGCAGCTGACCGGCGCGGATTTACCCGCGAAGGGGATCGCCGGCCAGGGCACGATGCAGGCGGTGTGGCACGAAGAGCGCAAACAGCTCGAACTGAACGCGCTCAACCTCCAGGCCAACGACAGTTCCCTGAAGGGGCAGGCGAGCGTCACGCTTGATGAGAAACCCAAGTGGGTGTTGGATCTGCAATTCGACAAGCTGAACCTTGAGAACCTGCTCGCGGCCCAAACGGTGAATGCGACCGATGAGGGTGTCGCGCAGGTAGGGCAAAGCCAGGTCACGCAGTCGCGTCCGGTGATCTCCTCCAGTCTCGATCTGCCTGACTACAATGGTCTGCGCGGATTTACCGCCGACATTCTGCTGAAAGCGAACAGCGTGCGCTGGCGTGGGATTGATTTTACTGACGTCAACAGCCAGATGTTCAACCACAACGGCCTGCTGGTCATCTCTGAGCTCAGCGGAAAAATGGGGGCAGGAAATCTCTCCCTGCCGGGCACGCTGGACGTACGTAAAGACGTTGCCAGCGCCGCGTTCCAGCCGCGTCTGGAAAACGTTGAGATTGGCACCATCCTGAAAGCCTTTAATTACCCGATTTCCCTCACGGGGCAGCTGTCGCTAGCCGGGGATTTCTCCGGCACGAAGATTGATGCGGACGCCTTCCGTCGTAGCTGGAAGGGGCAGGCGCACGTTGAGCTAAAAGATTCGCGCATGGAAGGGCTGAACTTCCAGCAACTGGTGCAGCAGGCGGTAGAGCGCAGCAGCAGCGTGAAGGCGAATGAAAACTACGATAGCGCAACCCGTCTCGACAGCTTTACCAGCGAGCTTACCCTCGACAACGGTCAGCTCTCGCTCGACGAGATGCAGGGAATCTCGTCCCTGCTGGCGCTGACCGGAAACGGCGCGCTGGATCTGGTGAAAGAGACGGTTGACACCCGCTTCAACGTCCGCGTGAAGGCCGGCTGGGAAGGGGAAGGTCAGCTTGTCGAGTTCCTGAAAGAGACGCCGATACCGCTGCGCGTGTACGGAAAATGGCAGGAACTGAATTACAGTTTGCAGGTCGATCAGATCCTGCGTAAGCACCTTCAGGATGAAGCGAAACGTCGGCTGAATGAGTGGGCGGACCGCAATAAAGAGTCTCAGTCTGGTAAGGACGTGAAAAAGTTGCTCGATAAGCTCTGATGCCTGTTGTGCCGGGTTGCGGCTTCGCCTTACCCGGCCTACAAAAGCCAGACACCGTAGGCCGGGTAAGCGAAGCGCCACCCGGCTTTTTTACACCTCAAAATCCATCTCATCCTCACCGCGCAGCGGTATCAGCTGCACCTTCTGCACGCGATGGCTCTCTACCTGCAAGGTTTTGATCATGTAATTCCCCACCTGGACCTCTTCGCCCGGCTGCGGAATACGTTGCAGATATTCCATCAGCAAACCGGCGATGGTGTGGTATTCGCGCTTCTCGTCCAGCGGAAGCGGAACGAACTGCACCAGATCTTCGAGCGGCATATGGCCGTTGGCGGTCCAGCTGCCGTCTGCGTTTTTCTGAATATCGTGGCGTGCATCGATCTCATCCACCTCATTAGGCAGATTACCGGCGATGGTTTCCATCACGTCGCTGAGCGTCACCAGCCCTTCCACAGAACCAAACTCATCAACGACAAACGCGAAGTGGGTACGCGCGTTGCGGAACTGCTCTAGCGCGGAGAGCAGCGGCAGCGCTTCCGGGAAGACCAGCGGCTGGCGCACCAGCGCGCGCAGGTTGAGCGGCTCACCGTGAAGCTGCTGTTGCAGCAGGTCAATCACGTGTACCACGCCCAGCAGCTCTTCTTCCTCTTCTCCGCCGGTCACCACCACGCGGGTGTGCTGGTTTTTATCCAGCAGGGCACGGATCTGCTCTTCCGGTGCCGTCAGGTCAATATGCTCAATGTCGTGGCGGGAGGTCATGATACTGCTGACCGAGCGCTGGTTGAGGTTAAGCACGCGCTCTATCATCCGGCGTTCCTGCGGGTTGAAGATCTGCCCGTCGCTGTGGTCGGCTAGCATTGCAGCGGATTCAGCATCCAGCTCGGCATCCTCTTTTTTGCCGCTCAGCAGGCGCATCACCGTATCTGCGGTGCGCTGTCGTAATGTCTGGTTCGCGGAAAGAAAACGGCGGCGGTTGAAAATGGCCAGCTGGTTAAGAAACTCAATAAGCACCGAGAAACCAATGGCTGCGTACAGATATCCTTTCGGGATATGGAAGCCAAAACCATCCGCCACCAGGCTAAAGCCAATCATCAGCAGGAAGCTCAGACAGAGAATGACGATAGTCGGGTGACTGTTCACGAAGCGCGTCAGGGCTTTACTGGCGAGCACCATCAGGGTGATGGCAATGATCACGGCGGCCATCATCACCGCCAGATGGTCAACCATCCCGACGGCAGTAATCACGGAGTCGAGAGAAAAGACGGCATCCAGCACCACTATCTGCGCGACCACCGGCCAGAATTTAGCGCCGCGCCGCTGGGTGGGGTTTTCACTGTCTTTTCCTTCCAGCCGCTCATTAAGCTCAACCGTGGCTTTGAACAGCAGGAACAATCCGCCGAAAAGCATGATCAGGTCGCGGGCGCTAAAGCTCAGACCCTGCACGCTGAATAAGGGTTTGGTGAGCGTGACCAGCCATGATATTGAGGCCAGTAACAGCAGACGCATCACCATGGCGAGCAGAAGACCCGTCACGCGGGCGCGGTCGCGTTGTGAAGGGGGTAATTTATCGGCAAGGATGGCGATAAACACCAGGTTATCAATGCCGAGCACTAATTCGATGACGACCAGCGTCACCAGCCCGGCCCAGATTGATGGATCGGCAATCCATTCCATAGTAAATGCAATACCTTCTGTTATATGACTAATGTCACACTTCGATCATGGATAAAGCAGACGGAAATTGCAATGCCGGGGTGAGATTTCTCTTAATGCTACACTCAGGTAAAACCCATTTGCGGGGCGGTGTAAATAAGTTAAATGCGAAGATTTAATTACAAAAGACGATATTTAGGATATATCGCAATAAATGGTCTGGCGCTCTATTTTGTCAATATAAAGAAAATCCGAAAACCTCAAAACTTTGCTCTTAATATTAATCTTAAAAACGAATATTAGGACGGTTGTCTCCTTGCCTGCTATTAGGTTAGCTGCAACAATTCTTCCA
>OJZN01000079.1_pt1 | contig 21011 bp, 20 predicted proteins | sample 1611231 | NCBI WGS metagenome assembly OJZN01 (sample SAMN04436719, study PRJEB24849) | human gut metagenome | biome: human gut; feature: NICU; material: stool | host: Homo sapiens | place: USA: Saint Louis, MO | collected 2010-10-03 | reverse complement strand
AGAGGCTTTAAATCATCAAACAGATTCTGATTATGGTGAGATTGTCTTACCTGCGTCATTCGGTTTATCAGTAAGCGCACTCACAACGTTATTCATATTTCTGTGCCTGATACTCTTTATTCTTTATGGTAGCTATACACGTAAGGCTCACCTTTCCGGAATCGTTATGCCCTCATCCGGGCTGGTAAAAATCACTCCTCAATATGCTGGCTACGTAACCAAATTGACCGCCTCAGAAGGTCAACACATTATTGCCGGTGAGACTCTTTATCATATCAGCGGTGAACATTTCAACGAACAGGGGGCAGGTACACTCGCTGCTATAAGACTTTCCCTACAAACTCAGTTTACAATGCTGACTTCTCAACAGACCCTGGAATTGCGTGACAACAGTCAGCAGCAGCATGCCATACAACAGCGAATAGTTTCCCTGAAACCTCAGGTTAAAAGTGCAGAAAAGCGTCTGTCACTTGCCGTGCATCAGGCTGCGCTGGCCGTGTCTGTTATGGAGCGCTATAAGAAACTTGCTGATACGCATTACGTATCAGATATCGAATACCAGCAGAAGCAGATTGACGTTTCAACGTCACAGCAAAACGTTGAGGATCAGCGTCAGGGGCTTCTGCAACTGCACACCGCGATGGAGGCTGCTAAAGACGACCTTGACCATCTCATCGTTCAGGGTGAAAGCCGGAAGGCTGAAATGGACAGGCAGTTGCAGGTGATCAGGCAACAGCAGGACGAACTGGCAGGTAAGGAAAATTTCACGCTGACTTCACCGGTATCCGGAACCGTTGCTGCCGTGCTGGTCAGACAGGGACAGTCTGTCAGGGCATCTGAACCTGTCATGACCCTCATTCCCGACAATGCCCGTTTGCAGATAGAACTCTATGCTACCAGTCAGAATGCTGGCTTTATTCAGGCGGGGCAGCGTGTTGCCCTGCGGTTCTCTGCCTTCCCCTATCAGAAGTTTGGTGTGCAGTACGGGACTATCCGTGAAATAAGCCATACAACGCTGACATCTTCTGATTTACTCTCCGTATCTCCTGTGACCTGGAAGGAGAATGAAGGTCATTACCGCGTCATCGTTGAACCTGAAAATACTTTTATTCTGGCTTATGGGAAACAGGAAGCCCTGCGCCCCGGCATGGTTCTTGAGGGGGATGTCAGCCTGGATACCCGCAATTTGTGGGAGTGGCTGACTGAGCCGCTCTGGAGCCTGAAAGGAAAGCTGTGATGGATACACTCAAATGGACCGGGAGAAAACAGCTTCCTCTCACCCGACAGACAGAGTCAGCGGAATGTGGTCTGGCATGCCTGGTCATGATGGCCTGCTGGCATGGTCTGCAAACAGACTTACCCACACTGCGCGAACGTTTCAGTATCAGCTCACAAGGGATGACCCTGCAGAGACTGACTGAATGTGCGGCCGGTATCGGATTATCCAGCCGGGCAGTTCGGCTGGAGCTTGAGGACCTAAGATCCCTTTCTCTCCCGTGTATTCTCCACTGGAACATGAATCATTTTGTTGTGCTACATAAAGTTCGCGGAAGCAGGCTGGTTATTCATGATCCGGAAAAGGGAAAAGTAACGCTCTCCCTACAGGATGCTGGAAAACATTTCACCGGCGTCGCGCTGGAGCTGATGCCAGCCAGTGATTTTACCGCTCGGGATGAAAGGAAAAAAATCCATCTGCGCCAACTGACAGGTAAAACACCGGGTCTGTTGTCGGCAATGTCGCGAATTATCGTTTTTGCCGTGGCACTCGAAATCCTGACACTGGGAAGCCCGCTTCTCAACCAGCTGGTGATTGATGAAGTCCTGGTGGCTGCCGACCAGAGTTTGTTGACCGTCATTATTATTGCGCTTCTGCTGATGTCACTGACCCAGATGCTGCTGTCACTGGCCCGCCAGTGGGCGAGTATTACACTGTCCGTCAATTTTAACATGCAGTGGACAGCACGGGTTTTCCATCATCTGGTCCATCTTCCTCTGGCCTGGTTTGATGCACGCAGTAAGGGGAGTATTAATGCTCGTTTTGAGGCGGTAGGTACCATCCAGCAGGCGCTGACTACGCAAGTGCTGGAAGGTATTCTGGATGTGTTGCTCGTGGTGACTGCGCTTTGCATGATGCTGCTGTACAGTCCTGAAATGACATTGATCGCCGTACTTGCAGCCATTTTCTATGGTGTGTTGAGGGCACTGTGGTATCCGTCCCTTCGACAGTCGGCAGAAGATGCCTGGGATGCAGGTGCCAAGGAGTCCGGGCATTTTCTTGAAACACTCAACGGGATCCTCAGCCTGAGAATTAACGGTGTGACGGCACATCGTGAGGCCGCCTGGCTGAATCTCAACGTTGCCCGCAGAAATACGCAGTTGCGTCAGAGCCGTCTGCTGATGTGCTATGACATTGCTCACACTCTTACCGGCAGCGTGGTATCAGCAATCATTTTGTGGAAAGGCGCCGGGGAGGTATTGAATGGTACCTTCACCGTCGGCATGCTGGTTGCTTATTTATCCTATCAGACGCATTTTTCTTCCAGTATCAGTAGCCTGACTGATAAGTTTTTTTCCTGGCGTATGCTCGATGTTTACAACGAACGACTGGCTGATATTGTACTGACCCCGACAGAAGGCCTTCAGCAACAGCCTTTTCGTGAGCATAACAACGCTTCGCACATTCCTTCTGTATCCCGCAGGGAGATGGATGAATATGCTCATGCTCCTCTAGTACTTGAGCACATCATCTTCAGCCACAAGGGAGGGGAACATCCGATAATCGGCGGGGTGTCGCTGACACTCAATCCCGGAGAAGTCGTTGCCATTACAGGTAAATCCGGATGCGGGAAAACGACACTGGTGAAGCTTATCCTTGGGATCCACATCCCTGATGAGGGCAGGATCAGGGCATTTGGCATATTGCATACGCATCCGGATTATTTTCAGGTTCGTCAGCGTATCGGTACCGTACTGCAGGATGACCATCTTTTCAAAGGTTCTGTAGCAGATAACATTATTTTTTTCAGTGATGACCGAAATTATGAACGAATGATCCAGTGCGCAAGACTGGCACTTATCGACAGCGATGTTATGGCAATGCCGATGGGGTATCAGACGCTGATTGGTGAAACCGGCGGAGGGCTTTCCGGAGGACAAAAACAACGCATTCTGCTGGCAAGGGCGTTGTACAAGAAACCGGGATTCCTGTTACTGGATGAAGCGACCAGCCACCTTGATGTTGAGAGTGAAATCCGGATAAGCCAGACCTTACGTCAACTGGGGCTTCCTGTTCTGCTGATAGCCCATCGCCCGGAAACCATAGCCTCTGCAGACCGGGTTTTGTATCTGGCAGACGGCTACTTAACGGAGCTGAATCTCCAGCATACAGTCAATAATGGCGAGTCTGTTTGTGAATATACTAATGACGTGATGGCAAAAAATTAACCTTAACGTACATAATTTTCGATATCCAAACTTACCCCTATCTGGAAGATCTATTTGTTGACGCTGCCGAACGTGGCGCAGGGGCGGGTAAAGCGCTTATCGACGCCCTGATCGATGAGGGTAAGCGGGAAGGGTGGTCAAAACTCTACTGGGTAACCCGCATGCACAATCCGGCGCGTAAGCTGTATGACCACTATGGTGAAGCCGACGATTACGTCCGGTACCGAATCACCCCTTAACCGGGTTTGTATCACACTGTATCTGCGTCTGTGATACATACACAGGTATGCAATAAAACCGCATCCGCACACATCCTTTATACAAACGCATGGTGTTATATCTCCGTCAACTGAACTTACCCGGAGATAACATCATGTTTAATAAACTAGCATACTCAGCCGTCGCCCTGACCGTATCACTTGGCACTGTGATGTCCTGCCAGGCAGAAGCGACGGGTAAGGATTACTCGTCGGCTTTTAACCAGGTAAAACAAATTAACGCCGGCGATCTGAACGTCGGTTATGTCGATATCGGGCCGAAAGACGGGCAACCAGTGATCCTGCTGCATGGCTGGCCGTACGACATTCACAGCTACGCTGAAGTGGCCCCCGCGCTGGCCGCGAAGGGGTATCGTGTCATTGTGCCATCCCTGCGCGGGTACGGCACCACGCGCTTTATTTCTGATAAAACGCCGCGAAACGGCCAGCCTTCGGCAATGGCGAAAGACATCGTCTACCTGATGGACGCCCTGAATATCAAACAGGCGGTGTTTGCCGGTTATGACTGGGGGGCGCGTACGGCGGATATCGTTGCGGCGCTCTGGCCGGAACGGGTGAAATCGCTGGTCTCGGTAAGTGGCTACCTGATCAGCAGCCAGGCGATTGGCAAACAGCCTTTACCGCCGAAGGCAGAGGTTCAGTGGTGGTATCAGTTCTATTTCGCCACGCCGCGCGGTGCGGAAGGCTATGCTAAAAATACGCACGATTTTGCCCGGTTGATTTGGTCCCAGGCTTCGCATGACTGGAAATTCAGCGATGCCACCTTCAATGCGAGCGCCAGGTCCCTCGATAATCCGGACCACGTTGCCGTCACGCTCAGTAATTACCGCTGGCGTCTGGGGCTGGAGAAGGGTGAGCAGAAATATGACGCCTACGAACAGAAACTGGCTACGCTACCGAACATTACGGTGCCGACCATCACCATCGAGGGCGGTAACAACGGAGCACCACATCCTGCACCCGCAGCCTATGCGGGGAAATTCACCGGAAAATATGTGCACCGTACTTTCGGCGCAACAGTTGGCCACAACCCGCCGCAGGAAGATCCGCAGAACTTTGTTAAAGCCGTTGTCGACGCGGATAAGCTCTGATATGTGCTATTTTCAATCCGTTACCTCTTAATCAGGAGCCTGCGGTGGAGCATATTGATCACATCCTTGTCGTCGATGACGACAGGGATATTCGTGAACTGATTGTCGATTACCTCGTGAAATCCGGCTACCACGCCTCTGGCGCGGCGAACGGGAAAGAGATGCGCGTAGTGCTCGACAAACAGCATATCGACCTGGTGGTGCTGGACGTGATGATGCCCGGTGATGATGGCCTGACGGTGTGTCGACAGCTGCGCAGCAGCAGGCATAAGGATCTGCCGATCCTGATGCTCACCGCGCGCAACGAGGACATGGACCGGATCCTGGGACTGGAGATGGGCGCCGACGATTATGTGGTAAAACCGTTTGTGGCCCGTGAACTGCTGGCGCGTATCAAAACTATCCTGCGCCGTTTTCGTACTATGCCGCCTAATCTTCAGGTGACCGAGGCAGGGCGCCTGGTGGTGTTCGGTGAATGGCAGTTGGATACCGTGGCGCGTCATCTGATTGATAACGAGGGGATGGTTGTGGCGCTCAGCGGGGCGGAATATCGCCTTCTGCGTGTATTTCTCGATCATCCTCAACGGGTGCTGACCCGCGATCAACTGCTGAACCTGACGCAGGGACGTGATGCCGAGCTGTTTGAGCGTTCGATTGATCTCCTGGTGAGCCGCGTGCGACAGCGCCTGAATGAAGATGCCCGCTCGCCAGCCTACATTAAAACCGTTCGCAGCGAAGGCTACGTTTTTACTATGCCGGTGACCATCGTCGAGGCCAATGAATGACGCTGTGGCCCCGCACCTTACTGGCCCGGCTGCTGATCATTGTGCTGCTTGGACTCTTGCTGGCTAACGCGCTCAGCCTGACACTGGTCATGGTTGAGCGAATGCACAGCGCGCGCACGGTTATGCTGGGCAATCTTGAGAATGACGTGGCGACCAGCGTAGCCATTCTCGACCGGCTTCCGGCCAAAGAGCGGCCAGAGTGGCTGGAACGGCTCGGTCGCGGTAATTATCGTTATATCCTTGGTCCCGGCGAGGCAGGCGCTGCGCCAACGGACAAGCGCTCGCGGGATGCGATTCGCACCCTGAAAGAGACGCTTTCAGTTCAATATCCGCTCCAGTTTACGGCAGTGCCGGGGCCTGTTTCCCACATTCAGGCCCATCTGACGCTCCGCGACGGCGCACCGCTCACTATCGTTCTGATCCCGCGCATGCCGCCAGTCGCCAGCTGGTTACCCGTGGTGCTGGTTCTTCAGTTGTTACTTGTCGCGCTCTGCTCCTGGATTGCCGTGCGCCAGGTTGTCCGGCCTTTCCTGCAATTCACGCGCGCGGTTGATTCCCTCGATCCTGCGGCCCATTCTCCTATGACTGAAAAAGGTCCGGTTGAGGTGCGACAGGCGGCGCAGGCTTTTAATGAGATGCAGTCGCGGATACAAACTTATCTGCGTGAACGCGCGCAGATTCTGGCGTCCATTTCTCACGATCTTCAGACGCCCATCACGCGTATGAAGCTGCGGGTCGAAATGGCGGATCAGCCCGAACTCCACGATAAGTTGTTGAGCGAACTGGATAATATGTCGCGCCTGGTACGAGAAGGTATTGCCTATGCCCGGTCATCAGAATCACTGAAAGAGACCACGCTTAAGCTGGAGCTGAACGCGTGGGTTAACAGCATCGCCAGTGATTATCAGGACATTGGTAAAAAGGTGCAGTTTCATGCACGCAGTACACGTCTGCCGATCGTCACCCGCCCCCAGGCATTGCGCCGGATAATGACCAATCTGCTGGATAATGCGCTCAAGTTTGGCCATAGCGCGGTAATAGAGATTGATGAAGATGAAAGGCAGGTAGCGATCCGCATTATGGATAACGGCCCCGGCATCCCGGAGGCAGAACTGGGGGCGGTGTTACAGCCGTTCTACCGGGTTGAAACGTCGCGCAACCGCGAAACGGGCGGCACCGGGTTAGGCCTCTCCATTGCCGCGCAGCTCACCGCCCAGCTTGACGGGAAATTGCATCTTGCAAACCGGGCAGAGGGCGGGCTGGCCGTAAGCGTGACTCTTCCGCGCGTTTAATTGTACGCCTGTGTATCTGCGCGCCGTGCGGATACGAAGGCAGACAAAATTCAGTTTTTTGCACACGGCCTGAACACATTCGCAGGGTGAAATGACCTCACTGCACCTTCGCAGCAACTGTATCGTGAGGTCGTTATGTTTCTGATAATCGCTTTTTTAGGCGGCATGATTAGCCTGCTCAGTCCGTGCACGCTTCCCGTTATTCCTCTGCTGTTCGCCGGCTTTCAGGGGCAGCGCAAACACATTCTGGCGCTTTTGGCGGGAATGATAGTGATGTTCACGTTTGTGGCGATGGTAGTAACGGTTGCCAGTGACTGGATCGCTGACGCCACCGTTATCGGTCGCTGGATTGCGCTGCTGGTACTGAGCATTGCCGCCCTGGCCCTGATCTTCCCGCAGTTCGCTCAGCGCATTGCCAGCCCGGCGGTCAGCGCGGGGAACGTTCTTAACACCCACAGCGTTCAGCGACACGGCATGTTTTCGGCTTTTCTGGCAGGGCTGGCCGTTGGACTTCTGTGGTCCCCCTGTGCAGGACCGATTCTCGGGGCGATCTTCGGCATTAACATTACTGGCCACTCGGCCATCGCAACCGGAGCGCTGTTAGCCGCTTACGGCAGTGGGTGCGCGTTGATGCTGGGGCTGCTTGTCGCGGGGGGCCGTAAGCTGATAACCCCTCTGAGAGCCAAATCCGCATTGATGGAGCGTCTGCGTCAGGGCGCAGGGGTGATGATGTTAGCCGCCGTGGCTTTCAACGCCTCAGGAATGACGTCGGTCCTGAAAGGCGCCAGCGGTATTACCGACCAGCTGGAAAACGCTCTCTTGAGCCTTGCGCAACCAACCTCCACGCAGGTGAAACTGCGACCGATCGCTGACGCAATGCCGAGCAGCCAGCTACCGACATTAAGCGGCGGTACGGGCTGGGTAAACGGTGACCCTGTCACGTCTAAGGCCTTGCGGGGGAAAGTTGTGCTTATCGATTTCTGGACCTGGGACTGTATCAACTGCCAGCATACCCTTCCGCATGTTCGAGACTGGGCGAAGAAATATGAGTCACAAGGTCTGGTGGTGATTGGCGTCCACACCCCTGAATACCCCTGGGAAAAGCCGTTATCATCGGTGAAAAACGCGGTCAACGAATGGCAGTTGCCGTACCGCGTAGTGACGGATAATAACTACAAAATCTGGAGCGCGTTCGGTAATCAGTACTGGCCAGCACATTACTATTTCGATGCGAAAGGGCAACTGCGTTACACCTCGTTTGGCGAAGGCAACTACGACAAGCAGGAGGCTGTAATTCAGCATTTGCTCAAGGAAGCGCGTTCCTGATTCGGCTTACGGAACCCGCTGAGCAACCATAAACAGGCGCGGAAAAGCCAGCAGTATCTGCCCGTTCTCCTGGAGCGGATACTGCTCTTCCAGCAGCTCGAGGTAGCGTTTCAGAAAGTTTTGCTGCTCGCTCTCGTTGAGATCCTGCAGCCACGGCCGTAACCCCGTCGCGCTGACCCAGTCAATAATCGCCTGATGAGAACTCATCTGATGAAAGTAGGTGGTGCGCCAGATATCCACGTCGCATCCCGCGTCCGTCAGAATATCATAGTAGGCATGAATACCCGGCAGCTGCTCGCGGCCACGATCGGGGTAGCCCTGTTCCCAGGCAACTTCACGCATCAGGGCGTGCGTCGGCTCAAGCCAGTTGTCAGGCATTTGTATCGCCAGCACGCCGTTTAACTGGAGCAGTGAAACCAGATGCGGCAGAAGGTGGTAATGGTCCGGGATCCATTGCAGGGAAGCGTTGGCGTAGATCAGGCTGAGAGGCTGGTCAGGTTTGTAGTGACGGATATCCGATTCAACAAAGTGGCAGTCTGGCAGGGCCTGTCGGGCTTCCTCCAGCATCGCCGGGGAGTTATCCACACCGGCTATCTGCGCTGAAGGCCAGCGTTGTTTCAGCAGCGCGGTGCTGTTGCCTGGCCCGCAGCCCAAATCCACGCCAGAGGTTATGTCAGCAAGCGGCACCCGGGCCAGTAACTCAGCGGCGGGACGTGTGCGTTCTGCGCTGTATTGTAGATACAGAGAAGGATCCCAGTCGGCCATTTTCGCATCTCCATGTTGAGGTGTTCAGCAAGAATAGCACAGGCAAATACCTGCGCAGGGGCAGTTATCCGGATAAACGTTAGATTATAAAATGCCTTTCAGGGCCACGTGATAAAGCAGCATGATGGTTTTACCGTCGACGATCTGGCCATTCTCGATGCCACGAAGCGCGTCGTCCAGCGTCATTTCCAGCACGTCGATATCTTCCCCCTCTGCTTTAACGCCGCCGCCCGCGCTGGTCCGATCCTGCGGGTGATATTCCGCCAGATAAAAGTAGAGTTTTTCGGTAACGGAGCCCGGGCTCATATAGGCCTCAAAAATTTTCTCTATGCGCGTCACCTTATACCCGGTTTCCTCTTCCGCTTCGGCCTTAATCCGGCTTTCCGGGTCAAGGTTATCGAGCAACCCGGCAGCCGCCTCAATGAGATCCTCTTCGTGACCATTGATAAACACAGGGAAACGAAACTGACGTGTAAGAATGACTGTTTTGCTGTCGCGATTATAGAGCAGGATCGTCGCGCCATTCCCGCGGTCATACACTTCACGCTCTTGCCGCTGCCAGTCACCATCGCTGCGCTGGAGGTCAAAAGTGTATTTTTTCAGGTTATACCAGTTGTCGGACAACGTTTCGCTGTTGATGATGCGTATATCTGCACGTTTTGATTGCACGTTTGGCTCTCCTCTCGTAGAGTAAGCATCATAAACAGCATTTTCGTGTAATTACAATAATTATCGTGCAACATCAGGAATAATTCATGCTCACAAGTCAGCGTAAACAGTTGATTCTGGAAAAGCTGGAGGCGGAAGGCCAGGTCCAGTCAACTGCGCTCAGCCTCTTTTTCTCGGTGTCTGAGGACACTATCCGCCGGGATCTACGTGAACTGGCGGCAGAAGGGCGTTTGCAGCGTGTCCACGGCGGCGCGCTTCCGGCATCATCAGCGATTGCGCCTTTTGCCGAGCGTCAGTCCGTTAAAATGGATGCAAAAAAACGCGTGGCACGTCGGGGCGCGCAGCTCATTTCACCGGGGCAGGTGGTGATAATTGATGGCGGGACGACCACCTCAGAACTTATTACCTTCTTGCCGCCAGATTTGCGGGTAACCGTGGTGACGCACAGCCCGGGTATTGCATTGGGGCTGGTCAACCATCCGTGCATAGAGGTGATCCTGATTGGCGGTCGTTTGTATAAACACTCCATCGTCACGGTCGGCGCGGCCGCTATTGAAGGCACCAACAATATTCATGCGGATCTGTTTTTCATGGGTGTCACCGGCGTGCATCCTGAGGCCGGGCTGACCACCGGAGATTATGAAGAAGCATGCATCAAACGTGCATTTTCCGGCAGAGCGGCGGAAACGGTGGTATTGGCCTCACCGGAAAAGATCAACACGGCCTCGGCGTTTGTGATTGGCGATTTGTCGCTGGTGAATACGCTCGTTGTTGAAAACACAACGGATGAACGCTGGGTCAACGCTATGAAAGAAAAGGGCGTTGCGGTGATCGCCAGCCAGTAAATATCCGCTTTTTTGCCAGCCTGACTGCGTGGCTGTCAAACAGACAAAGGTTATCCATCACGCAGATTCCTAGACTAAGGCTTTCATCTGTTTAAGGAAAAGCCATGAAAGCGATCTCCATTCTGGCGTATGGCGCGGACCCAACCGCGCAACGCCTGGCAACGTCCGCCATTCAGCAGGCCATAAATAGTGCTCAACAGAACGATGTCATCGTTATTCCGCAAGGCCGTTTTCTGACCGGAGCGTTGTTTCTGAAAAGCGGTGTTTCACTTCGCCTGGACGCTGGCGCACAGCTCGTTGGAAGTCAGGATCTGGCTGATTATCCCCTGATAAATACCCGGGTGGCCGGCATTGATATGCGCTGGCCGGCAGGCATTATTAATATCATCGATTGTGAAAACGTCAGCATTACCGGTACAGGCACGATAGACGGGCAGGGTGCAATTTGGTGGCAACGCTACTGGGGCGATGACGAGCGCAGCGGCATGGTCGGCGATTACAGCGCAAGAGGATTGCGCTGGGTTGTTGATTATGACTGTCAGCGCCCGCGCAATATCCTGGTCTTTGAAAGCCAGAGCATTCTGCTGCGTGATTTTACCAGTCGGGAGTCCGGATTCTGGAACATGCACCTCTGTTATTCGCGCCATATCGCGGTTTAGGGCGTGCAAATCAGCAATTCTGCGGGGCCGAGCACCGACGGGATTGACGTCGACTCCTGCGAACAGGTGCGGATTGAACGCTGCATTGTGTCCTGCAATGACGACAATATCTGCATCAAATCAGGACGAGGACACGAAGCGGCGCAAAAAGCTCGTGCCGCGCGGGATATAGTGATTCGAGGATGTACGCTGAATAAGGGATCCGGGATCACACTGGGGAGTGAAACTTCAGGTGGCATTGAACGCGTCCTGATAGAAGATAACGCGTTTAACGGAACGGGCGTCGGGTTTCGCATTAAATCTGCTCGCAACCGGGGCGGATTTATCCGTGATATCACCGTACAAAATCTACGGCTTACGGACGTGCGTTTTCCGGTGCTGATCCAGCTGAACTGGTTTCCGCAGTATAACTATGGCGACCAGAGCAATTTATCTGATAAACCAGAACACTGGCGCAAACTGGCTGAAGGTGTTGAGGGCGAAGCCGGTCTTACTGCGGTCAGCGGACTGACGATTAAAAATATGACGGCGCGTCGATCAGACAGCAAATGCTTTGCGCGGGCATTTTTCATCGAGGGATATCCGGAGCGTCCTGTGGTTGGGTTAACGCTGGAGGGGATTTTGATTGACGCGTCAGAGTTCGGGAAAATTTCTGGTGTGGATGGGCTGCGCTTTAAGGATGTACAGGTGACTGCCGTGGAGATCACGCAAGACCGTAACGACAGTTATGAACGTTGATGGCATAGAACAGAGGGACATGATGCGCGGAATGAGCAGAACAAGGATGGGTCTGAACTGGCTGGATTTACTCGTATTCAATCTAAGTGCGCATAATGTATATTATGTTAAATTAGGTGGGTTTATTCTTTAGTTCATGAGTTCCTCTCTTTCAGGAGCTTACCGATGAATCAGTCGGTTGCCTAAATTTAGTTGTGGACTTACGATGACTTCATAACGCAAAAATTACGGGGCATCCGCAAAGTTCATGGCATATTCCATCTAACATTTATCGAGGAACAATCAGAGAACTCATCTCATAGTTGATGATGTGACTACCCTACCGGTTATGTTCGCCACAATTTATGGAATGAATGAACTGAGCAAGAAACATCTGGGGATTCAAGAAAACATTCTGTGAACAAGGTGATGATGGCCATCCCGCCGGTGATCCAGGCTACCGACAGAAAATAACCGGCCAGATCCTTCAGAACCTTTTCCTGCGATTCCCCCGTCGCCTGGTGACGTTTGATTCGCTCGATATCCTTACTGGTGAATCCTGCCGCTATAAGTTCCTGGTTTTTCACTGTCATTCACGTCTCCTTTAACCTGATAAAAAGAATACACTATTTAAAAGATCGGTTCCTTGCTGCTTTTGTTTTAAACTTTCCGGATTGTTGTACTGGGGGGCAGTTTGGATCTAGAAAATAAACGCCGAGTATTCAAATGTTTAAAGTTTTAACCCGTCGCCTGCAATATTGTAATGAGGTGTCCGCCAGCATAAAAAATGCCGCCCCGAAACAGTTGCAGCAGCTGAAGACGCAGTTGGCTGATGATATGGTTAAGCCCGTGGGGCTTCATACCATGGGTATTCCGGAGCGGTTAGTACGCTCGGGGTGATTGTCAGTTTCGCCATTCCGCAACTGTGGCTGGGGTATGGCGTACTCACCGCGCTCGGCCAGCCAGCAGAGCGCGTTTTCGTGTGGGTTGTGCTGATCGCCCTACTCTTTGCCGGCATCAACGGAGTGACGATGTTTATGATTGGCAAAGGTAGCATGCGCGCCGTGCGGTTACATCTTACGCTGGCGGTGCTAAGCCTGGTATTAACGGCAGCCTATCTGCTGGCTGCGCTGAGCGGTACTTCTTCTCCGGGCGTCAGCCTGACCGCGGCACTGGTAAGTATTGTCATGCTTGGGCTTAGCGGCAGCTGTATCCTCTCTACCGCTTTCTATAAGATGCTGCTATTTACTTTGCATTTGCATAACAGAGTCTGGCGCAAGCTTATCAGCCAGACGGGCTGAACATTCATTCCATAAAATCCCGCCGCTACTGAGGAAGCCTGAGAAACAGTGTCCGTTCCTGAGTCTGCGATGCTTTAAAACCATGGTGGATATAAAACGCTTTGGCGTCCTCAGTGAGTGCATGAACCATTATCGCCCGCACCCCAATATTCTCTGCTACCCGATAACAGCGTAAAACCGCATCCTGGAGTAAATCGGCTCCCAACCCATTTCCGCGTATTGAGACATCGACAGCCAGACGGGCAAGAATAATCACGGGAATGGGATCCGGAATGTTACGCCGCAAATTACCTGTCGCTTCCGTATGGTTAACGCTGCCGGTAGCCAGAGAGTAAAATCCCGCGACCTGCTTGGTGCCCGTTTTACAAACGACAAACGTTCGGGCTGCGCCAAGCGCCTGGTTTTTCAGACCTCTTTGTTTTAACCATTCGTCAAGCACGGCCTCTCCACTGACGAACTCCGCCAGTTGATGGACGCTGGATAAGGGCTCTGGGGCGGTTACACGTCCCACTGAGGTTTCCTTGCCAGCAGTTTTTCTATGGCAGGATCGTCGGCGACCGGGGCATCAAGCATATCAATGAACTCTGCATACTGTTCATCGTTAAAATTGAATACACGCCGATCGAGGATCACATTTTCGGCTGCCTGACAGGCCATCTCCAGAATGAAGTCAGTACGTGATTTATGGAGGATCTCTGCGGCGGCATCGATAAGCGCCCGCTGGGATTCTTTGGCTCTAAGATTGAGTTGAACATCTGATTTCATGGGTATACCTCTTGTATAGCAATTGCTTTACAAGCATAGCATAAGCGGCGCGTATAGCAATCGCTATACAGGTCCCTTAATCATGTCTGACTTCTTCACTCTGCATATCGCAAGAATTTGCTCTCTCAGCCAGCGGTGCGCGGGATCGCGTTCCATTCTTGGGTGCCACATCTGTGATACCGTAATTAGACGGCTTTTGAACGGCAGCTCGAAAACCTGTACCTGGTCCGTTACCTGCTGATTGAGTAAATAGAGCGCGGGTATCATGGCGATAAGATCCGATGCCACCGCCACGGACAGCGCCGTCGGAAATCCCGGTACGACGCTCGCGATTTTACGTTTTGTTCCGAGTTCGGCCAGCGCATCGTCAACGGATCCGTGCAGTGCACCCTCGGGTGACGCTACCACATGGCCCCAGGCGACATAATCCTTCACCCCTATTTCTGCCTGCTTAGCCAGCGGATGCCCCTTACGCACGACGCCCACAAACCGATCCTCAAACAGTCGTTGAATCCGTATTTCAGGCCCCATATTACTCTGGACGCCAATCTCCAGATCAACCAGCCCTTCCCGAAGATAGCGCGACGTTTTTTCCGGCTTAGGCGCAAAGCGTATACAGACGTCCGGCGCGGCGTCGGCCACAGCCGCTATAAGCGCAGGCCCAAACGCCACCACAAAACCATCGTTTGCCCTGATGGTAAAAAGTCGCGCCAGGCTTCGCGCGCTGAACGTTTCAGTTGAGGGCTGTAATACCGCCCTGGCCTCGTGCACTGCACGCCTGGCATGGTCCCGGGTCGCTTCGGCCCACGGGGTCAGTACCATGTTACGTCCGGCGCGCACCAGAATCGGGTCGCCAGTGACGTCGCGTAACCTGCTTAATGTCCGGCTCATTGCCGAGGTGCTGAGGTTCAGACGACGTGCCGCGCCTGCCACGCTCGCTTCGCTCAGCAATATGTCGAGTGCTATCAACAAATTAAAATCGGGTTCGGACATCTCCTTCCTCCCTGCATATTCAGATAAGGCGTTTCATGCAACGATAAAGTGCAAATGGTGCGCCTTCCGCCCTGCAAAAGCCATCTTTATAGTTTTGTCATCCACACACTCTTCTCTAAGGACAACAAGATGATGCTTTTTTCCAGCCAACCCGGCGACGATGGACTGCCTGGCCCGACGCGCGCACGGGTGATGGCCGCGATAATGACCACCACGTTAATGGGCGTGTTTGATGGCACCATGATCAATATTGCCCTGCCCTCCATGGCTCAGGAGATGCAGGTGCCAGCCAGTTATGCCATCTGGTTCGCCAACGGGTATTTGCTGGCGGCTGCAATGACGCTGGCGATATTCGCGGCGCTTGCGGCCCGCCAGGGTTATCGCCCTGTATTTCTGGCGGGCCTGACGACCTTTACCCTGACATCGCTGGGTTGCGCGCTGGCGAAAACGCCCGAAGTGCTTATCGGTATGCGCGTGCTTCAGGGGATCGGCGGCGCAGCGACGCTGAGTATTGCTCCCGCGATACTGCGGTCCGTATTTCCCGGACGATTGCTTGGCCGCATTCTGGGTTTGCACGCCCTGCTCATCGCCTCCAGCTCCGCTATCGGCCCGGTATTGGGCGGTACGATCCTTCACACCCTGAGCTGGCAATGGCTTTTTGCGATAAACGTTCTTCCCGGCACCCTCGCCTTGCTGCTGGCGGTCAAAGCGCTGCCGCGGGATGCGGTTCGAAAGCAAGCGCCCTTTGACACCCAGGGCGCCATATTGTCGGCGCTGCTGTTGGGTTCGACGATCGTGGCGGCGAACAGCCTCCAGGATGCTACTTATCACACAGGTAGTCTTTGCTGGACGGTTCTCGCTGCGCTGAGCGGCATGGCTTTTATCTGGCAGATCCGCCGCACGGATAACCCCTTACTGCCGCCAGCCATATTCAAAAATGAACGTTTTACCCTCGCGGCCTTAACGTCGATGATTGCTTTTGTCAGCCAGGGTATCACCTTTATTGCGCTACCCTTCCTGTTTCAGAGCGAATACGGCTACAGTCCGGTGATTTCTGCCCTGCTATTTACGCCGTGGCCGCTCGGGATCGTGCTGATTGCGCCGCATGCAGGCCGGTGGGCGGACACGATTTCAGCCCCGGTGATTTCAACCCTGGGGCTGATGATTTTTGTCGTCGGTTTGATTCTGCTGGCAACGTTACCCGCCAGCCCTTCGATGTGGGATATCTGCCTGCGAAGCCTGGTTTGCGGGATGGGATTTGGCTGCTTTCAGAGTCCCAATAACCGGGAAATGCTCTCAAACGTTAGTCGTGACTATGCGAGCTATGCATCCGGTGTGTTATCCATTATGCGCACGTTCGGGCAGTGTCTGGGGGCCGCCGCTGTGGGCGTACTGCTGGCGACAAATGAGAGAGCAATTCATGCTGCACTGTGGATCGCTGCGGCGGCTTCTGCGGTAGCGGTCATCGTCAGCGCGAGCCGACTGCGTAAAATCACTCATCCTGCGGAAACAGGTTGAGCGAGCAAAAGCTCCCGGGTCGCATCTTCAAAATTAGGGCGCGGCCCGTACACCACTTTTACATGCTGTAATTCATTAATAATTTCATTACTAATGTCGTGACCATAATCCACTGTAGAGGCGCTATCTTTATTGAAAACGACCGAATAGTGATGATCTATTCTGTATTTTTCAACGGTATCAGATATGACTCGCTGGCTTATATGCCGCAGGCGACCCTGCTCTGCCCGCAGTTGCGTGTTTTTACTCATATCATCGATCGCTTTCATTTCACGGCGCAAGGGTTCTGGCAGAGCGTAATATTTTTTCTCAACTTCAAGCGCGGATTTTTTAGCTAATGCGAGAAGTATTTCGTTCTGCTTTTTTTCCTGTGCCAGTAACGGTGATTCACGCAGGATCCGCTTGTAAGAAATACATGCAACCCCTTTTTGTCCGGCGTGAGGCTTAAGGTGACCGTTAAAAGAATATAATCCTACAAGACACACAAAAATTAACAGAATGAATGAAAAGCGTGGCTCAGACCGTTTAGTAATCATTGTCAGTTCCACCGAATAAATAGGGTCGCAGAGGAAATGTACACGACAGAAACACATAACGGTAGCGCAGAGGTGTACAAAAATAAACCGCAGCGCTACCCCCTGTCAGGATCAAAGGTATCAATTATATTTAAGTGTGATTGTCCCGGTGGCATTTGCTTGCCCTGGCGTGACAACGTCACTGGTTTTGTAATACCACGCTTTAAAACGTAAGGTTTCAGACTCTCCGGCCCCGCCTGTATTTGCCGGATCGCTATAGGTGGTTGCGGAGCCGATATCAGCAAGCGCGGTACCATCGGCAGCCAGCCCACTGCCTTGTGATGCGGCTTTTACACGACTGGAATTAAAAGCTTGTACCTCCTGACCAATGGCCCAGTAGGTAAAACTGCGTAGCGCCGGTTGATAGGCTGATATCACGACCCCCACACCGGTCGCCGTCGTACCCGATTCAGACTGGTCTAAAGCAATCACTGAACCATCATCGTTGTCGCCCTCGGCAAGCGGCCCGTTGATGGTCAAGGTCACGTTGGTGCCTGGCTGACAGCTCAGACCAACATCCTGTTCGGGTCCTTCCACCATCTTAAGATTATCAAACGCAGAGGTATCCACATCGCCCATATTAAACAGCAGGGAAGAAACGGATGCTGAGCATCCCATCGCATAGACTTCTATCTGTGTATTTGACAAATAGACTTCTGACGCATTATCACCGTTATCCGAACTGCTTTGCCCTTCACGAAATTCCACCGTCGCCAGTTTGCCGCTCTCAAGGGCCAGATTACCGCTCGGGATTGTACCCCCCGTCGCAATCAACTGCACACGATAGGCCGAGCCCGCCAGCGTATGGCTGCTCTCGCCATCGCCGGACTGCCATGAGTTATCAACCGCACGTTCATAATCATACGGACCGGCCTGGTTAAGCGTGTAGGTCTTAATGCCGATACCCGGTATCGTGGTCGGGTAGATATTATCTCCTACCGGCGACGCCGATGCTAAATGAGTCGGGTTATAATGAAATCCTACGTAATAATCCCTGCTACAGTTTTTAATCGTGACATCCCCATCCGTCCCGCTGATATATCCAGAATCGTATAACACTTCGCCAAAGGTATAATTTTTCGCACTGACCAACAGTTTCGAGGGTAATGGGATCGTCGTAACGGTAACATCATCGCCGTTATCCCGGTTACAGGCTGCATGACTTAATAGTGGGACTGTCCCCAGCAATAACACCAGATAATATAAATATTTTGACATGAAATTAGTCTGCTCACTTAAGCTCAGTTATAAACAACATTCAATGTAATCGCACTGCTGAATGCACCCGGTGTTGGGGTCCCATGTGGGGTATACATTCGGGCAGTAAAAGTCATCGCGCCGGTTTGGTTTTCGAGCGCAACCGGGTAGCTCACGCCATTGGCCAGCGCGACACCGCTGATGGGATGTTCGTGGTCACGGATAAACAACTGAAGGCCGACATCGGTCGCGCCGCCTGCATCTGCCGCCACCTGATTGGCGTAAATGACAGAAGCATAAGCCGGATCTTCAGCGTAAGGTGCGCCTGTAAAGGTAACCGTTGCCTGGCTTAACCCTGCGGTGCAGCTGTCAAACGCGATGGTCACTGGCACATTTCCTGTGTTCCCCCCCGCTACGGCAAAGTCTTTCCAGTAATATTTCCCGAGGTCGACTGCCTCCGGTTTGGTGACGTTACATGAGCCATCAATAATGTTTCCGGTGACATGGAACTCAATATCATTGCGATCGGTGTACGCCATTGCCGGCGACACGCTCAGCATGAATACCATTCCCGGGCCGATGAGCGATTTAAGGCCGGAACGGAGAATAATGAAGCGTGACATTAATTTGCTCCCGATACGGGATGGCAAACCCCGTTGATGAATAAAATATCGGCCTCTGTTTTAGCGCCGGCAAGTGTGTAATCAACGGCGCACTGCTTGTTCGCCGCCTCCCCCCACTTAACAATTAACCGCCCTTTCCCGGCGAGCCCGACGAGGTACACTTCCCCGCCGTCGCCAACAATACTGCTGCGCGTGTCATCCGACTCGCCGCTGGTTTGTGTTACTACTGCGCCAAACGGCACCGGTTTACCGTTGTAGGTCAGCGTCATCATCGCCTTTTGTCCAATCCAGGTGTTGTACTTCACGCGTACTACCGCCCCTTTGGTCGGCACCACGGTTTTGGCGATGTTATCAATGGCCGCGGAAGTATCGCTGGCATCCACTGTGTTGAGTGAGATCGAATTGCTGTGATACGGACGAACGTACGGCACAATGGCGTTACCGAAATAATCGGTATGAACGTTCGTCTGCCCGTTGATCGGCATACCGGAAACCCCCGGCGTTTCAACCAGCGCTACGCTATCGTTAAGCTGACGCGCCAGGGTGATACCGTCGCGATGCAGCACCATGCCCCCGCGCAGGCTGTAATTCACTCGTCGGCTGTAATCGTCGTAGCTATAGCCTGCGGACATATCGGCATAAGTACTTTGATAACCCACAGTGACATTGCCGTTAGTAGCTTCAGAATCGGCGTTATAGCCTTCTGAAACCTGCCAGTTCAGCTGGTTTTCCTGCATCGCGGTACCGGAAATTCCGATGTTGTGCGTGGTATCGCCGTTTTTACTACTGTTCATCGAATAGTTAGCCGAAACAGACCGGGCCGCTTCACTGTGGCTGAAGGCGCTGAACGGTACGCTCAGGTTAAGCGAGAAGACGTTATCGTCGTCGTAGTTATCGGAATCGTTATTGTAACCGCCATTGACGTTTTTAGAGTGGGCATAGTTCAGCGAGTACGACACCGGTCCAAGCGTGCTGCTGAAGCCCAGGTTCATGGAGTCCGCATGTTCACTGTTCCAGTAAGAGGCGTCGTACATGCTCAGTGACAGGGTGCCGAAAGGCAACGTCTGTGAGATTGTCACATCAAAACGGTTTCGCTCCCGGCCATTATCAATAGTGCTATTGCCCGGATCCCAGTCATTGAGGAAGTCCTGAAACGAAAGATAACCCCGGGTTGAAAATTTATAACCGGCGACGGCAATATCGGTGTTGGTCTGCTGAAGCGTCTTACTGTAGCGCACGCGATACGACTGGCCGCTATGGTGTTCCTGTTGTCGCATGTTGTCCGGCTGCGGGATATCCGCCCACGACTGGGAAATATCAAATGAGAGCGCTCCGGCGCTGCCCATATTAAAACCGGTTCCGGCAATCAGGTTGGAATAATTGTCTTCCGCCTGAATATAGCCGCCGTAAAGCGTGATCCCTTTTCCGACGCCCCAGGCCGCTGATCCCTGAATAAAGTTAAAATCCTCTGCACGTGAACCCGACCCGTCCTGACGGGTTTTGCCCGCCACCAGGCCATACTGCACCTGACCTTCACGTTGCAATACCGGCAGCGTGGCGTAAGGCACAATAAAGCTACTTTGCGTACCGTCGGACTCTTTGATCACCACCTGTAGATCGCCGGAGCTGCCGGTCGGATACATATCGCTGAATTCAAACGGCCCCGGCGGCACGGTAGCCTTATAAATGCTGTGACCGTTCTGGTATACCGTCACTTCGGCATTGCTGCGGGCTATACCGCGTATTACAGGGGCGAAGCCTTGCATGCTGTCCGGCTTCATATCGTTATCCGAGTACATCTGCACCCCGGTGAAACCGACGCTATCAAAAATGCCGCCGCGCGTGGTTCCTTGTCCCAGTACCAGCTGGCTTTTAAGAGATTTAATATCCCGTGAGGCGTAGGTATACACGGAATCCCAGTCATTTTCGGATTCGGAATGGGTATAGGTGGAATAGTTACGAAAGCGCCAGGCGCCTACGTTCAGCCCCGGTTGCAGGCTAAGAAACTGATTACTGCTGTCGGTGCCGTTGCGCTGATGCAGATCCTGTTGACCCGAGACGCTGTAATTAAGTAAACCCGCGGTGATCCCTTCATCCCAGCGCTCCGGTGAAACATAACCCCTTGCGGTGTTAAATAAAGCAACCTGCGGCAGGATCAGGTCGAAACG
>OJZN01000057.1_pt1 | contig 25098 bp, 20 predicted proteins | sample 1611231 | NCBI WGS metagenome assembly OJZN01 (sample SAMN04436719, study PRJEB24849) | human gut metagenome | biome: human gut; feature: NICU; material: stool | host: Homo sapiens | place: USA: Saint Louis, MO | collected 2010-10-03 | reverse complement strand
ATTTTCTGCTTTTAATTTTAAATAAAATAACAAACTATATCATTTTTTTGTCTCTTGATATTCTTTAATTACTTCTAAAAAGGCGGTGCCATATTTATCTAATTTATTTTGGCCGACCCCTTTTATTTGCAATAATTGAATCGTTGTTTGCGGTAATTTTTCACACATTTCTTTAAGTGTACTATCGGAAAAGACTACATATGGCGGCACGCCTGCCTCTTGAGCCATGTCCATACGTAATTCGCGTAATCGTTCAAACAAGGCATCATCCACTGCTACTTTTCGAACTTTTTGGTCTTCTTTTCGGAAGACTTTCCGTTCCCCTAAAAGCACCTGAACACCTTCTGTCGAGACTGATAACAACGGAAATTGCCCATCAGAAGGAATTAAATAACGTTCTGCTGTCAAATAATCAATCAGCTGTGTGACTTCTTTTTGCGTGCGACCATTCATTAGTCCGTATGTTGGCAAACGATCAAAATGCCATTGATCAATTTTTTGATCTTTTGAGCCAGTCAAGACTTTACCAACTAAGCCCTTACCGAAACGTTCTCCCATACGTTTTACACAAGACAAGACTTTTTGGGCATCGACCGTAATATCGACTAATTCTCGATTATCCAGACAATTCGAGCAGCGACCGCAGTCCGTCCCTTCTTCACCAAAATAGCGTAAAATATATTTTTGTAAACACATTTGTGCATTCGCATATTGTGACATTTCCCGTAATTTCAAGTACTCTTTCTGCTTATAATCAATGGTCATTTCAGATTGTTCAATAAAGTATTGTTGAATTTGCAAGTCTTGTGGAGCAAACATTAATACAGCATCACTAGGCAGACCGTCACGACCAGCTCGGCCGGCTTCTTGGTAATAAGATTCAATATTCCCTGGTACTTGTGCGTGAATGACAAAACGAACATTACTCTTATTAATCCCCATACCAAAGGCATTTGTTGCTACCATCACTTGCACTTGATCATACAAGAATGCTTCTTGATTTTCACTACGTAACTGTTCACTCATGCCCCCATGATACATCCCAGCTGCAATTTTTTTACTTTCTAATAAATGATAAATTCGTTCAACTTCCTTCCGCGTGCTTGCATAAATAATACCTGATTGTCCAGTATTCATCTTTAAATATTCCAAAAGAAAAACGTCTCTATTTTGATCTTTCACGACTTGAAAAGATAAATTTTCTCGAGCGAATCCTGTTTTGATTTCATTTTCTGATGGAATTCTTAATTGCTTGACAATATCCTCCGCTACTTGTGGCGTTGCTGTTGCTGTTAGTGCAATCACAGTTGGTTGCTGTTGAAATTGATCGATAATCTCTGCTAAACGCAAATAGCTTGGACGAAAATCATGCCCCCATTGTGAAATACAGTGTGCCTCATCTACTGCCAATAAATCAATCGGTACATGTGTCAGCATCTGTTGAAAATCATAAGATTCTAATCGCTCTGGCGCAACATACAATAGCTTGACTTCTTTGTTAACCGCTAATTGAATACGATGATTCATTTCTTGATAGGAAATGGTACTATTGATATATGTAGCTGGAATCCCCATTAAATTCAGGGCATCTACTTGATCTTTCATTAAAGAAATTAATGGTGAAATCACCAATGTTAAATTATCCAAAAGTAAGGCTGGCAACTGATAACAAATCGATTTGCCTCCACCTGTTGGCATAATGCCTAAGACATTTTCTTGTCGCAATACATGACGAATAATCGTTTCTTGTCCTGGCCGAAAATCATCATAGCCAAATGTATCTTTTAATAATTCTTGTAATGCACTCATTTATTGCGCTCCAATCTTTGTTCTACAAGTCATTTTAACACGCTAATCTAACAGGAACAAGGTGTGTTAAAACAAGACACAATCGTGAAACACCAGTTAACGTGAAACATCAAAAAGAATGAAAAATTGTGAAAGCTTGCTATCAAAAGCTTTCAAAAATAGCGACATTTGCTTGTTGTGGATAACGAGTAGTTATCCACACATAAAAAAATAACCTTATCTTAAAATACGCATTAATTCGTTTTTGCCATCAAAAAAACCAACTATTTTCGTAGTAAAACGAGCATAGTTGGTTTAAATGTTTATTTGTCGAAAAATTATTCAGCTTTTTTCTTTTTCTTGCTTGCTTTTTCGCGTTCGTTTTTGTTAAGAATTTGTTTTCTTAAACGGATGCTTTCTGGTGTTACTTCACAGTATTCATCTTCATTCAAGAATTCTAATGATTCTTCTAACGTTAATTTTTTCGGTTTTTTAATGACTGATGTTTGGTCTTTCGTTGCCGAACGAACGTTAGTCATTTGTTTAGCTTTTGTGATGTTCACAGTTAAATCGTTGTCGCGGTTGTTTTCCCCAACAATCATTCCTTCGTAAACTTCTGTCGTTGGTTCAACGAAAACTGTACCACGTTCTTCAATACTCATGATTGAGTAAGTCGTTGCTTTACCAGTATCGATTGAAACTAGTGCACCTTGATGACGGCCACCAATCGTTCCTTGAATCATTGGTAAGTATTGATCGAAGGTGTGGTTCATAATACCATAACCACGAGTCATTGATAAGAATTCTGTTGAATAACCAATTAAGCCACGAGCTGGTGCTAAGAAGATTAAACGCATTTGTCCGTTACCGGCATTAATCATATCTTGCATTTCGCCTTTACGTAAACTTAGGGATTCAATCACGCTACCCATGTATTCTTCAGGTGTGTCAATTTGAACACGTTCAAATGGTTCACATTTAACCCCATCAATTTCACGTTCAATAACTTCTGGACGAGAAACTTGTAATTCATAGCCTTCACGACGCATATTTTCAATTAAAATTGATAAATGCAATTCGCCACGGCCTGATACAGTCCAAGAATCTGGGCCAATTGGATCAACACGTAAAGATACGTCTGTTTGTAATTCAGCCATTAAACGTTCTTCGATTTTACGAGCGGTGATGTATTTTCCTTCACGTCCCGCAAATGGAGAATTGTTAACTAAGAAAGTCATTTGTAAGGTTGGCTCATCAATGTGTAGAATTGGTAATGCTTCTTGATTGTGAACATCTACAACTGTTTCCCCAACGAAAATGTCTTCCATTCCGGAAACGGCAATTAAATCGCCCGCTTTTGCTTCATCAATTTCCACACGTTGTAGGCCAAAGAAACCTAAAATTTTCGTTACACGGAAATTTTTCACGCTGCCATCTAATTTCATCAACGCAACTTGGTCGCCGACTTTCATTGTGCCACGGAACACACGGCCAATCCCAATACGTCCAACGTAATCGTTGTAGTCTAGTAATGAGACTTGGAATTGAAGTGGTTCATCTGAATTGTCAACTGGAGCTGGCACATGTTCAATAATTTTATCAAAAATTGGGGCCATTGTTGGCTCTTGATCTGCTGGATCATCTGATTCACTTGAAGTTCCGTTTAAAGCAGAAGCATAAACAACTGGGAAATCTAATTGATCGTCGTCTGCGCCTAATTCGATGAATAACTCTAAAACTTCATCTACTACGTGTTCAGGACGAGCAGAAGGTTTGTCAATTTTGTTAACAACCACGATTGGTGTTACTTTTTGTTCTAATGCTTTTTTCAATACGAAACGTGTTTGAGGCATTGTTCCTTCATACGCATCGACAACTAAAACAACACCATCTACCATTTTCATGATACGTTCTACTTCACCACCGAAGTCCGCGTGTCCTGGTGTATCTAGAATGTTGATACGTGTACCGTTATAATCTACGGCTGTATTTTTTGCTAAGATAGTAATTCCACGTTCACTTTCAAGTGCATTGGAATCCATTGCACGTTCTTGTAATTGTGTGTGTCCATCTAAAGTGTCAGATTGTTTTAAAAGTTCATCTACTAAGGTTGTTTTACCATGGTCAACGTGGGCGATAATTGCCACGTTACGAATATCATCTCTGTATTTCAATTTAATTGCTCCTTATCTATATACGCTTATGTTACTTAAGTCCATAAAAGCCGACTGCTTATTATAGCAAACTTTTTTCATTAAAAAAAGGCTTTCGCCTGCAAAAATAATGAAAGTTTTAGAAATTATTCGGCTTTTTCTGAAAACAAGGACATTTTTTTACAAATTTTTCTCTTTTAAAAGAGGAAGAGCCTTACCTTTCAGCAACGCTCTTCTTGGATTATTCCGATTCATTTAAATATCGGGTAAATACTTCATCATAGGTTTCAGGAGTTGCTGCAATAAAGTATTCACGGCCATCAAAAGTTAATGGTTTTCCTGTAATACCAGAGTATTTAAACCCAAATTCTTCCAAAAGTACTAAGCCTGCTGCATAATCCCAAGGACTTAGATTAGATAAATAGCCATGATGGTTGCCTTTTAACATGGCAATAATTTCCAAACCTGCACAACCGCTAATACGCACGCCCATACTTGCTTGTCCGATTTCCGTTGCGTGATGAATATTTTTTCCATGCATGTAAGCATTCATGCCCCATAATCCATCTGCCAAGGCTTTCATAGTAGGCGCTTTTAATAATTGATTATTCCGATAAACGCCAAGCCCTTTGCCACCCCAATAAAGTTCTTCTCGCATCACATCATAGATAAAACCTAATTTACCAATGCCGTCTTCATAAACAGCTAACATAATACAAAAATTTTCTCTTTCCATCACGAAATTCATTGTGCCATCAATCGGATCGATGATCCACACGCGACCAGCAAAACTTTTTAAAGTATTGTAGCCTTTTTCTTCCCCTAAAATTTGATCTTCGGGAAAATTTGTTTGAATTTTATTCATTAAAAATTCTTGGGTTTGTTCATCCATATTTGTCACTAAATCGGTGCGGCCATTTTTCTGTTGAACGGTTAACTCTGATTCCAAGTTCATTCGAATCACATCGGCTGCTTCAAAAAGCCAACTTTGAATTGTTTGAATAAATTTTTGCGTTTCAGTCATCTAATCATCCCCCAGCTTTAATTTACCGCTTCCCTGTTTTTTAGCTTGTTGAAGCGTACGATATAACGAATATCCTGAAGCATTTTCAAATTCACGACCTAAGCGTTTTTCTTCGCCGATACTTTTAACGACCGTTTTAAATTGTTGATAAGTTGTTAAAAATTTGTCAACAGGCAAGCCTGTTTCGTTGGCTTGCTCAACTGCTGTCCACATATTAGTGACAATCACCATTTCCTCTGTCGTCCAATCTAAATCTAATGGATATTGATAGTCTTTCATGTCTTCACCTCATCTTCTCTAGTTTAGCATATTTTCATAAAAAAACATCTTATTTACGTCGATTTTTTAATGCGTTAAAGAGAGGATATTCTGCTGTTCCTTTACGATACAAACTTTGTTGTGAAGCATAAATACCGCTATTTCCTGAGCACATAAAACTGATTAAGCAGACCATGAAAAAATAGACCGCCGCTTCACTACCAAATAGTTCAATGCCCATAATGAAGCAAGCAATCGGCGTATTCGTGGCGCCAGAAAAAACACCAATAAATCCTAAACCTGCTAAAAAAGGAATTGATAGATGTAACAACGGGGCCAAAGAACTCCCTAACGTAGCCCCAATTTCAAACAATGGCGTCACTTCTCCTCCTTGGAATCCGGCACCCAAGGATAACACCGTAAAGAATAATTTCCCAACAAAATCAAAAGGCTGCGCATTGCCTGCAAAAGCATCTTCTAATAAAGGTAAACTCAAGCCTAAATAACGCTGGTTGTTTAAGACGAGCACAAACAGAACGACAATGGACGCCCCAAGAAACGCACGAAGGTAGACATTAGCAAACCAATTTGCATAGGTCTTTTTTAAAAAGACAATGGAACGACTAAAAACCCAACCTGCCAAACCAAAACAAATCGATGCCAAAAATAATTTTACAAATAGCTCAACCGACCAAGTCGGAATTTTGCCCATCGGATAATGCGTATGTGTTACACCAAAACTTTCAGTCACAAAATTAGCAAATAAGCCTGCAAAAAAACTTGGGAAAAGTGCCTCTGCACGAACTTTTCCAATCGCCAAAACTTCTAATCCGAAAACCGTTCCCGCTAATGGTGTGCCAAAAACAGAACTAAAACCTGCACTAATTCCGCTAATAATAATTACTTGTCGTTCCAAAGCGGACAGTTTAAAGACTTTTCCTACAGCATTTGCGATTGCGCCCCCCATTTGCACCGCCGTCCCTTCACGACCAACAGAACCACCAAATAAGTGCATAGTAATCGTGCCAAACAATGTTAAAGGAATTAAGCGCAAGGGAATATCTTCTTCCCCGCCATTGCCTTGTTCAATCACTAAGTTATTTCCTCGGCTAGCATTTTTCCCAAAACGCGTATAGAAATACGTAAAAACGACACCGCTAATGGGGAGGATAAAGAGTAACCAAGGATTTGCTAAACGAACATCTGTTACATAGGTGAGACTCTTTAAGAAAAAGGCGGATAACGCCCCCATAAATAAACCAATAATTGCGGTAATGAGCAACCATTTTGCCATATAACCGCCGATTGATAGTAGTTGCTTTGTTTCTTTTTTCACTTTACATGCTCCTTTACAATTTTCTTATCGCCAATCCTAGCGTACAGAAAAAGCCTACCAAAGGGTACACTTCTCCCGTTTGGTAGGCGTCATTAATTTATTCGTCCAATAAATAGTTCGTGGTGAACACCATCACCATGTTGCTATTAAACTATTAAAAATAATACCACGCAACTCTGGAAAGTGCAATAAAAAATCAATTGCGTTCCGTTTTTATCCACGTGCTATTACCTTTGATAAACCGATAATAAGCCATCACCACACTAACGAATAAAATTAAGTACATGTAGGAAATAGTAAAAGGCAAAATAATCAGCCCCAGTTTTGCAGGTACTTTTAGTTGAAAATTTTTCAACTCGCGATAATAGTTGATTGTAAAAAAAATGCCGAAAACTAACGAAATACTGACGGCCAAAACAAAACTAATGACAAGCGATAACGAAAAGCCTAACCTATACAAGTGTTGCAGTTGGAGCCCAGTTAAGACAAAAACGAGCATCCCCGCTACGAGATTAATAAAGGGTTGCGCTAAAAAATAATAGATTCCACACTTCTGCCTTAGCGTTAATGACTTTGATTTAATCACCCTGGGTAAATACGCTAGACAATCTAAATTTCCTTGAACCCAACGACTTCGTTGACGAATAAAACGTTTCACATCTCTCAGTGCTTCTTGAGCCATAAAGGCCTCGTCAATATAAGCAATCGATAACTCTTTCAGCATTAATTTAATAGTTAACTCATAGTCATCCAACAAAGCATTTCCCCAAGGCTGATAGCCTAAGTGTTCGGTAATCATTGATAACCGAAAAAACTGACCATTGCCACCAAGTCCGATGGTTTTTGTTGCTCGACGCGCCTTTTGAATAAAATTATTAATCGTAAAAAACTCAACATCTTGTGCAATAAACATAAAATTTGTGACATCTTTCATTTTGATTCTTGTTTGCGCAGCACAGACTGTTTTATCTGTGAAAACAGCAGTTAGCTCATTGACAATATTTTCACTAAAAAAACCATCTGCATCTACCACACCCACTAAAACTTGATCCCAAGAATAGTGTCCTTTTTCTGCATCTGTTAATACAATTTGGAAAGCGTGGTTCAAAGCGGCTCCTTTGCCTTGTTGCGCATTGGGAAATTGACGAGACAGAACTTGGATTGGACCAGCAATACTGTCCATCATTGCTTTGGTTTGGTCCGTTGATCCATCATCAATCGCAATTATTTTTTTCTTAATTGGTAAAGCAACCAGTTTTTTTAATGTTTCTCCGATGACTTTCTCCTCGTTTACACACGGTACAAGAAAGTAGCAGAAAAATTCTTCTGCTACTTCGACTTCTCTTCTTGTTTTTTTTCTTGTTCGAAAACTGAGAAATAAACTTGTAAATAAATAGGTTAAGAAGATGAACATAATTACTTTGTATAACTGATACAAATAAATCATGTAATTTGACCTCTTTTAAAAAAATAACGGTATAGAATGTAGGCAGTGACAATCGAAACTAGAATAACGCCAATTAAATCAACCACAAAAAAGGCGCCTGTTGAAATTACCCCAAGTTTCGGTAAAGCTGATTGGCTCATTAAATACCCCTTTCTCTCTATTTGTTTTTACCAACACACCACCACGATGACCATCACACACCCCCTATAATAATACTTTGGAGGATTATAGTACACAGGTGGATTATAGTACGTAACTGGCGGAATATATCCTGGCCAATATGTTGGTGGTGGCGGATTATAAACCGGTATTTTTCGGTTTTCTCGAACAATTGCAATTGTTTGACCCGCATGATTTTGCGTCAGACTGACGCGTGTTGGCGTAGTATTTCGTGAATAACCAGCCGGCGCTTGAACTTCTCTAATTTCATATACCCGGTTGACAGATAGCCCACTAATAGTGACGGTACCATCCCAACCTGTTGTTACTCTTTGTGTATAGTCATTAGTTGTATCTTTCCATTCAAAAACAGCGCCTGCTAAAGGTTCTTTTGATTCAACATCTTGTTTAATAATTCTGATAGCACCATAGTTTGCTTTATTGTTTAACACTAACGTATACGTTTTTGTGCCTTGACCTCGTAAATCAATCCGATGGACCCTACTATCCAACGCATACCCAGTTGGCGCTTGTATCTCGGTGATTTCATAAATACGATCCGACGATAATCCTGGAATCAGTACTTCACCATTTCCATTTGCTGTAAATGTTGCCGTATAGTTATTGGTAGTATCGCGAAATCTGAATTTCGCTCCTGCTAAACGTTTTCTTGTATCCGTATCTTGCTTAATAATTTTGATGGCGCCTTTTTGTGCTTGATTATTTAAGACTAATGTATAGGTTTTACCACCTTGTCCACGTAAATCAACTTTATGAACACGTCTATCTATGATATAGCCATTCGGTGCTTTGATTTCTGTGACCTCATAGATACGATCACCGGCTAATCCAGTAATCAGTACTTCACCGTTCCTATTCGCTGTAAACGTTGCAGTATAATTATTGGTTGTATCTCGGAATTTAAATTGTGCGCCTGCTAAACGTTGTTTCGTATATCCATCTTGCTTAACAATTTTGATGGCGCCTTTTTGAGCTTGATTATTTTTGGTGAACGTGTAGGTTTTGCCAGCATAATTCGCAGGTAAAAGAATTTTATGCACCGTTCTGTCAAGTATATAACCATTTGGTGCTTTTATTTCTGTAATTTCATAAATCCGGTTAACGGAAAAATTGTACAGAATCGCTTCACCATTGGAATTAGTGGTCACAACACCTGTATTGCCGTTCACTGTATCGCGCCATCTAAATTGTGCACCTGCTAAACGTTGTCTTGAATAACTATCTTGTTTAACTAATTTAATGTGTGCGCGATGAGCATTATTATTTTTAACAAAAGTATAGGTTTTGCCAGCATAATTCGCAGGTAAAAGAACTTTATGCACGGTTCTGTCAAGTACATAACCATTTGGTGCTTTAATTTCTGTAATTTCATAAACCCGGTTAACGGAAAAATTGTACAGAATCGCTTCACCATTGGAATTAGTGGTTACAACACCTGTATTGCCGTTCACTGTATCGCGCCACCTAAATTGCGCACCTGCAAGGCGTTTTCTTGAATCTTTATCTTGTTTAACTAATTTTAAATTACCACGTTTAGCAAGGTCATACATGTTTACAGATAATGTTTTATTCGCATAGGCAGTTGTCAATTCAACTTTCTTAATTGTTGAATCTAAATGATAACCGCTTGGAGCTATCACTTCTTTTAATTCATACGTACGATTGACAGACAAGCCCGATACTTTTGCAATTCCATTTTTATCTGTGACTATGCGACTAGTATAGCCATTGGTTGTATCTTTCCATTCAAAGACAGCACCAGCTAAACGTTTGCCTGTTTGCCTATCTGTCTTAATAATTTGAATAGAGCCAAATTGCGCTACATTGTCAACAGTTACAGTCACTACTTTATTGGCTTGTGCACTTGTTAAAGTGACTTTATGCACGGTTTTGTCTAGTACATAACCTGTGGGTGCTTTCGTTTCTGTGATTTCATACGTACGATTGACGGTTAAGTTGGGAATTGTGATGGTTCCATCGGTTCCAACTGTCACTGTTCCTGTCTTTCCTGTCACTGTATCTTTCCACTGAAATTCTGCGCCTGTTAAACGTTTTTTACTGTCTTTGTCTTGTTTGACAATTTTGATGGAGCCTTTTTGCGCTACATTGTCAACAGTTACTGTCACTGTTTTATTGGCTTGTGCAGTTGTTAAAGTGACTTTATGCACGGTTTTGTCTAGTACATAACCTGTAGGTGCCTTCGTTTCTGTGATTTCATACGTACGATTGACGGATAAGTTGGGAATTGTGATGGTTCCATCGATTCCAACTGTCACTATTCCTGTCTTTCCTGTCACCGTATCTTTCCACTGAAATTCTGCGCCTGTTAAACGTTTTTTGCTTTCTTTATCTTGTTTGACAATTTTGATGGAGCCAATTTGTACTTGCTGCTTATTCTTCACCCGATATGTTAAAGTGTAGTCGGCTTTTCCAGCAAATGAAATAGGATGTTTAGTTTCGTCTAATTCATAGCCATTAGGCGCCTTCGTTTCAACTAAATAATATTCTCCATCAGGTGATAAATTTGAAAATAACAGCTCGCCATTTTCATTCGTGACACCTTTTTCTATTAGATTATTTTTTTGGTCATACAACGAAAATTCAGCACCTGCTAAACGTTTCACCTCATTATTTTCATCTACTTTTTCTACTTTTAACTGGTTTTCTAAACGCGTATTTTCTTTTTTCAAGCGAATCGTCTGTGTTTGTTCTAACTTAATTTCAAATGGAACTGGTGTTGCATCTAACTTGTAACCAGTTGGTGCTTTTGTTTCAATGAATGCATACTGACCAGCTTCCAAACCAGCTAAACGAATTTGACCTGCTTGATTGGTGGTTAATGTTTCTTGAACAACTTGTTGTGTTTTTGTGTTCACGACTTTGAAAACAGCACCTTCTAAAACTTTAGCAGTTACTGCATCAATTTTTTCTAAAACGACACCCCCTCGACCTGTTCCATCACTACTCTCGTCTGCTGTGATGTAGGCAATATCATCATCTTCCCAAGCATCGAATCCCTCACTAGAAATACGCATATACGTGTAATTTGATAGCACGGCATCACTTGGAATATTTTCATTTGGAATCGTTTCTAAATAAATATAATAGGCATTTTTATTGGAAAGATAACTGCCCGTGGCTGTTGGTATTCCTTCAAATTTCTCTGCTTCATAATTAAATCCAGATTCAGAGGCATTTTTTTGGAAAAATTGACTGGCATCATAGCTATATTCGTCATGTTCCAAATTCCGAATCATTTCACCATTTGTTTCTAAAATAGGCTGCTTGGTGAGATATGCAGCAATACTGTCAATAGCTAATGTTTGGTTTGGACCTACATTATCTAAAAATTTAAAGGTTGTTTTTTCTGAACCTGAAAGACCTGCTTGATTATAGTTAAAATAAATGACCCAAGCAATTCTTCCCTCTGAGGTAAATCCTAACGGGACTTTTCGAACCAGTTCAGTTGGCGGAACTTTCTCCACGTATTGCCCGATATTAATTTTGACAATTTTTTGTGAATCCTCAAAAGTAAAAACGACTTGATCTTCAAAATCTTCTGATAAATTTTGATTATATCGTAGCTTCAGTTGCAAATCTGCTGAGTAATCTGTAAGCGTTTGTAAGGCTTTAATCGTCCAAGTACCATCATCGTTTGGAATCACTTGAAGTGCGTCTCCAATTTCAAAAGGTGTCATTGAATAGGAATATTTTTCGCTAGCCATCCTTAATGTCATCGTCTCTCCGCTTGCTAATTCAGAGATTCCTAATGACAAAGAAACTGTCGCCCAATCTTTTGTAGCAACAATTTCCGTTTTTTCCCCCGGATATTCAACAGCTATAGACCGGATTTGTGTGCCACTTTCATTATCCATTGCATAAGAAATAATACTTGTATTAGATCCTATAATAGTAAAGATAATTAAACAAATCGAAAATAACTTATTAATACTTTTTTTCATTCATCACAATCCTTTCAACACTAATATGTGTCTTTTTAGACACTAGCTCACTAAAAAAAATAGTCATAATTTCTTCATTATTAAAATCCAACAATTGTGAAATCAATTTAATATCCGATGCTTTGAAAACAACTTCTCCTTTTAATTTTTTGTAAATCGTTGAAGCGGATATTGGTTGCCCGTATGCAGTCATTTCATTTGCCAACCACTCAACATTTTTTCCTTTCATTTTCAATTTTGAGTGAATTAAATTTGATTCCATTTTACTCTCCCCCTTTTCAGTGTCTAATAAGACACTGAAAATTATATCATTTTGTGAAAAAAACGTCAATATCATTAAAAAATGCTGATTTTTCTATTATATTCGTTACTTTCATTTTGAAAAAAACATGTTTCTTTTGCGACACTTTTTGTGCTAGAATGTTTTTACGGAGGTGGTTTTTTTGAAAGAAAATTTTTTGAAGCAAAAAAGGATGGAGAAAAATCTTACATTAGAACAAGTTGGAAATTTTGTTGGTGTTGGAAAAAGTACCGTCAGGAAATGGGAAACTGGAATGATTGAAAATATGGGGAGGGATAAAATTGTCGCCTTATCTAAAATTTTAGATGTATCACCTCTTGAAATCTTAGGTATTCCTGAAACGGAAGAAACGCCATTTGTTGTCCCAACCAATATTATGAACATTTACAAACAGTTAACAACTGAAAATCAAGAAGCAGTCTTTCGATACGCTCAAAAGAAATTAACAGAACAAAATTACTTTTAATATTTATTTTAAATAGATGAATGCTAGACTTTTTAGTCAACGTCAAACAAAAAAAGCTTATCCGTAAGGATAAGCTTTTTATTAGATTGACTGTTGGCCAAAATACTGACGCCATTTGGTTTTCATGGCTGTCGTCATCGGCAACGCTGCTTCTTTTACAGCACAATATTTGTCAACAAAGGTTACAATGTAACTTTCTTTGTATTTTGGTGGTGCAATAGTTGCGCCCCACATATGTTTAATAATAATGTCTCGTTCTAAATCAGACAACTCTGTAATTTTTTCAGCATTTTTGGCTGCAATTCGTGGATGAACATAGGCATGAGAGCCTTCGTCAAACTTTGTTGTGCGCCAATCATAGTAAAACAAATCATGTAATAAACCAGCACGAGCTGTTGCACGAGCATTGCCGTTCCAACGCTTTGCTAATTTATAGCTATGATAGGAAACACTAATTGAATGTTCTAAACGAGTTGAATGCATATGTTGTGTGTATTCTGCTAATTTTTGGACTTCTTCGGTTGCTAATAAATCTTCTACATAAGAAAGATATTCTTCGTCTTCACGCCATTTTTCTGTCATATAATTGGGTGCCACCTTTTCTAATCCTTTTATAACTTGACTCGAGTATAGCACCCCAGCTATTTAATTACTATGAATTTCTCAATCTGTAACTTAACTTTAATATTTGCTTAATAAGTTTAGCGTTCAACGCAGTAAAATTTTCACAAAAACTTCTACATTTCTTCTGGTGCATGTAACCCTAGTAAACGTAAATCTTCTTTTAAAACAGTAGCAACTGCATAAACTAACGCTAAGCGTGCCTCTTTTTGAGCATCTTCATCCAAAATCCGAACATGGGCATAATATTTATTGAACGCTTGTGCTAAATGAATGCTATGTTTCGCAATAACAGATGGTTCATATTTTTCAGCAGCTTGCATCACAGTTTCAGGGAATTTTTGTAACAACTTCACGACTTCCCAGCTATCCTTGTCATTTAGTGCATAACGTTGTGTAGCGTCTGGTGTAAAGTTTGCTTTACGTAAAATACTCATCGCACGAGCATGTGTATATTGAACATATGGCCCAGTTTCGCCTTCAAAACGAACAACTTCATCTAATACAAAATCGAAATTATTTAGACGATCATTTTTAAGGTCATGGAAAATAACTGCACCTACACCTACTTGTTTCGCCACTTCTTCACGATTTGCTAAGTCTGGGTTTTTCTCGTTAATTTGATTTCCTGCTAAAGTAACAGCTTCATTCAATACTTCTTCTAATAAAACGATTTTCCCTTTACGTGTGGATAATTTTTTACCGCCTTGAGTAATTAAACCAAACGGAATGTGTTCCATATCATCTGACCATTCAAATCCTAGTTCTTTCAAGACTGCTTTTAATTGTTTGAAGTGATTGCTTTGTTCGTTGCCGACTACATAAAGTGATTTGGCAAAATCATACGTCCGTTTACGGTAAAGCGCAGCAGCTAAATCCCGTGTGATATATAACGTCGCACCATCTGATTTACGAATAAGTGCTGGATTTAAATTATATTCTGTCAAATCAACAATTTCTGCACCTTGATTTTCTGTTAATAAATGTTTTTCTTCTAATAAAGTAACAATTTCATCCATTTTATCATTATAAAAGGCTTCACCATTATAAGAATCAAATTCAACTTCTAACATGGAATAGATTTTATCAAATTCTTTTAGAGACTCGCTACGGAACCATTTCCATAATTCATTAGCTTCTTGGTCTCCTTCTTCTAATTTTTTAAACCATGCACGTGCTTCGTCTTCTAATTCTGGTTTTTCTTCTGCTTCTTCATGAAATTGCACATATAAGCGCAATAATTCATTAATTGGTTGTTGGCGGACTGCTTCTTCAGAACCCCATTTTTTATAAGCTACAATTAACTTACCAAACTGTGTACCCCAGTCACCTAAGTGGTTAATCCGAATTGGCTGATACCCAATTTTTTCTAAAATAAAGGCAATTGAATTCCCGATTACCGTAGAACGTAAGTGCCCCATAGAAATTGGTTTAGCAATGTTTGGTGAAGACATATCAATAGGAACATTGCCATTATTGCCAAAGGTACTGTTTCCGTAGTTATTTTTTTCTTTGACTACTTCGCCAATGACAGCTTGACTGACTGCTTCTTTATTCATGAAAAAGTTTAAATAAGGTCCTACCACTTCAATTTTTTCAAAATTTGTGCCATCAATTTTTTCTGCTAATTCTGCTGCAATTTGTTGTGGTGCTTTACGATAAATTTTAGCTAATGAAAAGGCTGGAAAAGCCACATCTCCATGATCGACAGATTTAGGATTTTCCAATAATTGTTCGATTTGATCCATCGTTAATTCTTCATTTAAAACATCATGTAACGCTTTTGCTACGATTTCTTTGTTGTTCATAAGAACCCTCCTGATTAATTTGTAAGTATAAAAAACAAAAACGTCTCTGACAAAACAAAATGATTTGTTTTGTCAGAGACGAGAATTTACCCGCGGTACCACTCTAATTGTCTATACTACTTGGATAGACCTGCTTCATCGATAACGGTGATTGCCGTCTGCTTTCAGCAGAATTCTAAAAGTGCGCTTCCTCATTCCGATCACTCTTGGCTCCCACCTTCCCAAGATCGCTAAGCTGACGTTGAAATAAGTACTCTCTTTATCATCGAATGTCATTGTTAAACTGGCTTCATTATAGCAAATTTTTGTCTAGCTGGCTAGCCTTCTTCACTAATTGTCATAAAACTAACGCCAGGTTCTGCATTTAAGTTATACGAAGCGAAGTGATTCTTTTCAGCTTCGATAAAAGCAGCAGCGCCAATCATCGCCGCGTTATCCCCACAAAGTTTTAATGGCGGAATAAGTAATGTTACTGCTGGTAATTGTTCACTGATTGCATGTCTCATTGCTTCTCGTAATCCTTGATTCGCAGCAACTCCCCCAGCAATTAGCAATTGCTTAACAGGATATTCTTGACAAGCACGAATGGTTTTAGTCACCAATACTTCCACCACACTCGCCTGAAAACTTGCGGCTAAATCCTTTGTAGACAGTACTTCACCACGTTGCTCTGCATTATGAACCGTGTTAATAAACGCACTTTTCAAACCACTAAAGCTAAAGTCATAGTTATCCTCTTTTAGCATCGCCCGTGGAAATTGGTAGGTATCTGTGCCTTCATGGGCCAAAGCATCAATCTCTTTGCCACTAGGATAAGGCAACCCTAACACACGTCCGACTTTATCATACGCTTCACCAGCTGCATCATCAAGTGTTTCACCAACAATTTTGAAAGAGCCATCTTCTTTCATGTAGACCAATTCCGTATGTCCTCCACTAACGAGTAAGGCCATCAATGGAAATTCGAGCGGTGCCACAAAACGGGCAGCATAAATGTGCCCAGCCATATGATTGACTGGAATAAGTGGTAATTGGTGCGCCCAAGCAAATGCTTTTGCTGCAGAAAGTCCTATTAATAAAGCACCGACTAACCCAGGCCCATAGGTCACAGCAACGCCACTGAGTTCTTCTGGTGTGACTTTTGCTTCTGTTAATGCTTCTTCAATACAGATCGTCACTTGTTCAACATGATGACGACTCGCAACTTCCGGAACGACTCCGCCAAAACGTTGATGGCTCTTAATTTGCGAAGCTACGATATTGGAAAGAATTTTGTCGCCATCTTCAATGACAGCCACACTTGTTTCATCACAGCTACTTTCCACAGCTAATAATAATTTACGTTCTTTTGTAAAAATTGTCATTGGGCTTCCTTCCTTAATTTCGCACACATTACAAAGGCATTTTCTTGCGGTTCTTTATAATAATTTTTTCGAACAGCTACTTTCCGAAAACCTGTTTTCTCATAAAGTTTTTGAGCTAATGTATTCGATTCTCTGACCTCTAAGAAAATTTGTGTAATGTCACGACTTTTAACATATTCTTTAAAAGCTTTCATTAACTGACAACCAATTCCTTGGTGTTGTTTCTGACCATTCACAACAACGTGACTAATTTCTGCTTCATCTAAAATAAAATGATAGGCAATATAACCTAACCACTGGCCATTTTCAACTAAAAAAAGATATTCGCTATTTTCCTGAGCAAAATCTTCCGCGAATTGTGTTTCTGTCCAAGGGGAGCCAGTTGTATAAGAAGAATTACTAAAACGCCATAATTCTTCACCAATATTTGCTACAGATATTTCTTTTTTTGTTACTAACATTTTTTCTTCACTCTTCTTTTAAATCAATTATCATTTCTAGTGCGTCTTCATTATTTTCGTCATAATAGCCTTTTTTCACCGTTTGTGAGACAAAGCCAATTTTTCGATACAAACGTTGGGCTTTAACATTACTCATTCGTACTTCTAGCGATAAGGTTTCACAACGATTTTTCTTGGCAAAAATTCGCGTTTCTTCTATTAAAGAACGACCTAAACCTAAGCCTTGGTATGCTGTATGGACAGCGACATTCGTAATGTGTGCATCCGTTCCTTGAATCCGACAGCCAATAAAGCCAACTGTTTTCCCGTTAATTGCCGCTAACAAATAGAGATGCGGCGCTTTTGAGCCAAGTTCTGCCATGAAAGCAGACATCGTCCAAGGAAGTTCCCCAGCGTAAACTTCACGTTCAATTGCTAGTAAATCCTTAATATCTTGGTAGGTGATTTCACGCAATTGAAATTCTTGCTGGTTCATTGCAATGGTTTTAGTTATATACCGTTGCCGTCTTTTTGTAAAGTATTTTGTCACAAAATTAAAGTTTTTCCACATAGCTTTCTCCATTAGGCGTGTGTGTCTTCAACCAATTTTCTTCCGCTTCTACTTTTTTCAAATACGCAGGTAAGAACCCATGAACATTTTCAACAGGTTCAGCCACACTACCTAACGCAGCCAAAACTGCGGCATTAGGAATTTGCCATTGCGGGACATCACAAATTTCTCCATGAGGAATGATTTGAGCTATTTCTTCAGTGAATTTTTCAACATCTTCACCAACAAAAAAAAGATTTGGTTCATTTTTTAGTTGTTCTAATAACTCCCGCAGGGAAATATGTTGGTCTGGTAACTCATTTTGCCACACGCCATTGACAAACCGATAAGCACCAGCATAGACGTTTTTACGACGCGCATCAAAAAGAGGCACAATTAAACCGGTTTGCCCAACACAATTGGCAGCTAACGTTTGTAGACTGGAAATGCCTACTAGCTCTTTCTTCAAAGTATAGGCCAATGTTTTGGCAGTCGTCACGCCTAAACGTAAGCCGGTGTATGATCCAGGTCCTTCTGCTACGACAAAACGATCAATTGCCGTTGGCGCCAAGTTCAATTGACTCATCAAATAGTCAATTGCCGGCATTAATGTTAAGCTATGATTTCTTTTAACCGTTGCTGTATAACTTCCCAGAATTTTTTGATTTTCACACACAGCAATACTCAATGTTTGGTTAGATGTATCTATTGCTAAAATTCGCACACGAATCCCTTTCCTTCTACAATTTAGTCGCTTCATTGTAGCACACTTTCCTTTTTCTAAAAAGGGAAAACGAGGTTTCTTTTTACAGAAACCTCGTTTCGTTCATTTTCTCTTTTTATTTAATGGTTGCTTCTAAGTAATCAATTAATGGTTTACTGATATCTGTTGCAGAACCATTTTCTCCTGAATTTTCAACCATAATCATTGTTAAGAATTTATTGTTACTACGATCTAACGTTAGAAGGAAACTGTTTTCTTTGCCATCTGTATCTTGTTTATCTTTTATTTCAGCTGTTCCTGTTTTAGCAGCCAATGAGAAGTTCGGATTGTACATATTATAAACATAACCTGAAGGATCTTCCACACTACCTAAAAGATCTGTGGCAATTGTATTCGCTGCGTTGGCGCTGATTACATTGTCTTTTTTCTTCGTTTCTTTGTCTAAAACTAGTTTTGGATAGACTAATGTTCCATTATTTTGGAAAACACTATACATGGTAGCTTGCTGGATTGGCGAAATTAACAATTGACCTTGACCGTAGCCCGTATCTGCTAAAAGAATTTCAGAATTAAATTTATCTTCATTTGAAATTTGAGCAGGCGTCATGGCAATTGGTAAATCTAGTTCCTCACCGAAAATGAATTTATTAAGACCCGCTCTAAATTTGTCTTCTCCCATCCGTAATGTTTGTTGGGCAAAATAAATATTATCTGAATTAACTAAAGCGGTACGCAGATTGACTGGACTTGCTTCTTTTACACGTGTCGCAAAATAGCCGCCCCAAGATTTATCTTTTTGCCATTTCAAACCATTAATTTCTAGCTCTTCATCTGGCTTCAATGTCCCTGCATCTAAACCAATGGCACCGGTAATTGTTTTAAAGGTAGAGCCTGGTGCATAGCCTGTCGCAAAACGTGCTGTGAATGGTAAATCTTTGTTGTTATTGTAAGCATCATATTCTTTTTGAGAAATACCATTGGCCATTTTATTAGGATCATACGAAGGTGAACTAACCGTTGCTAATAAATCGCCTTTTTGAGGATCGGTAATGACCGCACTACCAGGACGTTTGTCAAATATAGCGAAGGCTTGTTGTTGTACGCCACTGTCAATCGTTAATTTAATCGTTTGACCATCTTTTTTCTCTTTGGTTTGTAAAGCTTTTTTGACATTCTCTTTGTCATCTAAAATAACTAGTGAGCCACCATCTTGCCCTCTTAATTCTTTATCAAACGCTCGTTCTAAGCCAGTTTTACCAATTACGCCCGTACTACTTAACTCTGGATTTTTTTCAATATCTTCTGCAGTAATGGTGCCCGTATACCCGATTAATTGCGCAGCTGCTTCCCCCAGCGGATAATAACGTGACTCTGTATCTTTTGTCGCAGCCCCTGTTGGTAATTCTGTCACTGGTTCAGAAGCGACTGTGATTGGTACAAAGGAGTCTGCTTGGACCCATCCTTGGCTTAACTTTTGATTGATTTCATCAATAGAAACGCCGAACTTATCACTAAAAGCTTTGATATTGGCTGTTTTTTCTGCGCCAGAACCGAGTTTGCCAGGCACTACGCCCACTTCGTCAAACACTTTGTTAATTGCTAGCCCACTACCATTACGATCGACAATTTCTCCACGTTTGGCATTATCTACTTGAATCGAAATTTTATCATTTCCTGACATATCTGGAAAAATTAAAGACGGCTTCCAAGCGATTTGGTAGGTATCGCCTTTTTTGGCGATACTTGATTGATAAGACAAATCTTTCATTTCGCCTAAAGGGGTACTCATCGATAATTTATAGGTAAATGTGTATTGATTGTCTTTCGCCTTTTTGACTTGAACATCACTAGCTTTGACTCCTTCTGCTTGAATCCCTGAATAAATTGCTTGGTATTTTTCAACAACAGATTTAGTATCATAGCCATTTTTCTTTAAGCTAGCTTCTTGAACAACGGACGGTAACTTATCAAATTCCTGTTTTGACAATACGTTTAAAAATGTAGTAGCTGTTTTCTTCGCTTCGGCTAATTCTTGTTTGGCTTGCCATTGACTATAAGCATAATACCCGCCACCGGCAGCAGCGATTAGAACCAAGGCAGAAACACCAAGAATAAGTGGTTTTTTTGAAGATTTTTTATTACGATTGCTTCGTTCCATTCAATAATCCCCTAACTATATAATATGTCTTTTCTTCTATTATACGTAACTTTTTTTAAAATGCTTGTGTTTCACCTATACTTTTTTTAATTTCTTAATAAAGTTTGATCAATTTTTTCCATTTCATCAGGCTTTCGTTGGATTTCTCTGCATTCATTGTGTGGTATACTAGCTTTAACAATTAGTTTTTTATTAGGAGGAATGAACATGGGACTTATTAAAGCAGCAACAAGTTCAGTTGGCGGCGGCTTGGCCGATCAATGGCTAGAGGTTATTGAACCTGATAATATGGGGGACACAACCGTCATGACAAAAGGTGTTTTTGTGCGGAAAGATGATAAACGTGGTTCTAATCGTAAAGGAACGGACGATGTTTTAACAGATGGTTCTGTTGTACATGTCTATCCCAACATGATGATGCTTCTTGTCGATGGGGGCAAAATCATCGATTACACTGCTGAAGAAGGCTATTATACAGTCAAAAATGATTCTGCGCCTTCAATGTTTAACGGTTCTTTAAAAGATGCGATTGCAGAGACCTTCAGTCGTTTCAAATTTGGTGGCGTAACTCCACAAAAACAACAAGTTTTTTATATTAATTTGCAAGAAATTAAAGGCATTAAATTTGGAACACCTGCGCCATTAAACTATTTTGATAATTTTTATAATGCCGAACTTTTCTTACGTGCACACGGAAATTACTCAATTAAAATTACAGATCCTTTGCTATTTTATACTAATGCGATTCCTAAAAATCAAACGCAAGTAGATATTAATGATATTAATGAACAATATTTGGCAGAGTTCATTACAGCATTGCAAGCAGCAATCAATCAAATGTCTGCTGATGGGCAGCGTATTTCTTATGTTCCCTCAAAAAGTGTTGAATTAAGCAAATATATGCAAACTGCGCTTGATGAGGATTGGCGCACCAATCGCGGCATGGAAATTGTTTCTGTAGCAGTTGCGAGCATTTCTTATACAGATGATTCAACTAAATTAATCAACATGCGAAATGAAGGTGCTATGCTCAGTGATCCAGGTGTTCGCGAAGGCTATGTTCAAGGTTCCTTGGCTCGTGGTATGGAGGCTGCTGGTAAAAATGAAGGTGGCGCTATGAGCGGCTTTATGGGCGTTGGTATGGGCATGAATGCGAATGGCAACTACTTTGCACAAGCGTCTCAAACAAACCAACAACAAATGCAAGAAAAACAAAACCAGCAAAACGCACAAGGGGCTACAGACACTTGGACTTGCCCACAATGTGGGACTGAAAACACTGGGAAGTTTTGTTCAAACTGTGGTACACCAAAACCAACAAACGAGAAACCAAAATTAGAAATGAAATGTAGTGAATGTAGCGAAATTGTTGACTTAAGTAATGGTATTCCTAAGTTCTGTCCACATTGTGGTAAACCATTCCAAGGGGTTCCTTTATAAGCAAGTAGTGAACAATTAAAGAAAAGGGTCAGGCACAAGTCTACCCTTTTTCTTTGAATCAGATTCCTGTTATTTACTCACTCTATTAGAAAGGACGGTTGCAATGGAAACAACATTTACCCATAAATGCCCCAACTGTGGCGGCCCGCTCTTATTTAATCCCAAAGATCAAAAATTTCATTGTGAATATTGTTTAAATATTTACACGGAAGAAGAAGTGACTCGTTATGAGCAACAGCAACATGAGGCGCATTTAGAGAATCCCTCAACAACGACTGCCGAGGAAAATTTGACTTTCACAGCGGAAGAAGAATCCTCCGCTACGCAACAAACAGAGACCACTGAGAATGAAACAACTGCAGATGCAGGCACAATGGAAATTTTTAATTGTCCAAGCTGTGGCGCTCAAATTGTCACCGATGCAACAACGGCTGCCACATACTGTTATTATTGCCATAATCCAGTTGTCTTGGCTGGTCGATTAAGTGGCGAATTTTTACCAGAAAACGTCTTACCCTTTACAATTGAAAAAGACGAAGCGATTGAAAAATTTCTCGCTTGGACCAAGAAAAAATGGTTCATTCCCCGAGATTTTTTCAGCAAAAATCAAATCGATAAATTAACTGGGGTTTACTTCCCCTATTGGGTCGTTGATGCAGAAGTCGACGGACAACTGCAAGCTACTGGCACAAGTATTCGCATTTGGCGCGTAGGTGATATTGAATACACCGAAACAAAACGTTTCAATGTGGGACGTTCAGGAAAATTATCGTTTAAAGAATTAGTTAAAAATGCCTTGTCAAAAAACGTCCAACAAAAAATGGTGGAAGGCGTTCAACCATTTTTAATTGATCAAGCGGTGCCTTTCAAAAGCCAATACCTAGCAGGTTTCCAAGCAGAAAAACGCGATATTGAATATGAAGCAATCAAAAAACACGTCCAACAAGAATTACAAGATTATTCGGAATCATTGTTACGGGACTCTGCTTCTGGTTATACTACGTTGACAAATGTTCGCACGGATATTTCTCTAAACCAAGAAAATAATCACTATATGCTTTTGCCAATTTGGTTAGTCACCTATCGCAGTCAGGAACAATCAAAAAAAGTTTATTATTATGCCATGAATGGACAAACAGGTAAAGTAAGCGGTGTGCTTCCAATTAGTTACACTCGTTTAGGGCTAGCAACGTTAGGCATTTTCGCTGGACTCTTAGCACTCTTTTTATTAGGAGGTTATTTCCTATGAAAAAACGACTTTTACCTATTTTTTTCCTAATACTTCTTGCTTTTGGCCTTGCCCTACCCGTTTCGGCGGCTGAAAATTCAATTGATGATGACGCACAATTACTGACACCTGATCAAATCAACCAACTAAAGCAAGAGATACAACCTTTAGAAGAAAAAACAAAAGCCTCTGTCTTTATTGTGACCACAAATAATAATACCTATGGCGATGAACAAGAATTTGCAGATCATTATCTTTTAAATAAAGTTGGTAAGGACCAAAATGCGATTCTTTTTCTCATTGATATGGACTTACGGAAAGTCTACATCTCTACTTCTGGAAACATGATTGATTATATGACGGATGCACGAATTGATGATACCTTAGATAAAGTAATGGATGGGATGAGTCAAGGAAATTATTTCGCGGCTGCTCAAACCTTTGTTCAGGAAACTCAAGCATTTGTTGATAAAGGGGTTCCTGGGGGTCACTATCGTGTGGACAGCGAAACAGGTAAAATCACCCGTTATAAAGCCATTACCCCGCTGGAAATGGTAATTGCTTTTGCTGCTGCTCTGATACTCAGTTTGGTCTTCTTAGGCATTAATATTTCTAAATATCAATTAAAATTTTCAAGTTATCAATATCCCTTTAGGGATAAAACAACTTTAAACTTAACCTCCCGCACAGATCAGTTAACCAACTCTTTCATCACTACGCGTCGTATTCCTAAAAACAATGGCGGCAGTGGCGGAATGGGCGGTGGTGGTAGCACCACCCACTCAACTGGCGGCGGCACATTCGGTGGCGGCGGTCGAAGTTTTTAGATTTTTCGCAGAAATACCAACTCCTATAAAGAGTGATAAAAACCAACCGATTGAACCAAAACTATCTGATTCACAAAAAAACTCATCTAGCACTATTGAAGACGTAATGGCTGAGTTAAGAAATTTAAAAATGTTAGTTGATGAAGGAGTTCTAACAGAAGAAGAATTTCAACAAAAGAAACGGCAATTGCTTCAATTAGATTAATAAAAAAATCCTGAAAAGACTCGTCATCTTTTCAGGATTTTTTTCTTCTTGGTATTTCCCCATAATTCTTGATAAGGTATTTCATGGATATCACGAAAATAAGCTACTTCAAAATTTTCAAAATCAGTTGACTGGCAGTTGCCGGTTAAAACACCAATTCCTGCTTTGCCATGACAAGTTCCCATGAAAACATCCACGAGCGAATCCCCCACCATAATTACTTCTGTCGACTTCAATTGACATGACTGACAAAAGGCTTGGAGCATGTCCGCATCTGGTTTCGGTAAGTAACGATCTCCTGTCGCAATAAAATCAAACATTTCTGTTAAACCAAGATATTCCATAATCAACATAGTCGCTGGCAAAGTATCTGAAGTTGCTAATCCAATTTTATAGTTCTTCCGTTTTAGCTCAAGAAATAACTGTTTTAAATCACCAATTGGTTCAATCTTTTTCAGATTTTTTCGTAAATAATCATAAAAAAATTGCTCCAGCCATCGACTGCTGATTCCCTGTTCGACTAATTCCTCAAATTGCGCCAATTCCTGATAAAGTTCCTGATAAAGGACTTCATCAAGTAAATGTTTTTGCAAAAAACGTTGCTCCTGAATAGCTAATATCTTTTTTATTTCTGCTGAATGATGAGGGGCTAACATACTTAGTGTTTCAAAACAAGCTTGCAAACCTGCTTGCCAAAGAGTGTCAAAACGAATACACGTACCATCTTTATCAAATAAAATTCCTCGATTTTCCATGAAAGAACACCTCAAAACGTTTGCTTTGCTTCCTATTTGTTTCTTCAAGTATACTAATCATTT
>OJZN01000046.1_pt1 | contig 27181 bp, 22 predicted proteins | sample 1611231 | NCBI WGS metagenome assembly OJZN01 (sample SAMN04436719, study PRJEB24849) | human gut metagenome | biome: human gut; feature: NICU; material: stool | host: Homo sapiens | place: USA: Saint Louis, MO | collected 2010-10-03 | reverse complement strand
GCAACACCAAAATTCCGTTGCTGATAAACGGCGGGATGAACATCCTGAATATTATTATCAGCAGCGTGCTGATCTACGGCGTCTTCTCCTGGGACGGGCTCGGGTTCGTGGGTGCCGGGCTGGGGTTAACGATTTCACGTTATATCGGTGCTGCTGCCATTCTCGGGGTGCTGATGGCGGGGATCACGCCGTCACTGCGCCTTACGCTGAAGAGCTATTTCCGCCCCTTTAACTTCGCCATTATCTGGGAAGTGATGGGAATTGGTATTCCCGCCAGTATTGAATCCGTGTTGTTTAATGGGGGCAAGCTGCTGACGCAAATGTTTGTCGCCGGGATGGGGACCGACGTTATCGCCGGTAACTTTATTGCCTTCTCCATCGCCTCCCTGATAAACCTGCCGGGCAACGCCCTCGGTTCGGCGTCGACCATCATCACCGGTAAACGGCTGGGGAAAGGGCAGATAGGGCAGGCGGAACGGCAGTTGCGGCACGTCTTCTGGCTGTCAACCATTGGCCTGACGCTGATCGCCTGGGGAAGCGCCCCCTTTGCCGGGCTTATGGCCTCTTTTTATACCCACGAAGATGATGTCAAAGAGGTCGTTAAGATCTTGATCTGGCTGAATGCGGCCTTTATGCCCATCTGGGCGGCTTCATGGGTTCTGCCTGCCGGGCTGAAAGGGGCACGCGATGCACGCTTCGCGATGTGGGTGTCGATGCTCGGCATGTGGGGTTGCCGTGTGGTGGTGGGTTACACGCTCGGGGTCATGCTTGGCATGGGGGTAGTCGGCGTCTGGCTGGGGATGTTCCTTGACTGGGCGGTGCGTGGGGCGTTGTTCTACTGGCGTATGGTCAGTGGGCGCTGGCTCTGGAAATACCCGCGAATAAAACAGGAACCAACGACCACAGAATCAACAGAATGCCTGACAAATGCACGAAGTGGAGAATAATTCGGCAAACAGTCAGAAATATGCATTCTGCCTTTGACATCATCGGGGAGCATCGATAATATGCGCCCCGTTCACACGATTCCTCTGTAGTTCAGTCGGTAGAACGGCGGACTGTTAATCCGTATGTCACTGGTTCGAGTCCAGTCAGAGGAGCCAAATTTGAAAAGCCTGCTTTTATAGCAGGCTTTTTGCTTTTCTGCGTTCTGAAAAGGTCCGATGCGACGGGCTTACAGCCGGGTCAGGCGAAACCGCCGCCCGGCACCCACCTGATATTTCTAGTGGTTAACCCCAACCGGCTTCGTCGCCTCAAGCAACCATTGCCGCGCGTCGCTGTCGACCAACGGTAACAGGGCCTCACGCACCTGCTGATGATACTCATCCAGCCACTGTTTTTCCTGTTCGTTCAACAGCTGTAACTCGACCTGGCTCAGGTCGATCGGGATCAGCGTCAGTGAGGAAAACGTGCAGAATCCCGGACGGCTTTCGACAATCTCCACCTGGTTTTCAATGCGGATCCCATGGCTGTCCGCCAGATAATATCCAGGCTCAATAGTCATGATGGTGCCGGCCACCAGGGGCCACGGGTTAACCTTTTTGGCGAGACGATGCGGGTTCTCATGGATAAGCAACTGATGTCCTACGCCATGCCCTGTCCCGTGATCGTAATCCAGCCCCATTTCCCACAACGGGCGACGCGCGAAGGCATCAAGCTGATGGCCCTGGCTGCCGGAGGGGAACGGTAAGGTTATCAACGACAGGAACCCTCTCAGTACGGCGGTGTAGTGCAACTTCTGCTGTGGCGGCACGCTACCCCATGCCAGCGTACGCGTGGCGTCAGTGGTGCCGTTATGGTACTGACCGCCGGAATCATTAAGGTAAAAATGATGATGACCGATGGGCTTATTGCTGGCTTCGCTTGAGTGATAGTGGCACATCGCCGCATTACTGGAGGAGGCGGAGATGGTGGCAAAACTTTGCTCAATAAATCCAGGCTGCTGTTTACGGAACGCAAGCTGCTGCGCCTGCGCTTCCAGCTCCGTCAGCGGTTTTCCCGCCGCCTCACGCAGGGGGACTTCACGGCTTAGCCAGGCCAGGAAATTCACCCAGGCAGCACCGTCCTGGTGATGACACTCGCGATACCCGGCAAGTTCGACCGGGTTTTTAGTGGCTTTCATCAGAGTGATGGGATCGGTTCGCCAGACTATTTCGCCCTCTGGCTCAATGGCAAAGCGCAGGGCAACCGGTGCGGAATCGGCATCAACCATCACCCGCTTGCCTTGTGACAGGCGCTGGCAGCGTTCGATAAAGGCATCCTGTGGCGCAATCCTGAACGCGTTTCTCACGCTCTCGGGTAGCTCGCTGAGCTTATTGTCGTTAACAAACCACTCCACGCTACCGTCACGATCAAGAAGGGCAAAGGAGAGGGGAACAGGACTGGATGGAATGTCGGCGCCACGCACGTTCAACAGCCAGGCGATGTTATCCGGCAGAGTCACGGCCAGATAATCGGCATCGTGTGCGACCAGCACGGCGGCAACGCGCTGGCGTTTGGCGAGGCTGCTTTCGCCACTGACCTCCACCGGCATTTCTCGAATACGTCCCGCCGGCGCGGCAGGGCGATCGTGCCATAAGGTATCAAACGGCGACTGACTGAGCGGAACCAGTTCACAGGGTGTTGCAGACAGTTGCCCGAACTCCGTATTGGTCATCAGCAGTGCTTCAAACCCAATACGCATGCCAGACCTGACGTTGGCTGTGAGCCATTCGGCCAGCGGTTCATTGTGCAAATGGTGGATTTCAATTTCATCCATATTGACCTGAAGGCGAGCCTGAACCTGATAGCGGCCATCGACAAACAGCAGCGCTGTGTTTTTCAGTATCAGCGCCAGACCTGCGGAGCCATCAAAGCCCGTCAGCCAGGCCAGCTTTTCATCGTACGGCGCGCAATACTCACTCTGCCAGGCATCCGCGCGCGGCACGATCATGCCATCAAGATTGTTTTCCTGTAGCCATCGGCGCAGGGCCGATAAGCGTGATGGGGTGTGCATGGTGATTCCTTGTTCTGGTTAGCGGAATGGCGGCTCGTTGAAGGTACGTAATTTACGGGAATGCAGCCTGTCACCTTCCGCACGCAGCAAATCAATGGCGCGAATGCCGATTTGCAGATGTTCGGAGATTGCCCCTTCATAGAAACGGTTGGCCTGACCCGGAAGCTTAATTTCGCCATGCAGCGGTTTGTCGGAAACGCACAGCAGCGTGCCGTAAGGGACACGGAAGCGATATCCCTGTGCGGCGATGGTGGCGCTTTCCATATCGATCGCGACCGCACGGCTGAGATTGAAACGCAGCGCGGAGGCGGAGTAACGCAGTTCCCAGGTGCGGTCATCCGTCGTCACTACCGTACCGGTACGCAGACGCTGTTTAACTTCTTCACCCGGCATACCGCTCACCTCTTTGGTGGCGTCATACAGCGCACGCTGCACTTCGGCGATGCTCGGGATAGGAATATCCGGTGGAAGCACAGCGTCAAGCACATGGTCATCACGCAGATAGGCGTGTGCCAGCACGTAGTCGCCAATCAGCTGGCTTTCACGCAGGCCGCCGCAGTGTCCAATCATCAGCCACACGTCCGGGCGCAATACCGCCAGATGGTCGCAGATGGTTTTGGCATTTGACGGACCAACCCCGATGTTAATTAAGGTGATCCCCTGGCCGTCAGCTGTGATCAGGTGCCAGGCAGGCATCTGGTGTTTTTTCCACGCCAGGTCGGAGATGGCCTGCTCGGGTGCCTCGGTTTCCGCGGTGATCCAGATACCGCCGGCGCAGGACAGCGCGATGTAAGGGCTATCCGGGTCGAGGATCTGGCTACAGCCCCAACGGACAAACTCGTCGACATAGCGGGTGTAGTTGGTAAACAGTACAAAGGGCTGGAAATGGTCGACGGGCGTCCCGGTGTAGTGACGCAGGCGCGCCAGAGAGAAATCCACGCGGCGGGCATCAAAGTGCGACAGCGGTGAAAATTCTGCCGGGTGGTAGATACCATCCGCCGTCTCATCGCCAATCTGCGACAGCTCGGTGGTCGGGAAATGGCGCGTCAGCCCCGCGCTCATGGAGCGGTCAAGGGTTAATGCCGAACCGTCAATCACATACGGATACGGGATCTCATGCTGTGAAGGTTCAACGGCAATGTGCGCGCCGTAATCCTGATACAACAGCGTGAGTTGCTCTTCAAGATAAGGGCGGAACAGTGCAGGGCGGGTGACGGTGGTACTGTAGCAGCCGGAGTGGGTAAAGCGTGCGTAGGCGCGCGTTTTCGGCGTGTTAGTCGCGCTGCCGTCCCAGGTGACGGAAAGCGATGGATAAACAAAAAGGCCCTTACTTCTGGCCTTTTCGTCGGGGAGTTTCCCTGTTTCGATATACTCACTGATGGCGCTGCGCAGCGCGTTGACGGACTGTTCATACAGTGCATCGAGTTTTTCCAGTGCCTGAGCCGGGGTCAGGCTGGAGCCCTTATTATTCATCTCTGTCTCCTTGTTCCACAGGTGTGCGACTCTACCCGATAGTATGTCACACGCCTGTGAAACAAAAGTGAGATCAGGTGTGGCTCGTCTCTTTCATCAAGAGCGCCGTCGCCGCTGACAGCAGGCAACCGGCCAGCAGATAAAGTGCCACACTATGCCAGTTGCCGCCGGAGAAGGTCACCAGCGCGGCGGCAATAAATGGCGTAAACCCGCCGCCGACCACGCTTGCCACCTGATAGCCTACGCCCGCGCCGCTGTAGCGATAGCTCGCCCCGAACAGTTCGGTAAACATGGGCTGCTGCACGCAGACCACCATATCGTGGGCGATGTTAGCGAGCATGATGGCAAAGAAGACAATCCAGAAGATCGACTGTGCCTCCAGCGCCATGAAGAACGGCCAGGCGCTGAGGGTGCCAATCAGCGCCCCGGTGATATAGACGCGACGGCGACCAAACCTGTCCGCCAGCCAGGCGAAGCTGGGGATAGTCAGGCAGCTGATCCCGCCGACCAGCAGGCCAATGTTCAGGAACAGCTCGCGGGGCAGACCGAGATTTTGCGTTGAATAATTGAGGGCAAATGCGGTCACGATATACATCGTCAGCAGTTCGCACAGGCGCAGGGCGATAATTTTCAGAAAAGCGCCAGGATGCCGGACAAGCGCCTCCATCACCGGCAGCCGTTTTCTGGCAACGGGCGGTTCTTGCCGCTGTTGTTCGAACTCAGCAGATTCTTCCATGCCGTTGCGGATCCACAGGGCAGCGACAACCAGCACGATGCTGAAGATAAACGGAATGCGCCAGCCCCAGCTCAGGAATTGTTCATCGGTGGTGAAGTGGCTCATCAGCGACACCAGCCCGGTGGAGAGCAGCAGACCTACGCCATAGCCCACCTGCACGCCACTGCTGTAAAACGCTTTCTTGTTCTTCGGGGCACTCTCAACGGATAACAGCGCCGCGCCACCCCATTCGCCGCCTACCGCGAAGCCCTGAATGGCGCGCAGCGTAACCAGCAGCACCGGCGCCCACCAGCCAATGGCGGAAAATGAAGGGAGAACGCCAATCAGCGCGGTGGCGATGCCCATCATCCAGACGGTGAGCATCAGCATGCGTTTGCGACCGAGACGGTCACCGAAGTGGCCGAAGATCACTCCGCCCAGTGGACGAAACAGGAAGCCGACGCCAAAGGTGGCAAACGCGGCGAGCGTACCCATTGCCGGGCTAATCTGGGGGAAGAATTCGCGGTTAAACACCAGCGCGGCAGTAATGCCGTAAAGCAGAAAATCATACCAGTCGACGACGGCACCCGCGAAGCTGCCGAGGGCTGCGCGGCGGGCACGATTGAGCGAAGGTGTCTCCTCGTTGGGATGTGTGGAGGTGAGAGTGGAGTCCATAGTTGTCCTGTCTGCACGTATTTCTAATTATTGGTATAAGAAAAGGTCACTCACATAGCCACCGTCATATAAACGGAACGTATGAGACTACCGCGCCAGGGCGCGTGTGCAAACTGATTTTATTTCCTGATGGGTAATGCAAAGCGGCTACGCTATGCTTAGCAAATCGAGGTGCGACTGAGGAAGGGAATATGTGTCGTATAAATGTGTTGAGTTGTCTTGCTGCATTACTTATCAGCCAGAGCGTTCAGGCGGTAAGTTATCCTTTACCGCCGACAGGCAGTCGGCTGGTGGGCACTTCGCAAACCATTACCGTGCCGGATCACAATACGCTACCGCTCGAAGCGTTTGCCGCGCAATACGGGCAGGGTCTGAGCAATATGCTGGAAGCGAACCCGGGCGTGGATCCTTTTTTGCCTAAATCCGGTACGCAACTGGTGATACCTCAGCAGCTGATTTTGCCTGACACCGTCCGCGAGGGAATTATCGTTAATGCGGCAGAAATGCGCCTCTACTATTACCCACCGGGAAGTAACACTGTTGAAGTGTTACCCATCGGCATTGGTCAGGCCGGGCGCGAAACCCCGCGAAACTGGGTCACTGCGGTAGAACGTAAGCAGGAAGGCCCCACCTGGTCTCCTACGCCGAATACGCGCCGCGCTTATGCGGCAGAGGGGAAAACGCTGCCTGCATTCGTGCCCGCCGGGCCCGATAACCCAATGGGACTGTATGCGATTTATATTGGCAGGCTGTATGCCATTCACGGGACAAACTCCAATTTTGGCATCGGACTGCGGGTGAGCCAGGGGTGTATTCGTCTGCGCAATAACGACATTAAATATCTTTTCGATAACGTCCCGGTAGGCACCCGTGTGCAGCTTATCGATCAGCCCGTTAAAGTGACGACAGAGCCGGACGGCAGCCGCTGGGTAGAGGTGCATGAACCGCTATCACGGAACCGGGCGGAATTTGAATCGACCCGGAAAGTGCCTTTGCCGATATCAGCCTCGCTGCGAACCGAGCTTGTCAACGAGGGGGCGGGCGCGGAACTGGAACGTCGGTCAGGGATGCCGGTTAAGCTCAGCAACTGAGGGCTATTTTACCTGCACCAGAAAAGCAAAAAGCCTGCTATAAAAGCAGACTTTTCAAATTTGGCTCCTCTGACTGGACTCGAACCAGTGACATACGGATTAACAGTCCGCCGTTCTACCGACTGAACTACAGAGGAATCGTGTGAACGGGGCGCATATTATCGACGTCAGCCGGCCTTGTCAAAGGGTGGATCAACGCCTTTTGATCGTTTGCTGACAAAATCAGCAAAATGGCGTTTTTGACGCCGGAATGCACCGTAATGGTGCGTACATACCCCTAATGGGGCAGATCATAAACTGCTGTTTCAGTAATAAAACCGCTGCTTATGATTAGCTTTCCTTATTTTCAGCCGCTTAGCGACAAATCAGACCTCTTCGTAAAACTGGCATTCATATTGCAAAACCCTATCAACAATGAAAAGCCAGTACCGGCACAGCATTTCGAACAGGGGGCAAAATGAACTTAAGACGACTGAAATACTTCGTAAAAATCGTCGATATCGGCAGCCTGACTCAAGCGGCGGAAGTGCTGCACATCGCGCAGCCTGCGCTGAGCCAGCAGGTGGCTACTCTGGAAGGCGAGATGGATCAGCAGCTGTTGATCCGCACCAAACGTGGCGTGACGCCAACGGAAGCAGGCAAAATCCTGTATACCCATGCGCGCACTATCCTTCGCCAGTGCGAACAGGCGCAGCTGGCAGTGAATAATGTGGGCCAGACGCTGAGCGGCCACGTATCCATTGGTCTGGCTCCGGGAACGGCCGCGTCCTCTATTACCATGCCGCTGCTGCAGGCCGTCCGCGCAGAGCTGCCAGAAGTACTGGTTTACCTGCATGAGAACAGCGGTTCTGTGCTGAATGACAAACTTCTTAGCGGCCAGCTGGATATGGCGGTGCTGTACGACCGCTCACCGGTGGCCGGGATCACCAGCCAGCCGCTGCTGAAAGAAGATCTCTACCTTGTGGGCACCCGCGACTGTCCGGGGCAGAGCGTCGATCTGACGGCCGTTGCAGAAATGAATCTTTTCCTGCCACGTGACTACAGCGCGGTGCGCGTGCGTGTGGATGAAGCGTTCTCCCTGCGCCGCCTGACGGCAAAAATTATCGGTGAAATTGATTCCATCTCCACGCTAACCGCCGCTATAGCCAGCGGTATGGGTGTGACCGTTCTGCCAGAATCCGCAGCACGTTCGCTGTGCAGCGCGGCAAACGGCTGGATGGCGCGCATCACCACGCCTTCGATGAGCTTACCGCTGTCGCTGAATATGTCCGCGCGCGGATCGCTGTCACCTCAGGCGCAGGCGGTAAAAGAGATTCTGATGTCGCTGGTCAGCAAACCGTCTCTGGAGAATCGTGAGCTGCAGCTGGTGAGTTGATATTCCATAAAAGCATAAGATGCTGGTTTTTATTATTTGTTCTGCAGGTCGGCTGACTCTAACAATAGCGTTATGTCAGATGCGCCGGAGTGAATCGTGAATTTCCAGCAACTTAAAATTATCCGTGAGGCGGCCAGGCGGGACTACAACCTGACCGAGGTCGCCAATATGCTTTATACCTCTCAGTCCGGCGTCAGTCGCCATATCCGCGAGCTGGAAGAAGAACTGGGGATAGAGATTTTTATCCGTCGCGGCAAGCGTCTGCTTGGCATGACGGAGCCGGGAAAAGCCTTGCTGACCATCGCTGAGCGGATCCTCAACGAGGCCAGCAATGTGCGTCGCCTGGCGGATCTCTTTACCAATGACGCCTCGGGCGTCCTCACTATCGCCACCACCCACACCCAGGCGCGTTACAGCCTGCCGCCGGTGATTAAAGCCTTCCGTGAACTTTTCCCTGACGTTCGTCTGGAGCTTATCCAGGGCACACCGCAGGAAATTGACGTGCTGTTGCAAAACGGTGGGGCAGATATCGGCATTGCCAGTGAACGGTTGAGCAACGACCCGCTGCTGGTGGCTTTCCCGTGGTTTCGCTGGTACCACAGTCTGTTACTTCCCGTCGACCATCCGCTGAATCAGGTTACGCCCCTGACGCTGGAAGATATCGCGAAATGGCCGCTGATTACCTACCGGCAGGGTATTACCGGACGCTCGCGCATTGATGAAGCCTTTAACCGCAAAGGCTTAACGCCGGATGTGGTGCTGAGTGCACAGGACTCTGATGTAATCAAAACCTACGTCGAGCTGGGGCTGGGCATTGGTCTGGTGGCGGAACAGTCCGGTGGTGAACGCGAGACGGAGAGCCTGGTACGACTGGATACGCGTCATCTCTTTGATGCCAATACCGTATGGCTCGGCCTGAAGCGTGGACAACTGCAGCGCAACTATGTGTGGCGCTTTATCGAACTCTGCAACGCCGGGCTGTCCGTGGATGAGATTAAACGTCAGGTGATGGAGCCAGAAGAAGTGGCGATTGATTATCAGATTTAAGCCCCTTATAGCACCCGTCCCCGTCGACAAGAAGCACAAGCCTGCAATTAAAGCAGGCTTTTTTATTGAAACCGTTTAATTTCCTGACCGCTTGTTCTCAAGAATATCCTGATGAATAACGATACCCTGTGACGTCATAAGATTGTCTTATATAGAAATATTTCTCATATTTCCATTGGGTTACATATAAGAATAAAGAAATATGATTCTTTTAGATGAGGATAATATTCCTGTGCGGCAAAAAAAGGGCTGAAAAGCCCTATAACACGCCGAGCGAAGCGTTAACTAAAAGGGTATTTTTTAAATGCCGCCTGGTTTTCGAAAATGTCGGCTACCGCTTGAATCTTTTTAAAATCCCCGGCGTTAACGACGTGAGGGATCATTGACTGAATAAATGTCCAGATAACCGTACTGGTAACAGCAACCTGATCGGCCACCGCGTTTTCCGGGCGTGCTTCCAGCAGCGCGTTCCATTCCCGACAGGCAGCCAGCAGCTGGACGGTAATACGTTCTATCCACGGATTATGTTGTTTCTCCGCCGGGCGCAGATTGTGTTCGTACACATTTTGCACAGCTTTCTCTGCGGCGGCGAGGATAAAGCCCAGCGTCTGGAGATCGTTCGCCAGTGCATCCGGCGTCACGGGCAGGAGTCTCCGTTCAGGCGCGGCCTGAGCCTCAAAATAATTCAGTATGAGAGACGAGTCCATCAGACGTGTTCCATTCTCCAGAACCAGCGTTGGCGCTTTTACCGCAGGGTTAATCCGGGAAAATTCCTCAAATGTGCTGAATACGGACAACGGCTGGCTTTCAAACGCAACGCCATAAAGTTCCAGGGAGACCGCCACGCGGCGTACATAAGGAGAATCCATCATGCCAATCAGCTTTATCATGATTCCCGTTTTCCTGTCTGTGTGAAAAAACGCTTCATTGAAGATGATAAACAGACATTACAATAAATTCGTTGTGGCGAATATCATCAGTATCTTACGGCCTGAGTGAGTATTACTGACAGATTGGCCGGTTAGTGTTTATCAGATTCAGTCTATGAGGGCGTGGTTTCATGTCGGATTTTCCTCCTATCGCAAGTTTGCGTAGTTTTGAAGCTGTGGCTCGCCTTGGCAGCGTAACGCTTGCGGCGAAAGAGCTTCACGTTACCCATTCCGCCATCAGCCAGCAGATTAAAGTGCTGGAGGAAATGGTGGGGGTGAAGCTGTTTATCCGTTATGGGCGAGGGGTGCAGATCAACGAAGAGGGGCGTCTCTACGCGTTACAGGTGCGCGAAGCACTGAATCATATCGCAGATGCCACCCGGTTAGTGCAGGTGAAACCGAGAATACTGGAACTGACGCTGGCGATGGTGCCGTCTTTTGGTTGTCACTGGTTGTTGCCGCGTCTGGCGCGGTTTCGGGAAAAATATCCACACATCACGCTGCGGATCCAGGCCAGTCTGACTATCACCCGCATGCAGCAGGAAGGGATAGATGTGGCGATACGCATGGGGAAAGGTAACTGGGAAGGAAGCGACTGCCATTATCTGTTTTCAGATGAACTGATTGTGGTTGCAGCACCCGGTTATAACGGCGGCATCCTCCCGGCAACGCCAGCAGAGGTGGCAAAGAGTAAAATCATATTCTCCATGGAGTCGTGGAAAACCTGGTGTTTCAATGCGGGACTGGAAAAAGATATTGTGCCCGGCGGGTTATGCATTAACGACTCAAATTTAGTCCTTGAGGCTGTCAGACTCGGTAAAGGTATCGCGCTGGAACGTCGCTCTCTGGTACAGGATGCCATCACCCGGGGCGAACTGGTCCAGCTTACCCCTTTCACTGCACCTTATCCCTGGCCTTACTGGCTGGTGACATCGCAGTTAACGGAAGCGAAACCGGAGGTGGCTCTCTTTAGTGAGTGGCTGGATGAGGAAGTGGCGGCCTGGCGTCAGTTGACAGGGACTGTGGAAAGTAACGGCTAACGCTGCCATTTAGACGGGGAGCGCCTTTGCCGGTAACTCATTTATAAATGCGCTAAATCAGAAGCGCGATTTTGGGGAGGTTAAACCTTTGCGGGTATTAAAAAACTTGCCGAAAACAGCAATATCAGCCCGCAGAGTCGTTCTCAAGATTATCCATTCCAATATCATCTCTATCCCGGGTGAATTATGCGAGCAACTCAGAAATGAGAGTAGTATGAGTCCTGACGGGTAAATTAATGACCCTGCAGACAATCACCCAGCGCTAAACTCAATGACATGAGATATCTGGCGAGTATTTCCAGGCAGGGAGCTATAATAACCTAATGTTATCCTGCCTTTGACCTGTGAGAATCTCGGTAGATACATTATTTAAAGCTCTATTTAAACTTATTCCAGAGTAATCTTTAACTTTTATAAAATCTAAGCATTTTTTAATTAATGAGTAGCGAGCGCAGGTGCGTTAGTCATTTAATCAGTGCCAGGTATAATTGTTAATTATTTGTTAGATGTGTTTTGTTGTGGTGGTGTATCTGGTTTTTTGGGTTGCCGAAATGCTACCGGTAAGCCATGTCTTAATGGCTGATCGCACACAAATGGCGACTATAAATGATGTGATTTTCATGTATTGTGGAATTAAATTATGCAAAAGTGGTTCTTTTTGGATTAAATCACTATTAATGCGTGAGTTCTGGGTCGTGATCGCTGGGTAGAATATGTATTTTATATGGTACGCATAACTCTGTTTAATTATTTGCTGGCAGGAATTAATATTATTTCGAACACAAGGTATGCAGTGAATATCTAAGTCCTCTTCTCACGCATTTTTTAATGGTATGTTGACGGGGAATTGAGTTCACTGGCTATAGCGCTAAACAACCTTGTTTTCATCGGATACTACGTCAGACGTTAATTCGAATTATTGTAATGCGATATGCAGAGTAAGTATCTCTGTAATAGGCATGTGGGAAAGCATAAATAACTGTCCTGGCAAGGATAGATAAGTGAGAGTGTTAATAAATATGAACATGACGAAAATTGCACTGGTAATTGGTTTTGCATCCAGTATTACGGCGGGTATGGCGCAGGCAGCCACAGCTCCAACGTCTGACCAGGGCGGTGGTCAGATTAATTTTTCCGGCAAAATTATCGATGCCCCTTGCTCAATTACCACTGGTGATGATTCAACTCAGACCGTGGATTTAGGGGAAGTCTCCAAAACCGCGCTGGAAAATGGCCAGACCTCAACGCCGAAAAATTTCACGATCAAACTGGAACAGTGTGATGTGTCAACTGCAGGTTTATCGAGTGTCAGTGCGAAGTTTACCGGTTCTAAAGATGCGACTGACCCAACCATGCTGGGTATTACAGGTGATGCAAAAGGCGCTGGTATTGTTCTGACCGACGGTGCTAACCAGCCAATCGCACTTAATAGTGCCTCTTCCGCGCAGGATATTCAGAACGGCAGTAATACCCTGACGTTCTCCGCTTACCTGAAAAGTGACGGCGCCTCAGCCGTTGTGCCGGGTACTTTCACGTCTACCGCAGACTTTACGCTCGCATACAAATAAGCCGGTCAGGATAACTAATATCCTCTCGCCCCCTTCAGCAGAAGGGGGCGGTTCAAACAGTATCCGACACCTCATTTTATCAATCCAAAACCGGAGCAATTTGTTATGTGCATTTTGACAATGTTGCGCCAGGTGCTGCCTTTCATGTTGATGGCCACGCAGCCAGGCACAGCGATAGCCTCGCCCATAGATCAGGGCAGCGGTTCCGTCGCCATGAAAGGCAGCATTATCGATACACCCTGCGCCATCGACATTAACGATCAGGAGCAGGCGGTGGAAATGGGAAGTGAAACCACCGGTGAACTGATTCACAACGGCGATGGTCCGGTCAAAACGTTCCGTATTCATCTGGTCAATTGCGTTTTGCATCAGTCTTTGCCCCACCGTTCAGACTGGAGCGGCTTTGTGGTGACGTTTGACGGCAAACACGATCACGCCTTTTTCGGCGTCAACGGTGCCGCCGGTATAGGTGTGAAAATCCTCGATAGCGAAGGTAACCAGGCTATACCCGGTCTTCCTATGACAAAGATGCTTTTGAGGCCTGGCAACCAGTTTTTGGATTACACCCTGCAGCTTGTCAGCGATCGGCGCAGCCTGCTGGCGGGAGATTACCGAACAACTATTCGTTTCAAAGTTGATTATTTCTGACCTGTTTTTGTATTTCGAGTCCCGGCATTCGGGGAAGAGGCTACATCATGATTTTGTCACATTGCGTGCGCACCGCATCAGCCAGCAATAGCGCACCAGAAAACGGGCAACGCCGCTTTGCCCGCCTCCGGTTGCGTCCGGTTGCGCTTTGTGTACTTATGACCCTGTGCGCCGGAAAAACCGCGCGGGCAGAGGATGTGGTGGAATTCAACACCGATGTTATGGACGTTAAAGACAGAAGCCGCATTGACGTTAATCAGTTCTCCCGCGCCGGTTATTTGATGCCCGGTGATTACAATCTCATCCTGCATGTGAATAAAACCGAGCTGAGTGAACAAAAGGTGAGCTACCTTGTCCCGGATGACGATCCTAAAGGCTCCGAAGCCTGCCTGACGCCGGAAATGGTAGCGATGTTTGGCCTTAAGGACAGTGCTATGCGCAGTCTCACCTGGTGGCATGACGGTCAGTGTCTCAATGTTGGCTCTCTGGAAGGAATGTCAGCCCGCACGGACCTTGGTACCGGCGTACTTTTTCTGAATATTCCTCAGGCCTGGCTGGAATACACCGCAGAGAACTGGGATCCGCCTTCGCGCTGGGACAACGGTGTTGCTGGCGTCCTGTTTGACTACTCTGTGGATGCGATGAATACCCGCCCTGCGCAGGGAAGCCAACAGCAGTCTGTCAGCGGTAGCGGTATTGCCGGTGCTAATGCGGGACCATGGCGTTTTCGTGCCGACTGGCAGGCGCATTACTCTCGGACTGGCGGGCAGAGTGGCAGCAGTTCGAAAGAGTTTACCTGGAGCCGTTACTCTCTTTATCGGGCAATCACATCATTGCGCGCGAAACTGATCGTTGGGGAGGACTATCTGCCTTCTTCCATGTTTGACAGTTTCCGTTATACCGGTGCGAGCTTAGTCTCCGATGATAGCCAGCTGCCGCCTAACCTGCGTGGCTATGCGCCAGAAGTGAACGGCGTCGCAAAAACCAATGCCAAAGTTACCATTAGCGAGCAGGGGCGCGTGCTCTATGAATCCACTGTCGCGGCCGGGCCATTCAAAATTCAGGATCTTAATGATTTTGTCAGTGGCAAGCTGGACGTCACCGTTCAGGAACAGGATGGCAGCGTGCAGACCTGGACCATCGACACGGCAAGCATCCCTTATCTCTCTCGTCCGGGGGCTGTGCGGTACAAGATGGCGGCTGGTAAGCCTTCAGACTATAGCCACCACAGCCAGGGGCCGAACTTCCTGACTACTGAATTTTCATGGGGTGTAAATAACGGTTGGTCACTTTATGGCGGCGGACTCTTCGCGGGCGACTATAACGCGCTGGCTGTTGGTCTTGGGCGCGATCTGCTGGCGTTTGGTGCTGTGTCTTTCGACGTCTCCCAGTCCCGGGCAGGTTTACCCAACGCCGAAACAAAACAGGGTGGCTCTTATCGTCTGAGCTACTCCAAACGCTTTGAACAGTACGACAGCCAGATCACCTTCGCAGGCTATCGCTTCTCCGAGCGGGACTTTATGAGTATGTCCCAGTATATAGATGCCTGGTATCACCACGCAGGCAGCGGCGGCAGCGGTAAAGAGTTGTACACCATTTCGGTTAATAAGCAGTTTAGGGACAGCAACATCAGTATGGATGTGAACTACAGCCACCAGACCTACTGGGATCGTCCGGCCGGAGATACCTGGAATGGCTCATTCTCCACGTACTTCGATTTAGGATCGGTTCGTAATGCCAGCGTCAATATTTCGGCCTTTCGCAATCTGGTTAACGGCACCAAAGACGACGGTCTTTTTGTCAGCCTTTCGCTGCCATGGGGGACGGGAATGGTGGACTACGGCGGTCAGTATGGTGGGCAGAGCAGTCAACGCATGGGTTACTACAACTCTATTGATGAGAACAACAGCTACCGGATAAGCAGCGCGACCAGCGCAGGTGGTGACGTTACCGCCGGGGGGTATTTGTCTCATACTGGCGAAAACTTTGACGGAACGCTTAACGCCAGTACGAGCACTAACCATTACACCGCAACCGGGTTATCTCTGCGAGGCGGAGTTACGGCAACCGCCCACGGCGCGGCGCTGCACAGAACGTCTATGCCCGGTGGGACCCGAATGATGGTGGATGCAGATGGTGTGAGCGGTGTCCCAGTCAAGGGTTATGGTGCCACCACGCGTACCAATATGTTTGGTAAAGCGGTCATTACCGATGTTAGCAGTTACTTTCGTAACAGCGTTGATGTCGATTTAGAAAAACTGCCAGACGATGTTGATGCAACCCGCTCGGTCATTCAGGACACGATGACCGAAGGAGCCATCGCCTACCGCAAGTTAGGCGTACTGGCGGGCAAAAAAGCAATGGCCACAATCAAACTGGCCGATGGCACAGCGCCACCTTTCGGATCAACAGTGACCAATGGCGATCGGATCCCTACCGGACTGACCAGTGATGAAGGAAGCGTGTGGCTTACCGGCATTAAGCCGGGCGAAACAATGGATGTCAGCTGGGGAGGGAAGACTCAGTGTCGAATTCATCTCCCGGATCCGTTGCCGGTTGATTTTGGCGTTTCGCTGCTCTTGCCTTGTGATACGGCAGAAGTTCGCCCGAAAGCAAAGCACAGCGAAACGTAACACCTTACCCGCCAGCAGCAGCTGGTATCTAAACACCGATTGAGATTTTAAAATGAAACTGAACTCTTTTGCTTGTACCGTTTTGCTGGCCACAGCTTCTCTGACTGTCGCTGAAGCGGCACATGCGGCCATCGCCCTTGATCGTACCCGTGTTATTTTCGATGGTGATGCTAATGCGCAATCCCTGTCTGTCACTAACCAGAACAAAACGTTGCCGTACCTGGCGCAGGCTTGGGTAGAAGATGATAAGGGAAACAAAATTGAAAACCCATTTATGGCGGTTCCACCATTACAGCGCATTGAAGCGGGCACAGCCAGTCAGGTAAAGCTCCAGCTAACCGGCTCATCGCAGCTGGCGCAGGATAAAGAGTCGCTCTTTTATTTTAACTTGCGTGAGATCCCGCCGAAGAGCAATAGGCCAAATACCCTGCAAATTGCGTTGCAGACCCGAATAAAAATGTTTTACCGCCCGGCGTCCCTGAAGCTGAATAACGGCGACATCCCGCAAAAGGAGTTGACGCTGACGCGTAAAGGCAATCATTACATCGTCAACAATCCGACGGGCTATTTCATCACTCTCGCGCACGCGGCGGCGTCTGAAAAGGGCGAGGATATTGCTAACTTTACTGCTGACATGGTGGCGCCAAAAGGCAGTATCACCCTGAGCGGAAATACCGCGCAGCTGGGGGAGCACCCGGTACTGACGTATATAAACGACTACGGTGGCCGTCCGAAGCTGATTTTTAGCTGCAGCGGCAATCTCTGCAAGGTCACCGATACCCGCGTTGGGTGATTTGGGACAACAGAGACTTCCACATGAACGGACAGAAACGAGGGGCTGAGATGAAAAACGTTATGTCTGCACTGCTGATAACGATTACAACCCTTGTGGCTTCGCAGGCTTATGCCGTTGATGACTGGGAGGTCGCCGGCGAACATGGCGAGCTGTCACTGCACGGTACGTTTCTGGAGGGCGCATGTCAGCTCGACATGGGTTCTGAGTTTCAGCAAGTTGATTTGGGCATGCTCAATGTGAATCAGTTTACCCACGTGGGAGCACACGGACAGCCCGTGACCTTCCTGATTACGCTGAAAAACTGCGCCCGTAGCGGTGGAGAACAATCAGATGTCTATACGGGCAACACCTCCGCGGACGTCATTGCACCGGTTGTCACCCTGACCTTTGACGGCGTTGTTGACCCGGATTTGCCTTCGGTACTGAAGACGGTAGGGGCGGGAGGGCTGGGATTACAGATTACCGATCCCAACGGACACGCTGTGCATCCTGGACTTCGGGGTGAACCCATCGTGATCATGCCCGGCAAAAATCAGCTGACCTACATGGTGACGCCTGTTCGCACGCCTGCTCCGCTTAAGGCTGGCAGCTTTAAGGCGGTCACTCAGTTTGAGGTTGAATATGACTAAGCATAAAGCCGGGCCGATCGCCGTTATTGGGTTGTTTATGCTCACAACGGTGGGAATGTCACCCGCAAACGCGGCAGATAATTTGCAGATCAAGGGCACGCTGGTGAATGAACCCTGTGTTCTTGAACCCACCGGGAATACGCTGGCGATCGACTTTCGGACGGTTATAAAAAAAGGGTTATACAAAGACAAACGAACACCGGCTATTCCCTTCACGATTAGGTTAACCGAATGTGACACCTCGATCGGAAAAGAGGTGATGATCACGCTGAAGGGGGATGAAAGCACCGCCTTACCAGGGATGCTTTCACCAGGCGGGAGCGGCGGCACCGGGATCGCAATCGGTATTGAAACGCCGGATAAAACACCGGTTCCGGTGAATAAGGAAACCTTCGCCTTTTCCTTACAGGACGGTCTGACAGAAATACATTTGCAGACCTTTGTTGAGGCGGAACCTGATGCCATTAAAAACCAGACGCTTATTGCGGGTGATTTTTCCGCAACCGCAACAATTAACGTCAGCTACCCGTAGAAAATGACGATGAATATGAACAGACTCACACTCAAATCACTTTGCTGCATCTTCTTCGCCCTGCTGGCAGGAGTGACAGGGGCATCCGCTGCCGGAAGCCGTGTGGCAGGCGATCGGTTTGAAATGAACATTAATATCTCAGGCACAGTGGTGGCGAATGGGGCGTGTATGTTTGTCAAAACCGGTGATACATCGGTCAATTTTGGTGATATTCGGTTTAATACTGTGAACGGAACCACATCGCTGGAGACTCCGCATACCGCTCCGCTACTTCAGAACACCACGCTTCTGTGTAGTGGTGATACAGAGGGGGAATTACGCATGAAGCTACAGAGCACGCAGGGGAATGACTATGTAACAGACAACAATGTCGTTCTGCTGCCGGTTTATAACGCTACGCTAGCAAAAAAATATCCATCACTGGGCATCAGATTATCTGCAAACGGTGAGGTTAAAAATTGTGGAGAGTGGTTTGATGTTGATCCGAATAATTTCCCCGATCTGTGGGTCTCACTTATCCAGATTGGCAATGGTAGCGATTTGCAAAATGACAGTATTATATCTACTGCATCGCTGATTATGGCGTTTAATTAACAGGGTTCCCCCCCGCATGTTATATCGACTCATAAAAATATCTCGCACGTTGCAAATCGTGCCGATAATACTTATTCTCGCGATCCTAGCCCCGGTGTGTTCCGCTATGGCGGCGCAAACGGGAGATTCAAGTAAAATAATATTCACCGGTAAGCTGATAAAAACTACCGTCTGTAAGCTAAACAACGACAAGCCCATTGTCGTTGATTTAGGTATTGTGGGTATTAAGAATGTCAAAAGTGGGAACTATATAAAGAATATTGACTATACGCTTGAGTGCACTAATGCTTCCGCTACCAGCGTTGTTGATATGACTTTACTGGGTGTTGTTGAAAGCTGGGATTCAACACTGCTTGCTTCTGATATTCGTGGTCTGGGAGCAAAAATACTCCTAAACGGTAATCCACTGAAATTACAGGAGCCAGTGGATATTGCTGTCAATTCAACGCCAAAATTACAGGTGCAATTAGTTGCGCAATCAGGCGTAAATTTACAGGATGCCCCCTTTACTATAACCGGGACGTTATTAGTTTCGTATAAGTAATGATTTTTGACGATAGTGTGAAGATAAAGTGAAATTTTAAAAATGTTAGTTTTTAGAGTATTTGAAGTGTCTTCTCATTCTTGATTCTGGAGAAGTATAACAGTGAGTATGCTTGATTTAGCCAGATGTTTTAGTTTATACCGCCCGGCAAGGGGAATGAAATGAATTTCAGAAAGCTTTTATCGCTAATTGGACTGATGCTTATTTTGGCTTTAGGGTTCACAGAAAACGCTAGTGGATCAATGAAATTATCAGGTTTAACCAGCAGGGACCCCAGTAACTCCGCACCTTGCATCCCTATTGTGTTCGGGATGAGTGCTTATGGGGGCGGCCATGCCTGCTGGTGGAATGAAGCCAGCACCCATGATGGTAAAATATATGTTTACAATCAAACGACATTCACAGGGGCTGACTTTGCTTACGACGCCACTGGTCCTATTGGGCAGTCTTATGTTCCTTATACGGCAATATGGAAACTAATGTATTACATTTGCCCGTTAACGCCCTATACCGGTCATGTCGACAGCTTTACCCCTCCCCCTCTTGAATCTTGCACGCTTAATAAAGCAACATCACATTATGAATCGACATCCTCGGCATCAATAAGTAGTTCCCGACAAATTAAAGATCAGGATGTTGATTTCACTACAGGGAAGGGGGTTATTCCGGCGCACTCTTCGATATGCTATGCGTTAAAAGATGTGAATAACCCGGGTGTAATATGGCGCAGTAATGATGCGCGAATGTGTGCTGATGCCCATGACCTGCCCGATAACCCTTCTACATGCTATCTCAATTATCAGGAAACACTCAATGTTGATTTGGGTATGCTTGAGCGCAGCGAAATCGCAACCCTTGCTCACTCCGGTGATAAAGGTAACGTCATTAAACCCGTGCAGGTGTTATGCGTACGTGATGGCGGTGTGACGGTAACAATCACTTTCAAATATACCCCGATATTGGTAAATAGCGTTGGGGTTGTTTCAACAACGAATCCAGCGGTAGGCGTCGCGATTATTTATAAAGGAAAAACTGTCCAGCCATCATCCTCGTTTAAAGAAACATTTAGCTCGGGCTATACTACCGTTAATCTCGAGTTTGAGGCGGTTCGCGATCAAACCGTACCGATAGCTCAGATACCGACAGGTGCTTTTACTGCAAATGAAAGATATTTAAAAACATTACTCCGATCACTATTCCAGAACAGAAATATTATGTTAGCTCAAAAATACAGGAGTTTTATTCTGACTCCAGAACATTATCTCGTAATAAATATTGTTAATGAATATAAGCGGTTGAGATTACTGGAAAATGCAGCAATCCATTATTCGGGTGATTTAACGACGCTTGAAAAACGTATTCGTACTCAGAGGCAAATAATCGCTGATAGCGATCCCGCAACGGCATTATTGCTTAACGATATGGTGAATTATCTGTGTGATATTGCACTGGCTGGAACATTACCGTTGCTGGAGAAAGAGCATGAATAAATTGACCTGTAACGCCTTTCGCCTGTCAGTCAAAGGATTGACGATGATATTTAGCGTCTGGTTTTGTCTGGGCATGCTGTGCTATGTGCCCAATAACGGCGGCAGTGGTCTGGCACTTCCACTCAATGCTTTATGCTGGATGGTCATCGCGGTCAGTCTGGTATGGCTGGTGTTCACGCTGCCACGAGAAGCTCTGTTCTCGCGGCAAACAAACCTCGTTCTTTCTCCGTTCTGGCTGTTGCCGCTGGGTGGGGTGCTTTGGTCATTACCTCTCCTCTGGTCCCCCTCCATTACGGCGCGGTTCGAATCTTTGCCGCACGTTGTCGCGTTGTGGGGATTGCTCTGCCTGCTCTGGTGGCTGCGTCGACTGCCGCGCCAGATGACGCTATCGTCCTGGCTAACCGTCTTATGGATCGCCGCCTTGTTACAGGGTGTCTTTGCGTTTCTCCAGATCGCCATTCTGAGCCATACGGGCGACTCTTTAATCCAGCGTCCTGTAGGGATCTTTCAGCAGGCAAATGTGCTGGCGTCTTTTCTCGCAACGGGCCTCGCTTGCCTTTTTGCCAGTGAGTTTTGTGAACTGAACGACAGGAAGCGCACGCAAGAATTACGTTTTTTACGCAGCGTTGCACTGCTGTTCATTTCGTTCATGCTGGTGCTGATACAAAGCCGCGTCGGCTGGCTGGGCGCCATGCTGGCAGGGGCGATAATCAGCGTTATCCATTTTCGAACGGATCGTGTGCGTCTGACAATCATGTGGATACATGTGTTGGCTGGCATTCTCCTGGCACTGGCCTGGCAACATGGCGTTATTACTTCGCTGCTGGATCTGACGAACCTAAATACGACATTACTGCAACTTCCAGAGCCATTTTCTGTTGTCAACAAGGCTGGCAGTAACTCTGCCCGCATATTTATTGTCCAGCAAACCTGGCAGATGATTATGCATCATCCGTGGGTTGGGTCAGGATACGGCAGCTTTGAAGGTGCATTTGCCCGTCAGGTCTCTTTACTGGGTGATGCTACCGGTGAAAGCACACTTATTCATCCGCATAATGAAATCCTTTACGCGTGGGCGGAAGGGGGCGTTCTGGCGGTGGCTGGCTTGTTGATGATGGCAGCGTCGGTGCTGGTTATGCTTTGGCGTCGCGACGGGATGGGCTGGGTTGGTCTGGCGTTGCTCCTGCCGATTGCTCTGCATATGAATCTTGAGTATCCGCTGTATCAGTCTGTCCCGCATGGTCTGGTTCTGGTTATGCTGCTGAGCCTGGTCCTTCCCACTGCTGAAATAACGCCACCCCAGGAACGGGTTGCTCGCACTTCTACACGCTGCAAAATAGTGACGTTGAAGTTGCTCACGGTAAGCGTGTGCATAATGACGCTCTTTTTCATGGTCGGATGCCTGCAATCACAGAATGTGCTCACTGCTGTAGAACGTCAGGATATGTACCCACTTGCGCTGAATGAAAACGAGGTTGTGGATAGCCTCTGGAACCCACAAAGCCAGCAGACTCGTCTGGACTATGATGTGCACGTCGCACAACTTATTCGCTATAACTTCATCCATGACATGCGCTTGCTCGAACAGTTTGAGCACTGGGCTTCCCGTTTTCAGTTTCAGCATAAAGACCCAAACGTCATGGCCAGCCGCATTACGATTGCCCATGCAATAGCACCTGAAAAATTTTCAGCACTCTGCGCGTATGCTCATCGGCAATGGCCCGGCGATCCCCGTTTTAATTGCACAGTAACAGCAGGAAAATAAAATGAACGACACCTCCCATCGAATCTGCTCCTGTCAAAGTACAAACGGCAAGCTGGCCTGCCAGGAAGACGATCTTATTGATCTGATTTTGATACTTTGGCAGAAACGAAAACGCATTCTGCTGGGAATCGGAACGGGTATAATTCTGGGGCTGGTGGTATGTGGTTTTCGCTCTCTGGAGTGGAGCAGCGAGGCGCGTATTATTCCGCCCCTTTTCCGGGAATTGCAGGCTCAGCAAGATATGCAGGAGAAGCTCGAAGGGATGAATATCCACATTCCGTTCGGGAGTGACACCTGGTTTATTCTGTTTATTCAGGCCTATGATTCTCCCGTGTTGCAGCAGGCCTGGAAAGAGCAAAGCCCGTTCGCCCGTCAACAAATAACTTTCACGCGGCAAAGCAGCGAAGGTGATACAAAAAGGAAGTATTCCGGTTACCGCTATGAAATTCTGACGCTGACTGCCGCTTCTGCCATCGACACGCAAAAGGCGCTCAAGGATTATCTGGCATTTGTAAACCGGGAGGTGAACCGAGATATCGCATTTCGCATCAAGCAGTTGGTTCGCCAGCAGTTGGCGAGTAAAGAGCACGGACATGCGGTGTATCCCCCCAGTATCCCTGCGTTCTTTGTTCAACCCTATCGTGAGCAAGAGGCGCCCTCTGTTACGACCTCAACTTCCCGGCGAACTGGGCTTACCGCAACGCTTGGAGGGATGTTGGGAGGACTCGTTCTTAGCATGTTTATCGTAGCAGAGGATACAGTCAGAAAGGGTCTACTATCCCGTAGACCTGCTTAAGATCGTCAATTTAACTGATGATGCCCAAATTGTGAATTCCGGGGCCAGAGCAGAATTTCTCTCTGGCGGGCGGGAACGAAAAGGCCGGCAGTGTTGCACTGCCGGCGGGTTGATGACAATCATCGCGAAGGTACGGTATCGACCAAGACCCTCAGGGTTTGAGATAAAGCTGTCGCACTGCTGTCTGCTGGCTTAACGGTGTAAAATGCCTCAGCGTGACCTTCATATCCCGCTTCTTCAAACGGGAAAAACCATTTTTTATCAATGGTGAACGTCACTGAGGTTTCACCAGCGGCAACCTCTTTACTATCAGACGTCGTGGCGCCTGAGATAGCCAGATTGTTGCCCGTGAACCCTTTCCAGTAAAGATTGACAACATCTCCTTCTGCCAGCTGACTGGAGGCTGCAATAACCTGAACCCCCAGGTATGCATCGGCCATATTAATGCTGCCATCAACCGCTGCCGGGACCTGGGGGGCAGGTAAGGTTGGCAGAGTCTCTCCACCTTGCTCTACCGTAATCAGCCGTGCACTCGAAATGCCAGGGTTACCATTATTATCAAGGACAAGGTAGTGCACCCAGTACTGACCATCATTCAGGGCCTCGGAAGGGAGATCATCTGAAATATTGATCACCCGGGGCAGATCTTTTTCAGGATCCGCCACCACGAACTGACGGGTGTAGCTTCCCCAGTACAAAGTCACATTATCTCCTGGGTTCCCCCCGTATTGAGGGACTTCTGCTTCTACGCCAAACTGAACGTCATAAGAATCCAGATAGTAATTATCAGCTGCAGAGGCATTGGTCACCATTGGTTCAGGATGGGTTGGCTGCAGTGCAACGATAGTTGCAGTTTTCCCGGTCGTATCATCGTTTGTTGCAGCATTAACGTTAACTGCGCCAATTGCAGTTGCGGTGACCGATAATCTGGCAATGCCTTCAGCATCGGATTTAGATGTCGCTGAGTCTGGTGCTCCGTTTGTTACGGTCCATTTCACATCAACATCCGCCATCGGTTTGCCGGACGAATCGACCACTGTGGCGGTAACGACTGAAGGGAGCGGGTTTTGACTGTCTGCAGTGATAACATCCAGGGATGATTCACACTTATCGATAACGGAGCCCCCAGTGGTCGGTTCACTTGCACTGATAGTGGTTGTTTTTCCACCGGTGCTTGTATCGTCATCTGTATAAGCCCGGACGACAATGTCTCCTGAGGCCGTGGCGGTCAGAGTTGCTGTGACTACACCACTGTCATCCGTCGCCGCCGCATCAGGCGTGATAGACGCTATCTGATTATCGGGGTCGATAGCCCAGTTAACGGCGACGCCTCCGACGGGGTTACCTGTAACCGTTGCGGTCAGTTTGAGGCTACTCTGACCATCGGCGATAACAGTACCGCCAGTGGCTGGTTCAAGTGAAGTTACATTGCTTGTCATGATTATTTCCTTATCGTTTCCAAAAAAATGAAAAAAAGACTACTTAAGCCTTAGGTTCTGTCACGCTGGCCCGGGCCAGAAACGCTGCCACAGGCGCCGCAAAAGGGTCGAACCCAGGGTACTGCACACCCCCGCAATGACCAGGGTCATCGTCGGAGAGCTGTCCATTTCAAAGCTGTACAAGCCTCCGATAAATCCTGTAAAACAGGAGATCACAACCTGAGACAGCACTGCCATCCAGCGCCAGCGTTGATTTCCAGGCCGAAAATCAATCAAATAACGGACCAGACCGCCCCAGGCAGAAAAGAAACCAATGATGACCCAGGAAATGCTCTGAACATCATCTGGTAACGTACCAATATGCATACCATTACCTCCTTCGTTACTTCAGGTTGTTATACCCTCGCAGTCATCCAGTGACTGTCCGTCACCTCGTTTCCGGGGTGCTTATACCTTAACGATGTGCAGTACTTTGGTGGTTGCGTATTTCTCACTTCAGGGCAACGATCGTCGCCTGTTTTGCGCTATGCAGAACCTTCGGCGACTTTTGCCGAAAAAAATCTGTGACCGTTGCAGAACTATTTAATGACAGGAAACTGACAGGGAGAGAAAAACGCGGGTTTGTGCAGAGGATTACCGCATAAGAAAGCGAAATTGTTTTTCAAACAAAGTTTATGAGTATTAATCCGGATCAGGATCTCATAATCAGGATATGCAGAACGTGTTCCTTAGGGGATTTGAATGTTGTTTTATAATTTACTCACGAAATAATGATTTTCACTCAACCTGATAATTACTGTATGTGCTTAAATTCCACGGTTATCTCCGTACTGGAAAGGTGAGATAGACTAATGGAAGGCATAATCATGAAAAAAAAACGACATGAAATGACTCTCACTGTGGGTGTTTTTTTTGATGGGACCGGGAATAATGCGTACAATACTGAGTGTATGTTGAATCATTATGCAGATAATTACGCCATCTTCTCAACAATCGAAACAGTAACGTCGCTTCAGGCGCGGGCAAAGCGGGCTTTTGGTTTTACGGGGACTGAAGCCGTGAGTTATACGGGATATTATACGAATATCCACTGGCTGAAAAAACATTATCTTAATAACCTCTTATCCGAAGAGGCGGATATTCAGACCAGTCTCTATATTGATGGTGTGGGGACTGAGGCGGGAAAACCTGATACTCTTTTGGCGCTGAGTTTTGGTATTTCAGAAAACGGGATAGTAGCTAAAGTTAAAAACGCCATGGTGCAGAGTGGGGAAGTCCTTTCTGCTGTTATTCACTATCAGCGCAAACGCTACCCTGGATGTGAACTGGTTCTTAAAGCGCTTCGCTTTGATTTATTTGGGTTTAGCCGTGGTGCGGCAGCTGCGCGGCATTTTGCAAATATGATTTATTCAGCGGATCCGGAAATGACCCAACTTATAAAGGAGGCGCTGCAGGATTCGGTCTTCCATGGACCTTCATGTGGAAAAGTCCGTTTTATCGGCATTTTTGACACGGTTTGCGCTGTCGGTACGGCATCGAATGGCTGGGATCCCCACAGTGCTGATACGGGAGAGGTGAACCTCGTTCTCGGCGCTGATGTAGCAGAATCGGTCTTTCATCTCGTTGCGGCGCAGGAATGCCGCTATAACTTTGCCCTGAATAGCGTCAGTCCGGCGTGGCCTGAAGTGATGCTGCCCGGTACACATTCAGATATTGGCGGAGGTTATATGCCTGTCATAAGGGAAGATTTTTTTCTAACCCGACCGATAACGGAAACTGTTTTGGCACGAATACCTGGCCCCCAGACGAGAGGGTATTCTCTGGTGGCGAAACAGGGACGATTGCTGGAGACATATCCCAGCCTGGCGCCGATTCTAAGAACCGGTAACAGTGAGATTGCAACCTGGGATGATGAGCGTATGTCCCCCAATCGTTATGGCGAACCTCAGAAACGCTGCTATGCCGCCGTGACCTTACGAGACAGACTGGTGCGAAATGACGGGGCGAAAATCGCTCTTCGGGTCATGCTGGCAGCGGCAACTGAGGCTGGTGTGGCATTCAAACCACTCAACGAGACTCTCCCGGAATTTGCACTCCCTTCCGAATTGCTCCCCTTTTGTGAGCAAGCTACCGAAATGGGAAAAAATAGAGTCGTCGGTAACCTATTGAAAACGTTTAGCCAGCAGCAAATGGATATTATCAGCCGCTATATCCATTGTTCCGCCCACTGGAATACAGTGTGTAGAGATGGTAACGGAGCTATTCAGGGGGGGGCATTTCCCTTTGTATTGACCGGATTTATCAATCGACCTGACAGAAACTGGCGACGAACGGTATACGGTGATAATGCTCAGATTCAGTCGGACGTAAAATGTCAGGTCAAATGATCAGCTATACGGTTTTATAC
>OJZN01000015.1_pt1 | contig 39636 bp, 41 predicted proteins | sample 1611231 | NCBI WGS metagenome assembly OJZN01 (sample SAMN04436719, study PRJEB24849) | human gut metagenome | biome: human gut; feature: NICU; material: stool | host: Homo sapiens | place: USA: Saint Louis, MO | collected 2010-10-03 | reverse complement strand
AGGCGGTGCTGTGGGCAAAGCCGCAGATGCCGCACACGCGGTCAGAAAGAAACGTGACTTCGTTGTAGCCCATGCGGGTCTCCGCCAGCTTCTCCATGCCGCGGTGGACGTAGAACAGGCGGTAGTCGGCGTCGATAATGTTTTCGCCGTCGACGAACAGGCGGAAGTGGCCCGGTTCGTCAGAGGTGACGTGCAGCGGGCCGATCGGCACCACATTATTCTTCTTGCTGCCCAGCTCGTTGATGAACTCGTAGGTTTCGCTGTCGGTTGTCGGGGCCGGACGCTGGCGGTAGTCCATGCTGTCCTTGCGCAGCGGATAGAGTTCATCCGGCCAGTCGTCCGGCAGCACCAGACGACGCTCGTCAGGCAGACCAACCGGCACCAGGCCGTACATGTCGCGCACTTCGCGCTCGCCCCAGACGGCGGCGGGTACGCGCGGCGTGACGGACGGGTACTCCGGCTTGTTCGGGTCAACTTCGACGCGCACGGTGAGCCAGCACTTCTCGCCCTGCTCCATCGACATCACGTAGTACACCGCATAGTTGCCGCACAGCTGACGCTCGTCGTTGCCGAACAGCACCGACAGCCAGCCGCCCTGCTGGTAGTAAAGAAACTCCACCACTTCCGGCAGGTAGTTCACCTTAATGGTGACGGTTACCTGGTCTTTGGTTTGCCATGACTCCTCCAGCACCACGCCCGGGAAAGCCTGATGCAACGCGGCGAGATACTGCTGACCTTTCTTTTCTTCAGACATAAACACTCTCTTTAATCACGCCACCAGCAAGGAGACGAACGCTAAAAATGCAAAACCAAAACCAGCCCAGGTAATGCGTGACGTTTCGACAAAACGCAGGCGCGCCATGCTGTTTTCAAACAGGGCAATCACCAGCACGCCGATAAGCAGCTTGAGCGCAGCCACCACAACGGCCAGCAGCAGGCCGCCCGCAGAGAAGTGCGTCATCTGCCCCCACGGGAAGAAAACGCCGACGAACATCTGCAACACCACCAGCTGCTTGAGGCTGATGCCCCACTTCAGCACCGCAAAGCCGTAGCCGCTGTACTCGGTGAGTGGCCCCTCCTGCAATTCCTGCTCCGCTTCCGCGAGATCGAACGGCAGCTTGCCCATCTCGATAAAGGTGGCGAACGCGCAGGCGCAGAGCGCCAGCACCAGCGGGAGCGAACGTGAAACCGGCCAGTGGTAAACGGTGTCGGTGATGAAACTGATGTGGGTCGAGCCAGCAACCTGCGCGGCGACCCACAGCCCCAGCAGCAGAATTGGCTCAACCAGCACGCCGAGCATCGCCTCACGACTGGCGCCGATACCCGTAAACGGGCTGCCGGTGTCCAGGCCCGCAATCGCAAAGAAGAAACGCGCGATGGCGAAGAGGTAGATCAGCGTAATCAGATCGCCAAGCACGGGCAGCGGCGAGCCCACCGTCACTACCGGCAGCGCGGTGGCGATGGTCAGCATCACGCCGACCATCACGAACGGCGTCAGGCGGAACACCCAACCTGCGGCATCCGGCGCGACGCTCTGACGGGAGAGCAGCTTGAAGAGATCGCGGTACTCCTGGAGCACGCCAGGCCCGCGACGGTTGTGTAGCCGGGCGCGCGCCACGCGCGTGATGCCCGACAGCAGCGGCGCGGCGGCAAACAGCACCAGCGCCTGAAGAATTGCCAGTAACAAACTCATGTCAGGCTCCTCGTGAAATGACAATCACCACCAGCACCGCCAGCTCGATCAGCGCCAGGCGACGGAACAGCACGGGCACGGCGGCACTCTGCCAGCCCGGCACCCAGCCCACCGGGTTCAGCCAGTGGCGCAGCTTCAGCACGGCGGCGAAGTTCTCCTTCACCGGCATGGCGAAACCGTGGGCGGTGATGACCATCGACTGCTCGTGTTCGTAGCCGCAGGCCCACGCCGCGCCGCGCGAGCGGGAGGCGAGACGGTCGCGTCTGAAGAACAGCATCAGCACGAACGGCAGGAGCGGCGCGGCAATCAGCAGCAGCGCCATCATCGGCTGGGACACGACGGTATGCGCCGTAGCCAGCGGCAGCGGAATGGCGTGGCCCAGAAGCGGCAGCAGCCACGGCGCGGCAACCCCACCTGCGATACAGCACAGCGCCAGCGCGAACACGCTGGTGGCCATCAGCACCGGGGCGCAACAGGCGTTTTCCGCTTCGCGGGTGCGCGGCGCGCCCAGGAAGGTGACGCCGTAAACCTTCGCCATACACATCACCGCCAGCGCCCCGGTAATCGCCAGCCCAACCGCCAGCAGCGGGCCGAGCAGCCGCGCGATAAACGCGTCGCTCTGGCCGAGCGCGAAGAAGGATTGATAGATCACCCACTCCCCGGCAAAGCCGTTCAGCGGCGGCAGCGCGGCCATCGCCATCAGCCCGACCAGCATCGCCAGCGAAATGACGGGCATTTTTTTGCCAATCCCGCCGAGCTTTTCAATATCGCGGTGCCCGGTGCGAAACCAGACGCTGCCCGCGCCGAGGAACAGGGTGCTTTTAAACAGGCTGTGGTTGATAAGGTGATACAGACCGCCAATAAACCCGGCGGCAATCAGCGCCGGCTGGTTGAGCGCCAGCCCGCTGACCCCCGCGCCCATGCCGAGCAGGATGATGCCGATATTCTCCAGGGTGTGGTACGCCAGCAGGCGCTGGATGTTATGCTCCATCAGGGCGTACAGCCCGCCGACAAATGCGGTGATCATCCCGGCAATCAGCAGCGCCACGCCCCACCACAGCGGCGGCTGGCCGCCCGTCAGGGTTATCGTCAGGATGCCGAACAGACCGACCTTCATCACCACGGTGGAGAACAGCGCGGCAGCCGGGGCCGAGGCATTGGCATGCGCCTGCGGCACCCAGCCGTGCAGCGGGATAATCCCGGCCAGCAGGCCAAAACCGACTACGCCCAACAGCCAGACGTCATTCCCCAGCGGCTGGCCGTTAAGCACGGCAAAGTCCAGCGTGCCGAAACGCTGCCACACCAGCCAGCAGGCCAGCGCCAGCAGCAGCGTACCGAGTCGTCCGAGCGCAAACCACAGCTTGCCGGAGGCGCTGCATCCGGTCAGGAACACGCCGCACAGGGCCATGATTTCAGCCATCACCACCAGCGCGCCGAGGTTGCTGGCGACAACGGTACAGACCGCGGCGGCCATCAACAGGTTGACCAGCAAGCCGTTGGCGTTGGTGTGCTGATGGCGGTGCCAGTCGATATTAAACAGGCTGATAAACAGCCCACACAGACCAAAGGTGACCAGCCAGATGGCATTTAGCGGCGTAAGCTCAACGGCGTGGTGAATCAGCGGGATGAGGGTGTCGACGGATTGGCCGTCGATCAGGACAACGCCGCCCGCCGCCAGCGTCATCAGGCTGCCGACCGCCCCGCCGATACCGGCGATCCAGCCGCTCAGCGTTTTATGGAAGGAGAGGAGCAGCGCCAGGACAGCGGCGGCGGCAAACCAGGCCACGCCGCTGGTCATCATAACTATCGCGTTCATTTCGCCCCCTCGTTAAACGCCCGCAGCAGCGAAAGATCGCCGACGTCAGTATTGATGGTCAGCTCGCGCTTGCGTTTGCTGGTGCGGGCGATGTCGCGAATATTAACCAGAATTAACGCTTTGGTCGGACAGGTGCGCACGCAGGCCGGACCTTGTTCATCGAAGCTGCACAGGTCGCACTTCACCGCAACGGCACGAATGCCCGGCACCCAGTCCAGCAGCGTGCTCACGCGTGCCGGAGCCGGTGGCGCAGGCGGCGCTTTCGGGGTGTTGGCATTCGCCGGAATATGCAGCGGACGGCTGCCGGAAAACTCAATGGCGCCAAACGGACAGGCGATGCCGCACAGCTTGCAGCTCACGCACAGGCTTTCGTTCAGCTGTACCGCGCCGTCAACGCGGGTGATGGCATTGACGGGACAGACGCCCGCGCATGGCGCGTCTTCACAGTGGTGACAGAGCTGCGGGGCAGACTCTTTCTCATTACGCATGACGCGCAGGCGCGGCATGGACTGTAGCCCGTGCAGGCGGTGTGTTTCCGAGCACGCCGCCTCACAGGTTCGACAGCCAATACAGACCGTCGAGTCAGCAATTACAAAACGGTTCACCGGGTCATCCTCTGGTGATGGTCATTTTTGACGAAAAAAACTGTCTTATCGACACTTCTCGACACTCGCTTTTCAGGCCACGTTCGCGGAGGATTTTCCGTCGATCAGCTGTTTCAGGTTGATCGGCTGATCGTGCTCAACGGCAGCGTAGAGGCCGTTATAAACCGGCGCGATTTTCTCCAGATAGTGCTCCAGCACCTGCTGGCGATCGCGGGTGCTGACGTGACCGTCCACCATGCCGTCGGCCATCAGTTGGGCTTTCGCAATACACTGTTTTTCACCCTCTTTTGTCTCAACGTAATACTCAATGGTGTGGCTGTTGAAGCTCTCCGCCAGGGTGACAAAAATCGTGAAGTGACCAAACAACACAAAGCGCATATCCCCCTGCGCCGCGCAGCTCATGGCATGGTGCAGACGGGCTTTTGACAGGGTGATCCCCTGAATCAGAGAGTTGCAGTAGAGGTGCCACTGATCCTGAAGCTGCTGATGACGTTGCGCGATGTAATCCGCTTTTTCGCTAATTTCCCAAATAGTCATAAAAGGTATCCGGTTAATGGAGTTAGCGGCTGTTAAGCAGATTTCGTGCCAGTTTTTAATTTATTGATTTAAATGGATTTTAAAGAGATGCGCACTGTCACCGCTGCGGTGTCGACGTGTCATTTCGACAGCGTTGACATCGTCACGCCGTAACGCAAATCAAGCTGGCACTGTTATTGCATTAAAGGGGCAATTCATTAAGGAGGCGTCATGCACGAAATCACCCTCTGCCAGCGGGCACTGGAACTTATCGAACAGCAGGCTGTGCAGAACCATGCGAAGCGCGTGACCGGCGTCTGGCTGAAGGTCGGGGCGTTTTCCTGCGTCGAGACCAGCGCCCTCACCTTCTGTTTTGAGCTGGTGTGCCGCGGCACGCTGGCGGAGGGTTGCGCACTGCATATCGAGGAGCAGCAGGCGGAGTGCTGGTGCGAGCAGTGTCAGCAGTACGTCACGCTGCTGTCATCGAAGGTACAGCGCTGTCCGCAGTGCCAGAGCAGCGGGCTGCGCATCGTGGCGGATGACGGTATGCAGATCCAACGCCTCGAAATCGAGAAGGAGTAATGTATGTGTAGTACCTGCGGTTGCGCTGAAGGCAACCTGTATATAGAAGGGGATGAACACCGCCCCCACTCCGCGTTTCGCTCCGCGCCCTTTTCTCCTGCCCCGCGTCCCGCGGCGGCACTGACCGGCATCACCTTTGCGCCGCAGCGTTCAGACGCGGGCGACCTGCATTACGGCCACGGCGAAGCGGGCACCCACGCGCCGGGCATCAGCCAGCGCGAGATGCTGGAGGTGGAGATCAATGTGCTGGACAAAAATAACCAGCTCGCCGCTCGCAATCGCGCCCGCTTTGCCGCCCGTCAACAGCTGGTACTGAACCTGGTCTCCAGCCCCGGCTCCGGTAAAACCACCCTGCTGACCGAAACCCTCAAACGACTGAATAAACGTGTCTCCTGCGCCGTTATCGAAGGCGATCAGCAAACGGTAAACGACGCGGCGCGCATCCGCGAAACCGGTACGCCCGCGATTCAGGTCAACACCGGCAAGGGCTGCCACCTGGATGCGCAGATGATTGCCGACGCCGCCCCGCGCCTGCCGCTGGCGGATAACGGCATCCTGTTTATTGAAAACGTCGGCAACCTGGTCTGCCCGGCAAGCTTCGACCTCGGCGAGCGGCATAAAGTGGCGGTGCTCTCCGTGACCGAAGGGGAAGACAAGCCGCTGAAGTATCCACATATGTTTGCCGCCGCCTCCCTCATGCTGCTGAACAAAGTCGACCTGCTGCCGTACCTGAATTTCGACGTGGATAAGTGCCTGGCTTACGCCCGGGAAGTGAACCCGGACATTGAGATCCTGCTGGTTTCCGCCACGCACGGCGACGGGATGGATGCCTGGCTGAACTGGCTGGAGAGCGAACGATGTGCATAGGCGTCCCCGGACAAATTCACACCATCGACGGTAACCAGGCCAAAGTTGAAGTCTGCGGCATCCTGCGCGATGTCGATCTCACGTTGGTGGGCAGTTGCGATGAAACGGGCGCATCGCGTCTCGGCCAGTGGGTGCTGGTCCACGTGGGGTTTGCCATGAGCGTGATTAATGAGGAAGAAGCCCGTGACACGCTGGACGCGCTACAGAATATGTTCGACGTTGAGCCGGACGTGGGTGCCCTGCTGTATGGTGAGGAACGATAACACATGCGTTACGTTGATGAATATCGCGCGCCTGAGCAGGTGTTGCAGCTTATCGATCGCCTGAAAACCCGCGCGGCCCTGCTGGACTACACGAAAGAAAAACCGCTGCGGATCATGGAGGTGTGCGGCGGACACACCCACGCCATCTTTAAATTTGGCCTCGACCAGCTGCTGCCGGAGAACATCGAATTTATCCACGGCCCCGGCTGCCCGGTGTGCGTGCTGCCCATGGGGCGCATCGACAGCTGTCTCGACATCGCCAGCCGCCCCGATGTGATTTTTTGCACCTTTGGCGACGCCATGCGCGTACCGGGAAAAAATGGCTCGCTGCTCCAGGCGAAGGCGCGCGGCGCGGACGTGCGGATCGTCTACTCACCGATGGATGCCCTGACGCTGGCGATGGCTAATCCTGAGCGTAAGGTGGTCTTTTTCGGGCTGGGTTTTGAAACCACCATGCCCGCCACCGCTATCACTCTCCAGCAGGCGAAAGCCCGCAACGTCACTAACTTTTACTTTTTCTGCCAGCACATCACGCTTATTCCCACGCTGCGTAGCCTGCTTGAAGCGCCGGACAACGGCATCGACGCCTTCCTGGCACCAGGACACGTCAGCATGGTGATCGGCACAGAAGCCTACGGTTTTATCGCTGAACAGTACAATCGTCCGTTAGTGGTGGCTGGTTTCGAGCCACTTGATCTACTGCAAGGCGTGACCATGCTGGTTGAGCAGAAAATAGCGGCCCTGAGTGTGGTGGAAAATCAGTATCGCCGCGTGGTGCCCGATGCAGGTAACAGACGGGCACAGCAGGCGATAGCCGACGTGTTTAGCGTCGAAGGCGACAGCGAGTGGCGCGGACTGGGGCTGATTGCCGAATCCGGCGTACACCTGACGCCCGCGTATCGCGCCTTCGACGCCGAAGCGCATTTCCGCCCGCAGCCGCAGAAGGTGTGCGACGATCCCCGCGCCCGCTGTGGCGACGTACTCACCGGCAAATGCAAGCCTCATCACTGCCCGTTATTTGGCAACGCCTGTAACCCGCAAACCGCGTTTGGCGCGCTGATGGTCTCTTCCGAAGGGGCATGCGCCGCGTGGTATCACTATCGCAACCAGGAGTGTGAAGCATGAACACGGTGGAAATGGCGCACGGAAGCGGTGGACAGGCGATGCAGCAGTTGATTAACAGGCTGTTCATGGAAGCCTTTAACAACCCCTGGCTCGCCGAGCAGGAAGATCAGGCGCGTATTGACCTCGCGGCCCTGACTGCCCACGGCGACAGGCTGGCGTTCTCTACCGACAGCTACGTGATTGACCCGCTGTTCTTCCCGGGCGGCGATATCGGCAAGCTCGCCGTCTGCGGCACGGCAAACGACGTGGCCGTCAGCGGCGCGATCCCCCGCTACCTCTCCTGCGGGTTTATCCTCGAAGAAGGGTTACCCATGGAGACGCTCACGGCGGTGGTTAACAGCATGGCGCAGACCGCCCGCGAGGCGGGGATCGCCATCGTGACCGGGGATACCAAGGTGGTGCAGCGCGGCGCGGCGGATAAACTCTTCATTAACACCGCCGGAATGGGGGCGATCCCCGCCGACATTCACTGGGGCGCGCAACAGCTTTGCGCAGGCGACGTGCTGATTGTCAGCGGCACGCTGGGCTGCCACGGGGCAACCATCCTGAACCTGCGCGAAGGCCTGGGGCTGGACGGGGAACTGCGCAGTGACTGCGCGGTACTCACGCCGCTGATCCAGACGCTGCGCGACATGCCGGGCGTAAAAGCCCTGCGCGACGCCACGCGAGGCGGCGTGAATGCCGTGGTGCACGAATTTGCCGCAAGCAGCGGCTGCGGAATTGAACTGACCGAGCGCGGCATGCCCGTTAAGCCTGCTGTACGCGGGCTGTGCGAGCTATTAGGGCTAGACCCGCTTAACTTTGCCAACGAAGGCAAGCTGGTGATCGGCGTGGAACGCACGGCGGCGGAAGCCGTACTTGAACAACTGCGCGCACATCCCTTAGGGAAAGACGCGGCCATCATCGGCGACGTGGTTGAGCGCAAAGGGGTGCGCCTGACCGGGCTTTACGGCGTGAAGCGCACGCTGGATCTGCCGCACGCTGAACCGTTACCCCGAATTTGCTAGACCGCGCCAAAAGCGGTCAGCGCTGAATGTCTCTTTTTTGCCAGTTTCTATTGGAAAGCAATAATGCCGTATACACCGATGAGCGATCTTGGACAGCAGGGCCTGTTTGACATCACGCGCACACTTTTACAACAGCCCGACCTCGGCGCGCTGAGCGATGCCCTGACGCGGCTGGTCAGGCAATCAGCGCTGGCGGACAGCGCCGCCATTGTGCTCTGGCATAGCGCAACCCACCGCGCGAGCTATTTCTCAACGCGTGATAACGGCAAAATCTTCGAATATGAAGATGAAACGTTTCTGGCCCACGGTCCGGTGCGACGTATTCTCTCCCGCCCGGAAGCGCTGCACTGCAATTTTGACCAGTTTCGCCAGGCCTGGCCGAAGCTGGCAGAGAGCAACCTTTACCACCCGTTCGGCCACTACAGCATGCTGCCGCTGGCGGTGGAAGGGCAAATTTTTGGCGGCTGCGAGTTTATCCGTAATAACGACCAGCCCTGGACCGAGGCGGAGTACGAGCGGTTGCATACCTTCACGCAAATTGTGGCTGTCGTGGCAGAGCAGATCCAAAGCCGCGTCACCAATAACGTGGATTACGACCTGTTGAGCCGCGAGCGCGATAATTTCCGCATACTGGTCGCCATCACCAATGCCGTGCTGTCGCGTCTCGATATGGACGAACTGGTGAGCGAAGTCGCCAAAGAGATCCATCACTATTTCAGGATCGATGCCATCAGCATTGCGCTGCGCGGCAACCGTAAGGGCAAGCTGAACATCTACTCCACCCACTACCTCGACGAAGCTAACCCGGCGCACGAGCAAAGCGAAGTGGACGAAGCGGGAACCCTGTCTGAACGGGTATTTAAAAGCAAAGAGATCCTGCTGTTAAACCTCAGCGAGCAGGATCCGGTAGCGCCCTACGAGCGGATGCTGTTTAACACCTGGGGCAACAAGATCCAGACCCTGTGCCTGCTGCCGCTGATGTCCGGCAACACCATGCTCGGCGTGCTTAAACTGGCGCAGTGCGATGAAGCCGTATTTACCACCGCCAACCTGAAGCTGCTGCGCCAGATCGCCGAACGTATCTCCATTGCGCTGGATAACGCCCTCGCCTATCAGGAGATCCACCGTCTGAAAGAACGGCTGGTGGACGAAAACCTGGCGCTGACCGAGCAGCTCAACAATGTGGACAGCGAGTTTGGCGAAATCATCGGACGCAGCGATGCCATGTACAACATCCTCAAGCAGGTGGAGATGGTGGCGCAGAGCGACAGCACGGTGCTGATCCTCGGTGAAACCGGCACAGGGAAAGAGCTGATTGCCCGGGCGATCCACAACCTGAGCAACCGCAACAGCCGCCGGATGGTGAAGATGAACTGCGCGGCGATGCCTGCGGGCTTACTGGAAAGCGACCTGTTCGGCCACGAGCGCGGCGCGTTTACCGGCGCCAGCAGCCAGCGGCTGGGCCGTTTTGAACTGGCGGATAAAAGCTCGTTGTTCCTCGACGAAGTGGGCGATATGCCGCTGGAGCTTCAGCCTAAGCTGCTGCGCGTTTTGCAGGAGCAGGAGTTCGAGCGTCTCGGCAGCAACAAGCTGATCCAGACCGACGTGCGTCTGATTGCCGCCACCAACCGCGATCTGAAAAAAATGGTCGCCGACCGCGAGTTTCGCAGCGATCTTTACTATCGTCTGAACGTCTTCCCGATCTGCCTGCCGCCGCTGCGCGAACGCCCGGAAGATATTCCGCTGTTGGTGAAAGCCTTTACCGCGAAGATTGCCCGCCGGATGGGGCGAAATATCGACAGTATTCCTGCCGAAACGCTACGCACCCTTTCGGCGATGGAGTGGCCGGGGAACGTGCGCGAGCTGGAAAACGTCATTGAGCGCGCGGTCCTGCTGACGCGCGGGAACGTGCTCCAGCTCTCCCTGCCAGAGGTTACTCTCTCTGAAACGACCGTGGCCGCAAGCGAGCTTGCGAAAGAGGGAGAAGATGAATATCAGCTCATTATGCGAGTGCTGAAGGAGACCAACGGCGTGGTAGCCGGACCGAAAGGTGCGGCGCAACGGCTGGGGCTGAAGCGTACTACCCTGCTCTCGCGTATGAAGCGTCTGGGAATCGATAAAGAGAGCCTGAAATAACCCGTCATTCCGTCAGCGGGTACATATTGCTCCCGCGCTGGCGCAGGGATATTTGGTGCTCTTTTTCTGTCTGCCTGCGCCGCGCCGTAGCCCTGAGCGTGATTTGTCGTCCACTGCGGCGCTGAGACGATTATTTTTTAGGCCGATACTTTTCCGGTAATTCCGGAACCGGACGACGATCGTCGATCAGATGTCGGATGGTCAGAATCGGATGACGCCATAACATACGTGGCCCTGCCCAGCGCATCACCTGCTTCATCTCTTCCCGTCGGGCGGGCTGATAACAGTGCACAGGGCACTGTTTGCAGGCAGGTTTTTCCTCACCAAACACGCATTTATCCAGCCGCTTATCGGCATAAGCCTTAAGCGCCGAATAGTGCCCCTCTTCTTTTATGGCGTGCGGACACCTGTTTTCGTACAGGGCGATCATTCTGGCGATCGTCTTTTTTTCTCGTGAAATACGTTTACCGGACATAACGTCGTCCTCAACAATAAAGTGCATTTATAATACCTTTTTATCCGCACATTTTCAGTTATTGCATTCCGTTTTCTGAAGCGTCCTTCCAGAATTAACCCTCCCCTCGCTGCGTTTTACTGGTATTTTATACAGGTGTAAATAACCGCATTCACCGGAGAGCCTATGCAACAGATCGCGATCGCCAAACCCTATCGGCACTTAAAAGTGGGTTACTTCAGAAAACGTCATGAAGACCGTAAAACGAAAATTCCAAAACGCTACAGCGTACACGCAGCGCTAAGCCTGAAAGGCGACTGGCTTGAACAAGCGGGATTTACCACCAACTCGCAGGTTCGGGTGGGCGTCGAGCACGGAAAAATCATCATTGAATTAATAGCGGAAGATGCCTCGTAAAGTTGTGACTTTTTTCTGCGCCGCACCTTTTTTTCATGCGACAATAGAAGGAACAATCGGCCATTGAGCCGCTCAAAGCGTAATATTTTCAAAGAAATGGATATCATAACTCCATGAGCACAATCGACAATTTCGACGCGCATACGCCAATGATGCATTGGTGTGTTAATGCTGATTATTAAAGATTATTTTCCACCAGAGAATAAAAAATACATTTTAACCTACACTTTTGTAACTATCTGATTTTAAGAATATTGTTTGCTGTACTCATCCAGCGTTATACTCTCTCTGTTTTCCCCTCCTTCTAATAACACAGGGCATCTCCATGAGCCGATACCATGTATCCAGCAGTGAAGGCCAGTATGAGAAAGACTCTGGCGAGCAGGTTTTGGCTAATAAGCTGGGGATTGCGACTTCTGATGAGATGGATGAGGCTGAACTTGTCCTGTTAGAACAACTCTACCAGTCTGTTTTTGAAGAGCAGTTCCCGGAAGGACAGCTCAGCGTAGCCATGCTAAAAAGCTGGCATCGCCGCTGGTTAGGTAACATCTACGAGTGGGCTGGACAAGAAAGAGCGGTGAATATTAGCAAAGGCGGCTTTATGTTTGCCCCCTCAGCGCAGGTGCCAAAACTGCTGAACGAATTCGACACTAAGTATCTGGCTCAATACACACCGTGTAGCGGCATGGACGAAGAACAACTCATCACCGCTATCGCCATAACCCATGTAGAGATAATACTTATCCATCCATTCAGAGAGGGAAACGGACGCCTGTCGCGACTGCTAGCCGACGTGATGGCCGTTCAGGGAGGATACAAACCGCTGGATTATCAAAGCTGGGAGCAAAACAAAACTCAGTATATATCGGCCATCCATGCTGGCATATCAATGGACTATGAGCCGATGAAACACTGGGTGCGAGAAGCATTAAGAAGGGATTAAACCGCAAGACGCAAATGAGCAAATTTTTTGCGCGTGGCTTCAAGTGAAGCTTCGATCTTCGCGGAGGACTGCCCTGTTTCAACAGCCGTAGATGTTGCTACTGAGCGAACAATGTCAGCACGAGATGGCTTAGCGTAGCTTGCCTGAGTTTTTTTGTGGGTGCTCATAATCACTCCTAAGAAGTTGAATCTGGGCTGAAAGACATCGTTTAAACAGTATACCAAAACTTCTACGCAAATTCATATCAAGCCCCGTCAAAGGCTCACTCATCGGGCAAGCCCTTTAAGCAATATATCAGGTTGGCTAACGGACAACCCCATTATCAGAAAGATAAACAACTAGGCTGCATCCAAACTTCGATCAATTAAGTAATCCTCTGCACCGAGTTTTATCAGTTGTGTTCTTACTGCACGGCTAAATGGTGCATCGGCCCGGGTTCTGGATTGGAGTTGTTCTATTTGTCGTTCAATAGTTCTCATGGGGGCTTCATTGCCCAGAGGGTCTAAGTCTTCGGCACATTGGTGAATAGTTTCAAGGAGTTCTTTAGCCTCCCTCATAACCTGAAATCGTGCTTCACGCATTTTCTCCAAATTGAGGCCATAAATAATGCCAGATTGCCTAACCCTTAATGCTGCCTTACCAACGCAGAGCTTACTTGAAGTAAATCTACCGCTGTCGTCGTAGTCTATATAGGTGAGGTCAGCTTTAACTACAGGGTCTAGCAAAGTGACTTTTTCATCGTTAATACAGCGATTATCCCAGCAGGCTTTAGGGCTACCATCTAGCAGCGGGAACCAACTGCCTTTTCCTACCGTGTTACCTGATTCATCTGTGTTTAAACGGTTACAATTCTGAGCAGAAAGCCTGAAGTTTTCCCAATCAAATGCGAGCCACGCATAACCATCCGCATCGACCAAATCTTCTGTCCTCTTTGCTTCAGCCTTAGGTCGGAAATGATCTACATCGAAATTTGCACCTGCATCTTTAGCTTCTGAATACCAGCACTTCCCATAAGACATTTGGGCTAGGTATTTAGAAAAGCCTCTCCATATATGAGACTTTTTCTTGATGAAACCTTTCCTCTGCTCAGCGGGAAGCTGTTCCAGAGCATCTTGCGCGCGTTGGGCAACGGCAAGTACCTTTGCAGGAATTAGCGTGGCGTCTCGTTTGATGTAAATCATTAGCAACCCTTCTTAGCTTTAAGCGCCTCAATTACATTTTTCATAGCAGCTCGTCTCTGAGCCGCTTTATCCGGTGTTAGTGGTGGTTTATCGCTGTATCTTAGGTCTTGCCATGCTAAAAGAAACTCGCTGTATAACGGGTCCCTGTTTTCAAGTGAAAATCCTAGTCTGTTTAACTCATCATTAAGAAGGTCAAGCTGGTTGTTCTGATCTTCTGTTCGATTTTCGATATGGGCTAGTTCGTTCCTATCGTCCAATAACTTTTGGGTTTCCAGATCCAGTGTTGTATTTAGACCAAAAATCTCAGTAAGTGTGGCCATAAAGCCAGCGCCACGAGGATCTATATAAGGCTCTTGTGAGTGAACATTATTTTCATCGTCACGCCACATGACTTGTACTTGTTGTTTCTTCAGCTCGGCAATAGCTAAAGGATGGTGTGTGACCATTAGTAAATGGCTGGTTTCATGATTGGGTACGAATTCACGCAGGAATTTAAGGTATTTAACGGCCCATGACGGATTAAGGTGGGTATCAGGTTCGTCGAGTAAAAATAAGGAATCTTTACCACCGGTGAACCAGAGTAAGCCCAATACGGTTAATAGCTGTTGTTCACCTTCGCTAAGTTCACGGAAAGTGAGAGGCTCCCTGCTGCTGGTTACTTTCACCCGTATGCTAACCTCAGAGATAATTTCTGACAGCAGAGTGCTTTCAAGCATTTTAAACAGTTCGTCAGCACTGAGATCTCTAGCAAATTCATGTAGTGCGTTTACGTCAGGTAAAAATAGATGAAAGAACTCATTTCGAATATAACTACCCGTTAACGACGTATCTTCTTGACGAGTTACTTTTATCGGTGACAATGTGTGCTGTATCAATTCATCCAAAAAGCGACGAACTACACCTTGTGCTCCCCAGAATAATTCCCCCTTCAGCTTAGCCCACTCAGGTTGGCGCATCACAAAATGAATACTGTCCAATCCCTCAATACCCAAATGCTCCTTAATAAACTTGCGCTGAGGACTATTTTCATCTGACAGGAAAAATGCCAAGAGCACAAACTGACTGTGATAGGGTTTGGCATAAAATAGAGAACGAATATCTGCTTTCAAGTCAAGCTTGTTGTAGAGTAGGTTTCGATAATAATCATCACGATGCTTTCGAAAGTATTTTTCTAATCTATCCGATGGTCCGGAATAATAGGCGAATAGAAAGTTAGGAAGAAACTCTGCTTGTTTGGTTTTCTTATCGCGTTTCACTTTGGAGAAGGGTGTAAGCTTGAAATCCGCTTTGCTATCGTGTTTATCTTTGACATAAACTTGGTATTGCTTTGCTAGCGTTCCGCGGTCTGGATCTGCATCAACCTTGACGTCATACCACTTAACCCCGGCTTCCTCACCTAGTTGATAGTCCAACTCATAAGAAAATGTTGGTGCTTCACCTAAATCAAGATTGCGAAATATAGCAACCAAGGCTTCTAGAACATTGGACTTACCGGAACCATTACGGCCTACGATAACGGTCATCAGGTGGTTTTCGTCAAAGTCCACTTTCACGTTTTCAAGATTTTTAAAGCGTGAGCGAATATGCAGTTTGTCGACTTTCATGGGCTGTCCTTAGTTCTTTGCTTTATTATTAGCCAAGGCGAACCAATCTTGACTGTCGCCACCGCGCTCAAGCTTTACAATGGACTCTTCTATGGTAAGAGCGTCACGTATATCCAGAAAGAACTGTTCCAGTTGCTCAGTACTGCTATCACTAGGGTAACCAGCTGCAGCTAACAATTGTTGGCCACTAAGCGGTTTTCCCGCTTGTTTTAGCGCTTCAACCACTTTGATAATCTGTTTACTCATACGGCCACCTGTATTTTTTTTTATAACGGAACGTGTTGGCTTAGGTTGTTTTTCGATGGCTTCACGTTCTGCCTTAATTTTTTCCAGCAAAGCTTCAGCACTTTTCTCTTCGCTGATTAAATCCGGGTTGGCGGCGCGCCAATCTGCAGTGAGTTCGCCTCGGAAAGCTTTGGCTAGGATTGATTGAGTAATTTTATTGACACGCTCTAATGCAGTTTTAGCTTTTGCTTCGGCAAGAGATGAAAAGTTGAACATTTCTTCGACGCGACTGACGATTTCGATTTGTTCTTTAAACGAAGGGAGTTGTAAAGGGTATGTAGACAAACTCTTTGCAGATAGATTTGGCTGAGCGGATCCGTTATCAAATTCATTAATTAAATCTTTAGCCGGAGGGCTAATAAGAAAATAATATGCGAAATCTCTGTCTATGTAATCACTCGGTCGGATAATTACAAGAGAGGATGCTATTGCCCCTATTTTGTAGTGGACACGTGCAGTTTTTCCCATAGTTGCACCTCGGAGGCAATAAACTAGATCTGTTGATTTCGTCTTTCCCCCACTTAAGGAGTCAAACTTATCCTTGGAAATAAAATTCATGCGTTCATCAGAAAGTGTTCCATCTGAATTAATATGCCCTGTATTTATGAACGGTATTCCATCCTTAACATATTCATTTTTATTAGGGTAGTTTTTTCCTCTATCGCCGTTTATTAGACTAACAACAGAACCCAGTCTTACCCATTGCCATCCTTCAACATGTTCGAGGTAGTGTTCATTTGGGGTTAATTTTGGTAGATTGATATTTTGTTTTACAACTACATTACTGAGTTTATTCTTTAATCGCCATCCCTCCGTCAACTTCCCACTAACTGCGGCGGTGAGGATCGATTGGCGGAAGGTTTTTAGGATTTCTGGGATGCGTTCGAGGCGAGCCTTAATGGCATCCACCTGCACCAACAAGGTATCAAGTTTATCGGCAATAACTTTTTGCTCAGCAAGCGGAGCTACAATAAATGGAGCAGCTAATCCATCTTTAGTTCCGAGTCGAGGCATATTCACGCCGTAGCTTACAGAATTTACAAAATCAATAAAAACTTCAGTTTTCAACCAGTAAAAGAGGTACCTATTGTCAATAAATGGCTCAGCATTTAGAGGCATGATTTCAGTCGAACAAACGCCAGAACTGTCCGCAATGACAACTTTATTTAAGTAAGGTCGCAGTTTCCCGTAAAGGACATCTCCTTTACGGAATTTATTTTTCGTGCTTTTAAATGGTCGTGCAGTTGCATCTAGCCGTTGTATGATCTTCGAGCTATCTTTTTCTATATCTTCGAGCTCAAGTACCCAAGTGTTACCTGTAACGTCAGATAATTCGCATTTTTCGGTTTTACCATAGGGAACTACGTCACCGAGCTGGACTCTCAGCCATGGTAAAGAAGTCTCAATCATTATTCGGCCCCTTCCAATGCGATCAATAAACTATCCAGCTCACTCAATGCTGCTTCTAATTCTTCTTTTGCCTCGCGAGCGAGAACGTTTGGCTCGGATAAACCAGCCGCATCGACACTCTTTTTGTCTTTTAACCATGAGATATCCAGCGAATCGCCTTTATTATTGGCTATCCACTCACGGCTGAAGTAGCGCCAGCGAGAATGGGCTAGCTGTTCATCAACATTCAGGTTTTCTTCTACTGCTTCTGTATCAATTTCAATATCTGTTGCACCAAAGCTGTATTCACCTTCGGTGCGCTTGCTGGTGCCGTCTGGATTATCTCCGAACACTTTTTCGAACGCGCCGAGGTGCTGATCTGTACCGAAATCTTCTGCCGCAAAGCCAATATCTGAATTACCGAAGGGTGTACGTTTACCAAAACTTGGCATATTGGTACGTAGATCGTATACCCAGACGTTCTCAGTGCAGCTATCTTGTTGATATTTATCTTTGTCAGAGCCTTTAGTAAAGAACAGAACATTGGTTTTAACACCTTGGGCGTAAAAAATACCAGTGGGCAGTCGCAAGATAGTATGAAGATTGCACTTATTCATTAAGTCACGACGTACATCGGTACCAACCCCAGATTCGAATAGTACATTATCGGGTACCACTACAGCAGCTCGACCGCCAGCTTTAAGCTTCAAATAAATATGCTGCAAAAAAGCTAATTGCTTATTTGTATTGGGGAATGGAATATCGTTACGTAAAGGACGTTGTCCCCCAGCCTTATTGCCAAAAGGGGGATTGGCTAAGATTACATCGGCTTCATCCAACCCTGCTACGTCATCAGTCAGTGCATCACCATAGATAATGTGTGCATCTAAATCATGTAAAAAGGTATTCATTAAGCAAATTCGACGAGTATTTTTCTCTATTTCCACTCCTTGATATTTAGGAGGGTTCAATTGATACTCTTTTCGTGAATATTTGACTCGAATATAGCTGTCAGCAGAAACTAAGAAGCCACCACTTCCTGACGCAGGATCTTGAATCAATTCGCCAAGACTCGGTTTTATCAATCTCACTATCGTGTTAACTAAAGAGCGTGGAGTAAAATACTGCCCGGCTCCCGAACGCGTATCTTGAGCACTTTTATCAATTAAACCACTATAGAGGTCGCCAAACCCATCTTTTCCTACTTGGTGCCACTCTATTTTCGAAATACCATCTACAACAGCTTTTAAATTTTCAGAATGGGAGAAAACGGTTGTAGGGAATGCGTAAATCTCTCTTATGATTTCATTTTTAACATGCGCACCCAAGTGAGTGAGCATCTCTTGATAAAACCCTAATAATCCTGCTTCTGGATGGGATTCAAGATCAGCCCAGCGGTAGCCTTGAGGTATCAGCTTTTCTGAACCATTTTCTTGAGCAATCTTCAGAAAAAGCAAATAACTTAGTTCAGAAACATACTGATAATAGGTGATACCATCACCTCTTAGTATGTTGCAGAGACTCCAAATTTTTTGAACGATCGTTTCTTGCTTCATATTTTCAATTGACTCAGGATATAGTTACGCTCACTTTAAATGAGAATACACTATAACATACTGAAAAGATACAATGATTTAACCGAGCAACAGCCCAATCTATGAGCCCTCAGATTTAGATAATGTATAACTTGCTTCAATGCTTTTTCTCTATCAAAAGATATGGATGGGACCAGTCAGTTATCTCTTCATATGTAACAAACCCATCATGCTCTAGCGCACAAACGCCTTTATTGCTGGCAACATAATCGTACACAGCCTGACTTTCCAGCCCCTGTAACATGTGCGCAAGCAGCTTTCGGTGCATCTGCGCTGGCTGCCATGCCTGTCTGGCGCTGAAATTCTTCCAGCTACAGTTAAAATTTTGTCCCACAGCATTTTTCACGCAAAGCCCGTATCGATTTGTGGTTCCCGTCGCCAGATAATCCTCGATCAGCCTCTTCAGATCTTCCCGTAGCGGTTGCATCAATTTTTTCCAGCGTTTGAGCACGTTTTCTGCCCTCTTATCGCCGAGAACTTTATTCAGCCTCTTCCTTACTCCACTTTTCACTGAAAGGCTGACCGAACCAGCGCTAAAGACAGCAGCAAACCTAAATTGTTTTACCTCATCCGTGGTGACGCCCAGTTTCTTTGTAATGTAATCCGTTTCCAGCCGCTTCAGGTTTTTATCGGATAATCCGATACGCTGCAGCTCATGACGCAGTATCTCAAGCTGGCTGCTTTTTATATCGTAGTTATAGCCCTGCCCCAGACATGCCCATTTCATGCCTTTTGGCAGATACTGAAACCCCTTCCCCACCTCAAACGAACGCCCGCCCAGCCTAGCCGTACGATATACCTGCCGATATGAGACGATTAACGGACTCAGGCTGATAGCCTCAACACCGGCTTCACAAAGATGGCTGATAAAATTGTGATAATAAACCCTGTTCACAGTGGATGGTTGCTCGTTACAGTACATCCTCAGCGCATCGATGTTAACCGGCAACGCTTCAAGCCGGTCATACACCGCTGCAACCCGCTCACGAAAGGCCTTATCAGGTATATTCCGGGTTGACGTTAAATGCCTGACTTTGCACTTTCGTAACATGGCCTGAGCAAGCCGTTCTTCCAGCGTCATCGGTCCCATACGTCTGCGGTAAACATCGGTCAGATAGCCATACCGATCTTCCAGGTTGAGATAAGCAGTTCTGTCCCCGGGAAACAGCACGTCGAGAAACCGCCGAGAAAGCGCAAATTCCCGGCATTTGTGACGTATAACATCGTGTGTAATGATTCTGATAAACCCTACTTCCTCCAGCTTTTCCAGCGCTCTTTCAAACGGTAGCTCTCTTGAGCGTCTGAATACTGCCGGAGCCACTTTTTCTCCCAGTGCATAAGGAAACGGAACTGAACAGGTCCATAGTCGGTTCCCCTTAAATTGCGACCGCTTACGCGTGTTACGGCTCGCAGTGGCGCTGCAAATAAGATGCTGCAAAAAAATAGCAATGGACATATACCACGTTGGCTTGCATCGCCCGTCACATGTGTCGTCGAATGGAACGCTAAAAATGGCCTCCCTGAAAGCATTCATCGTGCTTTCCGTGACGAGAATATTGTTTTGTGTGCAGTAGGCTTTCATTTCACTGTGCTCCGTTTTATGAACATGCTGCCTGTTTACAGGCTGTACATTTGCACAGTGAATTACGGTTGCGCAGAGTGATGTGACTCAGGCTGGCTGCATTTTTTGGGGGGCTATCTCAGGATCTGAATTTTCCTCAAAACAATGCCTTGTGACTTGTCGCAATCTCATTGAGGGTTCCAGAGGGGGAACAGACTGGTACTGGTATGTACTGTATACACCATACTATAGCCACACCCCCTGTTCAGCTGTGATGAGGCGTGCCTCACAGAACATATCAGGGGGAGCCATTTTTTTGGTCGCCACAGACGAGGGTGGCATCACACCCCCTCTAATATGCTTCTGGCTTATCTTCAGCGGCTCCCTCGCCACTTCACGCGATTACGGTAAATCCAGTACTGAGGCTGCGCGAGAAGCCCGAGTTTTGCGAGAATGACCGGTAACTGGTCCCAGATAGCCGCAGAATCAAACAATGCCGCCCGGTAATTAGCCATGACCTTGTCCACGCGTTTCCTGGCAGCCTTTGGGGTTGCACTGACTCTGTGGCCATTCAGACTCCTCGCGGGCTCAAACGTGGCCCGTGCACGTGGTACTGACATCAACGCCAGCCGCTGCGCAAAATCCGGATCCAGCCGACGATCCTGGAGTACCTCCCGACGCCAGAACATCAGCCTGCTGACCAGACAGGTCATACTCGTCATCTGACTTAGCTTCAATTGCTGGCGCCCCGGCTGCAGGCGGAGTTCCAGACGTAAAAAACGCTCGAATTGCGCCTCCTCCAGCGTAATCTTTGGAGATGCATAGCGCTCCTCCACGCTCAACGACGGAGAATGGACCTTGGCGTAGACAGAGGCTACCAGCGTGGCAGAGCCCAGACGCAACCCTTCCTGTTCACCATGCAAATCGTAAAACTCACCATCATGAACCTTTGCCAGACCAATCAGGTAGTCATGAAGTTTCATTCCCTTTACATCCAGTGCGTAGTGAATGGACGTCACCCATGCCTGGCGCAAGCCCCTGTACAGGTACTTCCCCAGACGTCCCTTACGCCCAAGCCAGATGAACAGTCCTGTGATCTGCTCTGCTGAATAGTGCTGAGGACTCATTTCCATACGCACTGAGCCCCGCACCGTATTCGTCGGCGCAAAGTAAATGACCAGCATCAGCGGATGATGACTGGATTTACTCTTGAGACGGATCTCCACCACGGATCGATAGAGGCCAGAACACTCCCCTTTACCGGCAGGGCGGCACCGCACGATATAGTTCCCTCCCGCTCTCAGCCCAGCCAGACGCCCACTCAGCACTGCATTCTCGCTATCATCAGACAAATCCATTACCCAGGCGAGTTTATCAATTCGCCCATAGCACCTATTGCCGTCAGTATTTCGCCCCAGGTATACAGACCCGGAGAGATTGTCCACACGCTCACGATTAACTGTAATCATCGCCAGTTCCCTTAGCCTCACGGCAATTCATGTCAGTAGCTATCCGTAGAGGTGCTACTGACTATGGTGAATGAACCCCTGTACGAGGGGCTATATGAGGCTTACAGACGAGCTGCTTCAGCCAGCTCAACATTGGGCAGCCCACTGATATGCGCGTGGATATCCTCCATACGCCATGCCACCCGACGGGCACCGATGCGTACAGGCTCCGGAAAGAGCCCCGCCTTGATCTGGCGATATAACGTTGCGCGTGATACTGGGTACATCCCGAGCACAGTCTTGATATCGAGCAGCCTGCAGTTATTCATATTTTTAACTCCATCTATCCACCCCCAGTGGGCGGCCAGCCCTCCCTTTACAAAGTTGATTTCGGCCGATTATTCATGGCGATCGCCGGTCAAAGTGTTCGCGGCCCACTTTTGGACGGTCATTCTTTGGAGTAGAATGACCGTCATTGATTTATGACGGTCCAAAAAGATCTCTGATAGTGGCAATCCGAAATGAGGTATGAGTTATGGGAAAAAACGAAGAAAATATGGCTAAGGCGGAGCCCAGGACGCCTAAGCAGAAAAGCCGCAAAGGGCTGGAGGAGAAATATGGAAAGCGGTTTGAAATCAACCTGCATGAAGACAGCCAGGAGCGTTTACTGGAGATCGCTAACTGGCTTGACGACGACGATTATTCAATGCTGAAGAAAGGAAGAGGAAAAGTATATCGCCAGGCGCTGGATAACATGATCAACATGGTCTACATCGACTACTTATATGAACCTGTATCGAAAGAAGCGAAACTGCTGAAAGAACTCTATCTGAAATTTCATGAGTTGAAGGAAAAGTGTGAACTGAAGGATATCATGCTCAAATTTTGTAAAAAATATCCATCGCCAGTGGATATAGAGAAGAAAAAAACAGCAGTAACGGGCAAAACATGGAGCAAGGAAACGACTGAAAAAATAAATGATTTTCGCTGGGTAATCCAAACAATGGAAAAGCTGGATGGCACAGAGCGGGCAGACAGTCCTTCGGCGTAGTTGCCTGCAAATTCAGCTAAATGAATTCAGAGTTTAGTTTCATGGTTTCCCGACGCTACATGCATACAGACAACTACTTTAATCGCTCTGAGAAATACTCAGCTACCAAGTTATACTCTCCGCGCCGCGAAGTACGATAGTGTCATTCAGCAGGGGTGGTGAGTTGGTCGTACTTTCCCGGCCTCCCCATAGCACTGAGCCCGCCCTGGACGTGCCTTTGGGGCATCAAAAATATCTCCGGGACCCTCTGGTGAATTTAATCAGCAGGTGACGAAGGCCATCCCCCACCCCATGAAGATTTACCAGCAACAGAAAGCCCTGGAGGCTCTGTCCTGCGTACCCCGGCCCCTGTAGTCATATCGGGTGGTTGTGGCGATATCGGCATGCCCCGCAAGCTGGCGTACCACGTTGAGGTCGGTTCCCTGCTCCAGCAACTGTGTGATGAACGTTCGTCTGAGGTCGTGCGGGGTGAAATAGTCCACGCCAGCGGCTTCGCGTAGCTGTGCCAACAGCCCCGTCAATCCAGTCGTGGTAAGCCTGTGTGGCCCTGGCCGGTCTGCCCGGCTGATACGACTGAACAACGGCCCTTCATGGTCTCCACGGCACTTCAGCCAACGGCGCAGCTGCGTGCATACCTTCGCGGCAAGGTGAATTTCACGACTTTTGCGCCCTTTTCCCTCCCTGACCCAGACAATCCCTGCGGCAACGTCAATATCCTCCGCATTCAGGGCAACCAGCTCACCCGCTCGCAGCCCGGCACCACACAGAAGCAACAAAATGGCCCGTTCGCGCTGACAGCGCACAGTGGAGAACGTCGCTGCCGCCGCCAGCATTGACCGGATTTCATGGCGGGCCAGCGCACGCCCCAGCCTACAACCGTCACCACTGACCCGCCTGACGTTGCGTATGCGCGCAAGCGTGTCAGCATCCATCAGACCCATACTGAACGCGCTAAAGGCAACCGATTTCAGCGCCGACAGTGCCATGTTGACAGTCGCGACAGCATAGCCAGCATCCAGCATGTGCGCACGGATCTGCATCATCCCCGTGTAGTTCAGCATCTGCCAGGGGTAGCTGTCGGTATCCGAGCCCGGAAGCAGGATACCGGCACAGCGCCGAAGCTGGCTTTGCATCCCCTTGCGCCCGGCGCGCGTCAGACCTGCCAGCCAAAGCTGTGCCGGGTTGATGGTGGGGACGTTTTGTTGGCGCACAGTTTCCGCACGCCTGCCCTTGCGGTTCGAGGTCATAACATCATCCTCAATACTTAAAAATGGAGTATCCCGGCCATGCAGACCGGGGAAGCAGTCAATTCATCTGGGGATGCCATTCAGCCCTGTGTGGTCATTTTTTCACACCATAACGTTGCAGATAGTGGTTAAGCCCCTGCCCGGCTCCGGACTCAAAGTTCCAGGCCCGCCAGATAAGCTGACCTTCAGCATCGCGTATTGCCAGACGGAAATGGGTATGCTGGTCATCCTCAATAGCCACACAGTCATACACCGCCATAATGGACACCGCGTCCTGTCGGGTGAATGTGTCCGATGGTAGCAATGGTAACGGCGCGGAGGGCCCGGCGGTTACTGCACTGTCCGGGGGGGCCTGCGCCCCTGCGTGATGTGGCTCACGAACTGATATGCTCCCCGCTTCAGGAGCCCGGTGGCTTTTCGCGCCCGGAGAACATCAATAGCAGTAATCAATGAGGAGCCAGGGTGAAGGCCCACACTGTCCCGATCTGTACGTACCAGATCATACTTCTCAACGACGGTATTCAGGGCTTCCATCATGGTAACACCAGCGTCAATATGCGCCTGAATGGTGCCTTCCTCACCAAACGGCGTATCGTTGAGGGCAAGCCCATAGTGCTGTGCCAGCAGGTGAGTCAGCAGGGTACGCCAGACATCAGCAGGCGACAGGCAGCACGATGTCTCCCGAGCCAGTGAGACAGGTTGTTTTTTCATGACAGTATTCTCGTGGGTAATGTGAATGGTATTGAAAAGAGGGCGCGAACATGAACGGCAACCCGAGCCGCGCTTATGGAAACCCGCCCGCCAGAAGGGAGAACGGATGTTTACCGGTGCGCCCGGCAGCTCAGGTCAGTAGTTCAGCTTTCCCACAGCACTCGGGTGATGTAGACCCCACTGGCGTGATAGCTCAGGAAGTTGCGCTCCCACAGGGTGTAGAGCGCCCGCGCCTCAGACGGGGACAAATCCCCTGTACGGCAGTGCCAGACGTAGCCCTGCGACCAACTGATATCGATGATTTTCTCAAGCTCGGGGTAAGCGTTGCCGACATAGCCAAAATCGGTGGCGTAGTCCAGGCACCATTCATCCCCCTGGTGAACCAGCCGAATTTCCACCGGGTGATAGCCGCCCCGCTCCGCGCTGTAGTTCGGGTCCCGGAAATTGAGCGTAACGGCGGTAATGCGATGTTTACTAGCGGTTTTTTCGCCTGCTTCTACCATCAGCATGTCGAACAGCTGCAGACTGACAGGCAGCACAAAGCCTGCCGGCTGAATAACGGCATTGATGTTCATGGTTAAAACCTCAGTATTTACAGTTTAAAAATGAAGGGATAAGGCGAACGTGGATTACCGTGGTTAATGTGTATTAAACCAGGTCACTCAGAGCAGGCCGTGTTCTGCAAAGGAGTAAGCATCGTCACCACCCACAATAAGGTGGTCCACGACGCGGATATCAAGGAGTGAAAGCGCATCGGTAATTTTTTGGGTAATGAGTTTATCGGCCTGGCTCGGCTCAGGCTCACCGCTTGGGTGGTTATGGACCAGTATCACTGCGGCTGCATGATGCGTCAGCGCCAGAGCGACAATTTCGCGGGGGTAAACCATGGTCTGGTTCAGCGTCCCGGTGAACAGGATGTGGTAGCCCAGAAGATGGTGCTGCTGCGAGAGCAGTATCATTCCGAAGCTCTCCCGGGTGTCCTCTGCCAGCTTCAGCACCAGCCACTGGTGAACATCATTAGAGGACGTAATTTTTCGGCGATTGCGAAACCGGCGGGAGAGCAGCGTATGGGCAAAGCGGATAATATCCTCGCGGGACACCGGCCCGGTGGTCCGGTAAAAACCGCTCTGGTCGCAGGCGGTAAAAGTCATGGTCAGTCTCCTTCTGCAGGGGTCAGAACTCACGTTCGACGAAATAGATGGCGTCCGGCAGCAGCGTGTGGCGCTTCAGCTCCGGCTGTACGGAGAACGTATCCCTGCGCTGGCTGCGTATTCCCAAGCTGTCAAACAGGAACAGCCGGGTAGCATCGGTACGGACTACCACAGACCAGTGCCAGGATGTGCCCAGAATCACCACGCGCTGCGCCTGGTTCTCCGGCAACGCCAGCCAGTCGCTGATGTCGCTGAGTATCTGTCGGCTGCGCAGGGAGCGGTAACGGAAGGGGGTATGAAAATTCAGGGGATAATGCCGGGCGTAATGCCCTTTCAGGAGAACATCACCAATCAGGTGGTCCATTTGTTCCTCGTCCAGACCGAGCGTCAGGAGATCAAATAAATCCCATCGTCGCTTATAGCTGCTAAGCAGGCGGTACATTAATTTTTCTCGCCGTACTCTGCCGTCATAAAGGTAACTGAGGGTGTTAATCAAGCTGTAGATGCCACATAAGTAGTCATGCTGGCCCTGACGGGACGCATGAACGTCTCGGGGAAGTGTCATTGTTGCTATTCCAGGAAAAGTGATGGCTGTGAACAAGCCAGGATGGGTTAATACAGTGGCTGAGTACGCAATGACTGCCACTGTATTAATTATAGCAAAATCAAACTGTTAAAGCAAATGATTCCTATTATCACTTATCCAGCGCAACCAGAGTATCTATCACTTGTTACTGGTTAACGTCTCCTTTAGTCAGGTCCCTCGCAACCTGAGCCAGAGCCTGCTGCAAAAGTTTATCCCTGGAGGCCGGTTTCATTGTGCGAAACAGCTGTATCCAGAGGTTGAGCTGCTCGTCTGCTGAGGTATCTGTCGCATCCCGCTCACTTTTCAGTGCCATCCCTGCCGCGCTGATATGGTACAGAAACCCCTTCCCACTGGTGCGTTTGCGGCGGATTTCCGGGTGCAGAGCAGTGAGCTTTTCCAGACGTAGTCGCGCCCCTTTCGCTGTGCCCGGCATCCCTTCCATTCCGGCAAACTGCTCTGCTGTAAGCCACTCCCCACTCTCCGTCATTCCGGTAACGCAGGGGTCAGTCATCTGTTCACTGCCCATAAAAATTTCACCTCTTATCAAAGCGTTAGTTAAATGAGCGCAAATAACCACAAAAGGAACTTGATAACTTCCCTTTGTTCGCTTTTAATATCTCCAGTACTAACAACCCGGAGTGAATACATTGAGTAACTCAACAGATTCGCAAAAAAAGCGAAGTAAGGGAAGTGCTGTTAACTGGCACCGGGCTGATATTGTCGCCGCCCTGCACAAGCGGGGACTTTCCCTGTCTGCTCTCTCCCGGCATCACGGGCTGGCCTCAAGGACACTGAGTAACGCTTTTGAGCGCCACTATCCACGGGCAGAAAAGATTATTGCTGAGGCACTGGATACCACGCCCGAAACTATCTGGCCTGAGCGCTACGCAGGCAGGTCTGTCAAAAAGGAAAGCTGAAGGGAGCATAGAGTGGCGACCACTATTACTGAAGTAACGGAATGCTTTGAGTACCTTTTTAGTTCCCTTTACCGGAAAGCATTTGTCAAAACCCTGCGCCTTAACGAATGCAATGAGCGGGAGCTATTACCGCTGGTGCGTTGCTACCTACTGGGCTGGTTTGCTGACAGCCTCTCACCTGAGGTTAGGGGAAAACTACCGGGCAGTTTGTCCGGACATGGCTACATTGATTTCGTCATTGACGATGTGGCTGTAGAGTTCGCCGTCCGTAAGCCGGGAGCTGCCCGTTCTGCGCTGTCAGCCTCCGTCAACAGCACGGAGGTGAAGAAACTGATGAAGTATGACGGCAAAGCCCTGCTTGTACTGTTCGATTTTTCTGACACACCCTATACCGAAGAACAAATTGAGTCCTTCAGGAGCTGGCCTTCTCTGGGCCGGGGCAACCATCGCAAATCCGCGTTCAATGTCGCGTATTTCTTTGTGGAAAAACGCAGCCCGTTGACACATGGAAAAATCACCAGAAATATCCGCATCCGTTAACTGTAACGCGCATGACGGATGATGAAACGTCAATGAAAGGAGACTACCTAAAATGAGGAAAACCGCTGCTATGTTGCTTCTGGCATTTTCAGGTTGTGCCGGGGCAAAAACACTCCCCGCAGAAAATTTGCAGGGGCTGTATGAGGCTTATGCCACCCTGAATACCTGCCACCAGTATGGTTACACTGGCGATGAGGCTTTAACCGCACTGGATAAACTTATCCGCAGCAATCGCTATCAGGATAATACCGGCAACATCATGATATTAACGAAGGACAATATTAACTATTACCATTCCCTTCAGGACCGCTTTATTCTTGAGCAGCAATTCAAAAGCGAAGGAATAAACCAGAGCGGTATCCGGCTCCAGATAAAAACCCTCTGCGATCAGATGAACTCCGCTGTTGGTGAGAAGATGGGTGTGATAACCCGAGTTATTTCACCAGATGACCTTCCCGCCAGCGCGAAACCTGTTGTTGATAAACCGGCCACTAACAGTGCCCCGGCAATTCCGGAAGACCGACCGATGACATGGGACAATAGCCCGGTTCAGGGCATTCAGGTTCAATGAAGGGTAACACAATAAAGAAGCATATTATTACCGCACTGCTCATCACAACGACATCCGCCCCGGCGCTGGCTGCTTACCCGGCAAGCCAGCCTGCTCAGGCCGCAGAAGTAATGGTCAGAATGTGCCAGCAGCAACACACCGGCATGGATAAGAACAAGGCTATCAGTAAAGTCTACGACACCGTGAGCGATTGGCCCATAGCCTCAACAACAGAGGTTGCTGCGGCGATGGACGAGGGGTGGAGTTTCGCAGTACAGAATCCGGGCATGAAGTGCGAAAAGATTTATCCCATGATGATTGATATGCTGGCCGGGAAAAAGAACTGAGTGGCCCTGTCTGGCATCAGTTAGCGAACCCCGTATCAGTCGAAATTTTATCTGTCGATGTGCTCTTCTACAGGGCACAAATATCTCAGTTCGTCCGTTATGAGCTAGGAGCTAACGTTTGATCGTCCCCCCTAGCTAAATATCTATTTAGTTATGAGTGAGCTAAGGAAATAACCTTAGCACTGCTTGGATCCAAGTATATAATCTAAAAAAACACACTTTTGATCTATCAACTTTTAACTCACACTAAAAATCAGGAAGTAGCGGATAGCTTAACTTCTCGGCTAAAAATATGACTTCACCTACATCTTCTGTGTTAGTTGATGGAGGAATTACATGAGCTATTTCATTAACATGAAGTAATATAACATCACGCAACCAAACAGGTATCATCGCCATTATCACCACCCCTGCACTAACATTTTCATAACGTGATATATACTTATTAATATGCCTACTTGCATCTTGCTTAAAACGTTCCATCACTATCCTGGCACAAATGCGAGCTTCCATTTCATTATCTATTTCAAATTTAGGAATATCGTTCAATACATATGGTAAAACATCGATAGCAATAAATCCCCGAATCATAAAATGGGGAAGTTTCGTACTCTTAAACTTTCTCTCTAATTGCTTTCCACCTTTAATGAAATTAGATTCGAACCCTCTTATTGATGTTGTGCGTTTACATTCAACGAAAATAGCACGACCAAATCCATATGCGACAACATCAGTTCCTTGGTCAAAATCAATAATAAAGCCAGCATTTTTTAGCCGGGCAGCCATAAGTAATTCGTAGAGAAAATTCCTTGGCTCACTGGGTTCTTTAATACCAACATGATCAACTCCAGAAACAACCTTACTTAAACGCTCAATAAATCCGGGGCTTCTTTCATGTTCAAACGCTTTTTTAACGCTGACTATTTCTATAATTTCTGCATACGACTTGGTTAATAAATCAAATTTGTCTCTTCCATCAGATGAGGTGGGATCTTTCGACTCAAAAAAAGCATCAATATAAGAGATATATCTGCTATATCTTGATGTAGTTGAATTCAAGCCGTAAGAAGCTAACCAATGATTGACATCAGGGACTTGGGAAAGAATTGATTCTCCAGAAAAAATATCCATATTATCCTTATAAAATAAAAATTAAGCACAACTTTGATGTAACGAAATGATTGGACATCTAATTGGCAAATTACGTTAAAGTATCTAAATAATCCGCCCACACCTGCAACCACTTCCTACACTCAGCATCATACTTATACAGATTATAAATCCCTTCAACACCGCCTCGTGTATGCCCCAATACGGCCTCAGCCACCTCATTTGGACACTGCAAACGAGATAAGCCCGTTCGTACTGTACGACGCAGATCATGCGGCGTCCAATGAGGTATATCAAGCATTTGACCGCTTTCACGTAAACGCCATGAGTTTTCAGTTAGATACTTCTGCTGGATTGGCTTTTTAGTGGCTTGTGAAGGGAATAGATATTTGTCAGAGGTAAGGCGTAGAACCTTGAGAAAGTCGATCGCTTGATCCGATAACTGAACGTAACGCTCTACTCCAGTCTTGGTTTCTCTAAGATGAATGGTGCCTTTTTCAAGATCAACATCCTTCCATGCCATATTGCAGACTTCACCGGTACGACACCCGGTCCAGAGAGTCAGACGTAACACGTTTTTGATCGTTGGCGTGTAAGCCGAACCCGGTAGCCATTTAAGGAATTTTGCAAGCTCGTCCTCACTCAGTACTCGTGTTCCACGTCCATTTGTGAGCTTGATTCTGGTCTGTCGTAAGCTAGATTTTGCTAACAGCGCTGGATTCGCAAAACTGTCATCAAAGCGCCCAAGTCCAATTGCAAATTCATATGCGAGTGAAAGTTCTCTCAGTACATTCCCTGCCTGTACGGTTGCGCCCCGAGCTACAATGCCATTGATTAAATTAATAACATCCTGGCGCGTTATCTCAGCAGCATTCCGGGTTCCTAAACTTTTAACAGCGTCACCATAGAGAGTACGACGAACCTCAGCCTGTCCTTTCGGTTTTCTGGCACCGGGAATGACCTTCCCGTCCTTCGTTTTACGATCCTCAATACGTTCAGTAAGATACAGTTCAACTAATCCCTGTACGGTCAATTCAGGGATCTTAGCCTGTTCAGCTTCAATCGCACGCTGGAGCTTATCTTGCTTAAGCTCTGACGCAGGGCACCGACCTTCCTGCCGGAGGAGCTTTAATTCATGAAGTTTAAGACGTGCAGCGGCGAGAGAAGTCTGCGGGAAGTTACCAATTTTAACCTGAGCAAGTTTGCCAGTCAGAGGACTTGTGTAACGGTAGAAAAAAGACTTAACACCAGTTGCACCACAGGAGACACGTAAGCCACGATTTTCGCCTACATCAGCCTTATCTTTATCGCCTGGCTTCATCATTTCTACCCCTTTAAACGAAAGTGGCTTTCCCTCTTGTTTTCCTGCCATAAAGACTCCGTTATCATGCACCTTATGCAGTCATGAACATAAATATAGGTTGTGCTGTATGTGCCCATATTTTACCAAGCTATAGGTTGGCAAGCTACACTTTAACCTACATTTAAATGTAGGATTTCATGATATTCGATGAGACAACGTGAAACATAATGATAACCATAAAAACCACTAACTCATTAAAAATTAAGAGAATGGACATCACAAGCCGATGAGTATAATAGAAAATTTAGACTCGCACACCCCCATGATGCAGCAGTACCTGAAGCTGAAGGCACAGCATCCGGAAATTCTGCTGTTTTACCGTATGGGCGATTTTTACGAGCTTTTTTATGACGATGCGAAACGTGCGTCTCAGCTGCTCGACATTTCTCTGACGAAACGTGGCGCGTCGGCAGGCGAGCCCATCCCGATGGCGGGTATCCCGCATCACGCGGTTGAAAACTATCTGGCGAAGCTGGTGAACCAGGGCGAGTCTGTCGCTATCTGCGAACAAATTGGCGACCCGGCCACGTCGAAAGGCCCCGTTGAGCGCAAGGTCGTACGCATCGTGACGCCGGGAACCATCAGCGATGAAGCCCTGCTTCAGGAGCGCCAGGATAACCTGCTGGCGGCGATCTGGCAGGACGGTAAAGGGTTTGGCTACGCCACGCTGGATATCAGCTCCGGTCGTTTTCGCCTGAGTGAACCGGCTGACCGTGAAACCATGGCGGCTGAACTACAGCGCACCAATCCGGCAGAACTGCTTTATGCAGAGGATTTCGCCGAGATGGCGCTGATTGAAGGTCGCCGCGGACTGCGTCGTCGTCCACTGTGGGAGTTCGAAATTGATACCGCGCGCCAGCAGTTGAACCTGCAATTTGGCACGCGCGATTTGATTGGCTTTGGTGTGGAAAATGCCCCGCGCGGGCTATGTGCCGCAGGCTGTCTGTTGCAGTACGTGAAGGATACGCAGCGTACCGCCCTGCCCCATATCCGTTCAGTTACCATGGAGCGTCAGCAGGACAGCATCATCATGGATGCCGCCACGCGCCGCAACCTGGAGATCACGCAGAACCTCGCTGGCGGCATGGAAAATACGCTGGCGTCGGTTCTTGACAGCACGGTTACCCCCATGGGCAGCCGTATGCTCAAACGCTGGCTGCATATGCCGATCCGCAACACCGAAACGCTGATTGGCCGTCAGCAAACCATTGCCGCATTGCAGGATCGTTACACCGAATTGCAGCCGGTGCTGCGTCAGGTGGGTGACCTTGAGCGTATCCTGGCGCGCCTGGCATTGCGTACCGCGCGTCCACGCGATCTCGCCCGTATGCGTCACGCTTTCCAGCAGTTGCCGGAACTGCGCGCTCAGCTGGGAGAGATCGACAGCGCGCCAGTGCAAAAGCTGCGCGAAACCATGGGCGAATTTACCGAGCTTCGCGAACTGCTGGAACGCGCCATCATTGATGCGCCGCCTGTTCTGGTGCGGGATGGCGGGGTTATTGCTCCGGGTTATAACGAAGAGCTGGACGAATGGCGTGCGCTGGCCGATGGCGCGACGGATTATCTGGATAAGCTGGAAATCCGCGAGCGTGAACGTCTGGGGCTCGACACCCTGAAAGTCGGCTACAACGCCGTACACGGTTACTATATCCAGATCAGTCGTGGGCAGAGCCACCTGGCACCGATTCACTACGTTCGCCGCCAGACGCTGAAAAATGCCGAGCGCTACATTATTCCCGAGCTGAAAGAGTACGAAGACAAAGTGCTCACGTCGAAAGGTAAAGCGCTGGCGCTGGAGAAACAGCTGTATGACGAGCTGTTCGACATCCTGATGCCGCATCTGGCTGACCTTCAAATGAGCGCCGCTGCGCTGGCCGAGCTGGATGTGCTGGTAAACCTGGCCGAGCGCGCCGAAACGCTGAACTACACCTGTCCTACCTTTACTGACAAACCCGGTATTCGCATTACCGAAGGTCGCCATCCGGTGGTTGAGCAGGTGCTGAACGAGCCGTTTATTGCCAACCCGTTGAACCTGTCACCGCAGCGAAGGATGCTGATCATTACCGGCCCCAATATGGGCGGTAAAAGTACCTATATGCGCCAGACAGCCCTTATCGCGCTGCTCGCCTACATCGGCAGCTACGTTCCGGCGCAGAAGGTTGAGATTGGCCCTGTCGACCGTATCTTCACCCGTGTGGGTGCGGCGGACGATCTGGCGAGCGGTCGCTCTACCTTTATGGTCGAGATGACCGAAACCGCCAACATTCTGCATAACGCGACAGAGAACAGTCTGGTGTTGATGGACGAAGTAGGACGCGGTACCTCCACCTATGACGGCCTGTCCCTGGCCTGGGCGTGCGCGGAAAGTCTGGCGAATAAAATCAAGGCGCTGACGCTGTTCGCGACGCACTATTTCGAACTGACACAGCTGCCAGAGAAAATGGAAGGCGTGGCTAACGTCCACCTTGATGCGCTTGAGCACGGCGACACCATCGCCTTTATGCACACGGTGCAGGACGGCGCGGCAAGCAAGAGCTATGGCCTGGCCGTCGCCGCGCTGGCGGGTGTGCCGAAAGAGGTGATTAAGCGCGCGCGTCAGAAATTGCGTGAGCTGGAAAGTTTGTCACCGAATGCGGCAGCTACGCAGATAGATGGTACGCAGATGTCACTGCTGGCGGTCCCGGAAGAGACCTCTCCGGCTGTGGAAGCGCTGGAAAATCTCGATCCGGATTCGCTGACGCCGCGTCAGGCGCTGGAGTGGATTTATCGGTTGAAGAGTCTGGTTTAGTTCTCTGCGGTCTTTTTTGCCGGGTGGCGGCTTCGCCTTACCCGGCCTACAAAACCCGTAGGCCCGGTAAGCGTAGCGCCACCGGGCAAAAGATCGCACAATATTAACGCCCGGTAAGCGCAGCGCCTCCGGGCTTTTTATTACAGCAGCGGCGGGATCGTCGGCACCTGCGGTGCCTCATCAATATCCTTCTGCGTCATGCGGAACGCTTCCGGGTAATGCTCACGGCTGGTACGGCGCAGCGGTTCGGTATCGCGCCAGGTATACAGACAGTGCTGACACTGGTATACCGTCCAGACACCTTTCACCGGTGATGTTGCCATCACTTCAATTTGTTCATCGGCACAACGTGGACAAATCATCTTTTCCTCCTTATTGACGTGCCGCCAGCATCGCGGTCAGTTTTTCGGCCCAGGCTTTGGTTTCAGGGAGATCCTGTACCGGCTGGCTGTAGTGACCACGCTTGTCCGGAGCGACTGGGGTGGTGGCATCAATGATCAGCTTGTCAGTGATCCCCGCCGGGCTGGAGCCGGGGTCAAGCTCCAGCACAGACATATTCGGTAGCTGCACCAGATCGCCAGCCGGATTGACCTTCGATGACAGCGCCCACATCACCTGCGGCAGGTTAAACGGATCGACGTCCTCATCCACCATAATCACCATTTTCACGTAACCCAGACCGTGTGGCGTGGTCATGGCGCGGAGCCCGACTGCACGGGCAAAACCGCCGTATCGTTTTTTGGTGGAGATAATCGCCAGCAGGCCGTGGGTGTACATGGCGTTTACCGCCTGCACTTCCGGGAATTCCGCCTTCAGCTGCTGATAGAGCGGCACGCAGGTAGCGGGCCCCATCAGATAATCAATCTCGGTCCACGGCATCCCCAGGTAGAGAGATTCGAAAATGGGTTTTGTGCGGTAAGAGACTTTATCAATGCGCACGACCGTCATGTTGCGCCCGCCGGAGTAGTGTCCGGTAAACTCACCGAATGGCCCTTCAATTTCACGTTTTCGGCCTTCAATCACCCCTTCCAGGATCACTTCCGACCCCCACGGCACATCGAAACCGGTCAGCGGAGCCGTCGCAATCGGATACGGGCTTTCGCGTAGCGCACCGGCCATCTCATACTCGGATTGATCGTATTTCAGCGGCGTGGCGCCCATCAGGGTGATGATCGGATCGTTACCCAGCGTAATGGCAATAGGCAGGTCTTCGCCGCGCTCTTCTGCCTTATGCAGATGCAGCGCGATATCATGCATCGGCACCGGTTGCAGGCCGAGCTTACGCTTGCCCTTCACTTCCATACGGTAAATCCCGACGTTCTGCTTGCCGAAGTGATCGGGGTCGAGCGGATCGCGGGAGACAACGCACGCTTTATCGAGATAAAAGCCCCCGTCACCGTCGTTCAGGCGGAACAGCGGCAGAATGTCGAACAGGTTGATGTCTTCCCCGTCCACCGTGTTCTGCGCCCAGGCCGGATTTGCACGACGCTCTGGCGAGACGGGGAATTTGTCCCAGCGACGAATAAACTCGTCGATCTGTTTTTTCACCGGGGTATTTGCTGGCAGCCCCATCGAAATAGCGTGGTTTTGCCACGAGCCGATAGTGTTCATCACCACACGGGCATCGGTGAAGCCGCGAATATTATCGAACCACAGCGCAGGCGCACCATCGCCAATGCGTCCGGTAGCGTTGGCGGCGGCGGCTAAATCCGGCTCAGCGTTTACCTCTTCCTCAATTTTCAGCAGCTGCCCTTGCTCATCGAGCGCCTGCAAGAAGCTTCTCAAATCATCAAATGCCATCTTTATTCTCCTGTGAAAAATGTTTCGCTGCCTGCAATCCTTCCCAGCGTCGGGCTTTTTTATGCTCCAGACCAAACTGGTCGAGAACGCGGGTCACGATATGCTGGGTTATGTCATCGGCGGTTTGTGGGTGGTTGTAGTACGCAGGCATAGGCGGCACCATCGCCACGCCCATGCGGGAAAGGGCAAGCATGTTCTCAAGATGGATGGTGCTGAGCGGCGTCTCACGCGGAACCAGCACCAGCTTGCGTCCCTCTTTCAGCACCACGTCTGCCGCACGCCCTACCAGCCCTTCGGCGTAGCCCGCGCGGATACCCGCCAGCGTTTTCATGCTGCACGGAATGACGATCATGCCGTCGGTGCGAAACGAGCCGGAGGAGATGGTAGCAGCCTGATCGGCCGGGCTATGGACGACATCCGCCAGTGCAGCAACGTCATGCGCAGTGAAGGGCGTTTCCAGCTCAATCGTGGTTTTTGCCCACTTCGACATCACCAGATGCGTTTCCACCTCCGGCATTTCCCGCAGCGCCTGCAACAACGCCACGCCTAATGGCGCACCCGTCGCGCCCGTCATTCCCACAATCAATCTCATTCAGCACCTCAATTAGTTTGTTCGTATACGAACATATTAACTAAACTACGCCTCGATCCTGCTGCTGACAAGATCGTTCGCATACGATCACACTATTCGCTAAAAACTCTCGCGTTAAAATTCAGCCCGAGAGCGGCTATCATAGAGGGAGTATTTTTCCGTCGGAGTGTCCATGGAGTTAAGACAAGAAGCGTTTCACCTGCTACGTCAGCTTTTTCAACAGCATACCGCCCAGTGGCAACACGCATTGCCCGAACTGACCAAACCACAATATGCGGTGATGCGGTCAATTGCTGAAAATCCTGGCATTGAGCAGGTTGCCCTGACTGAAGTCGCGGTGAGCACCAAAGCGACGCTGGCAGAAATGCTGAGCCGCATGGAAGCACGCGGCCTGGTCAGGCGCGAGCACGATCCGGCGGACAAGCGCCGTCGGTTTGTCTTTCTGACGGCCGAAGGTGAGGCCCTGCTTGAGAGCAGTAAACCGATTGGAAATGAGGTGGATGAGGCGTTTTTAGGGCGCCTTAACGGCGCGGAACGAGAGCAATTTTCAGCGCTCATTAAAAAGATGATGCAGGATTAAGTAACCCTGACGCGCATAAAATCAATAAATGTTCGCACTTTCGCGGGCACATGCCGGGCATCAGGATAAACGGCATAGATGCCCTGCTGAGCGAACGTGTACGCCGGTAACAGCGAGACCAGTTCCCCTGCATCCAGTGCGTTTCGCACCAGCCACTCCGGCAGCAGCGCCACTCCACATCCCGCGAGGGCAAAAGCCATCAGCGCCTGGGCGCTGTCTGCATACAGGCGCGGCGCTCTCTTGATCTCAAAGGAAACCGGCTGCTCATCAACACCTCTCACCTGCCAGCGCAGCGGCGAGGTTAAACGCTCATGAATGATCCAGTCCGCTTCCGCCAGCTGCTCCAGCGAGTTAACCGGATGGTTTGCCAGCCAGCCTGGCGTTGCCACGGGCAGGATGGTGAAGGAGGTCATCAACGCGGCGTGGTAGCGCGAATCTGCAAGCGTGCCGAGCCGGATAGCGACATCGAAGCGCTCGGCGATAAGATCGGCATGCAAAGAGGACGAGACATGCCGCACGCGGAGATCAGGGTGCAGCTGGCTAAACTCAGCCAGCAAAGGCACCACCACCTGCGAGCCATACTCGGGCGTGGTGGTGATCCGCAGTTCTCCCGGTTGGTCAGGCGCTGACCTGGCAACAGTTTAAGCCTCATGAGCGGGCCAGACTCACCTCGGCGGTGATGCTGGTCGCGCTGCTTGCCCCCGCCTGCTCACCGGCTGTGGGCGGCATGCTGGTTCAGACATTCAGCTGGCGCTGGATATTTTTTGCCACCCTGCCCGTCGCCATTGTCACCTTTGTTTTGGCCTGCGCGTGGCTTAAAACAGAACCGTCACCGATAAACACCACCAGAATAGTAAACCTGTCTTTGCTGACGGATCCGCTGTTGCGCTTATCCATGCTTATCTATGTGTGCGTACCCGGCATCTTTATTGGCGTGAACGTAACGGGCATGTATTACCTTCAGAGCGAGGCCAATATGACGCCCACCGCAACGGGCATGCTTATGCTGCCGTGGTCTGTGGCATCGTTTTTGGCTATCACCGCGACAGGACGCTATTTCAACCGTATCGGCCCACGGCCGCTGGTGGTCATCGGTTGCCTTTTGCAGGCAACGGGCATTCTGCTTTTAATTAACGTCGGCCCGGCTATGCTGTTACCTGCCGTTGCGTTTGCGTTAATGGGTGCGGGGGGAAGCCTTTGCAGCAGTGCGGCTCAGAGCAGCGCGTTTTTGACAACGCGGCGGGAAGATATGCCTGATGCCAGTGCGCTATGGAATCTGAATCGTCAGTTGAGCTTTTTTGCGGGTACCCTGCTGCTGGCGCAGGCGCTGAGCTTCATGCAAGCTTATCTTACGCCGCTGGCCGCCTGGCACGGGATGTTTATTTTTGCCGCAGTTATCACTCTGCTGCCCGTACTGTACGTCTACCGTCTTAATAACACGCAGTTACTTGCGCAACTGCAACAGGAGCAACCATGACTCATTTCGAACAAGAGATCCTCGACATCCACGTCGCCCTTGAAAACTGGTTAGGTGCAGGCGAAGGCGATCAGGACGCCCTGCTCGCCCGTTTCCGTCCGGATTTTCTGATGGTTCCACCGAGTGGCACCCATTTAGATCATCACGCTCTGGCCAAATTTTTATATGCGCAGCGGGGAACCCGACCCGGGCTCAGGATCGGTATTGATGCGTTAACAACGCTTCAGACATGGGACAACGGCGCGGTGCTCCATTACCGGGAGACGCAAACCCGGCCAGGCCAGCCCGTCAACGTGCGCTGGTCAACCGCGGTGCTTAATCAGGAAGGGGATAACATCACCTGGCGTTTGCTGCACGAAACGGCGCAATCGTAAGGCATAAAAAAGGCCCGTCTCACGACGGGCCTTTTCTGACGAATGGTTGCTTACTCGCGGAACAGCGCTTCGATATTCAGACCTTGCCCTTGCAGGATTTCACGCAGGCGGCGTAGCCCTTCAACCTGAATCTGACGAACACGTTCACGGGTCAGGCCAATCTCACGGCCGACATCTTCCAGTGTCGCAGCTTCATACCCCAGTAAACCGAAACGACGTGCCAGCACTTCACGCTGTTTGGCGTTCAGTTCGAACAGCCATTTGACGATGCTCTGTTTCATGTCATCGTCCTGCGTGGTGTCTTCCGGGCCGTTGTCTTTTTCATCGGCCAGGATGTCCAGCAGCGCTTTTTCGGAGTCGCCACCCAGCGGGGTGTCAACCGAGGTAATGCGCTCGTTGAGACGCAGCATACGGCTTACGTCATCAACCGGTTTGTCGAGTTGCTCTGCAATCTCTTCCGCACTTGGCTCGTGGTCCAGTTTATGGGACAACTCGCGCGCGGTACGCAGATAAACATTCAACTCTTTGACGATGTGGATCGGCAGTCGAATCGTACGGGTCTGGTTCATAATAGCCCGTTCGATGGTCTGACGAATCCACCAGGTCGCGTAGGTTGAGAAACGGAACCCGCGTTCCGGGTCAAACTTCTCAACTGCGCGGATGAGACCTAAGTTGCCCTCTTCAATCAGGTCCAGCAGAGCCAGACCTCGATTGCCGTAACGACGGGCAATTTTCACGACCAGACGCAAGTTACTTTCAATCATGCGACGGCGCGAGGCAACATCACCACGCAAAGCACGACGTGCGAAATAGACTTCTTCTTCGGCCGTTAACAGTGGGGAGTAACCAATCTCCCCAAGGTAAAGCTGAGTCGCGTCCAGTACACGCTGTGTGGCGCCCTGCGATAACAGCTCTTCTTCAGCCAAATCGTTATCACTGGGTTCCTCTTCTACTAAGGCTTTTTC